>Ga0335073_10007522_pt1 | contig 15282 bp, 13 predicted proteins | sample Lox_Sample_22_FD_207093 | JGI IMG/M metagenome (GOLD analysis project Ga0335073, IMG submission 207093) | Soil microbial communities from Loxahatchee National Wildlife Refuge, Florida, United States - Lox_Sample_2.2 | ecosystem: Environmental > Terrestrial > Soil > Wetlands | place: USA... | reverse complement strand
CGCCCGCGCCGAACTGGCTGCCGCGTGGCGTAGCGCGGGAAAGCCCGACGAGGCGATCCGGCTGTATAAGCGCACGCTCGCCGACCGCGAGAGGATACAGGGACCACGCCATCTCGACACGATGACTACCCGTCAGCGGCTGGCCGAGGCCTATCTGGCCGAGGGCAAGGTCAAGGACGCTATTTCCCAGCTCAAGAAGCTGCTTGCCGATCGGGAACGGGTTCAGGGGCCCGACCATCTGGACACGATCGTCGCCCGCGCCAGCCTCGCCTCCGCGCACCATTCATCCGGCCGGATGGCCTCCGCTGTGCAGCAATACGAGCAAGCCTGCCAAGGCTATGAGCGGGTTCTCGGCGCCGACCACCCGGACACCCTGGCCAGCCGGGCCAACCTGGCCCACGCCTACTACATCGTGGGCCGGCTGACCGACGCGACGACGACGCTCCGCGACACCCTCGACCGCTGCGAGCGGACCCTGCCGCCGGACCACCCGATGACTCAGGCCGTGCGCGAGAGCCTGACCAACATCGCCGGGGAATGACCGTGGGGCAGTATCGCCGCGCGGGCCGGGGGCCGCGGGCATCGGCGAGGTGGTCCGCGTGGCCTGGTGCGTCAGTGGCGCCGCCGTTGCACGCCGTCAGCCTCCCGCTGGACTGCGAAGAACGGTGACCGGAGCAGGTAGCGCGCGGCGAACATCAGGACCACGCCGAGCACGACCACCCCGATCAGGGACAGGTTCTGCGACGTGGGCGCGGACAGGCACGACTTGTAGATGATCCAGCCCAGGAATACCGCGGCGGCCAGCGGGAGGATGCCCAGGATCAACGTGTCCCAGAGGTTGGTGAAGATTCGGCGCCGGTAGTAGGTCATGGTGGCCAGCGCGGTAAGGATGTAGAAGGCCCCGAACAGCAGGCCGCTGGTGTCGATGACCGCGGTGAACGCGTTCTGCACCGAGCTGGCCAGCAGATACACCCAGGTGAGCGCGATGAGGAGCACGCCGACGACGATGCTGGCGGCGACCGGAGTGGCGAACCGCCGGGACACCGTGGCCAGGAACTCCGGCAGCGACCGGTAACTCGCCATCCCGTAGATGATCCGGGAGGTGAGCACGATGTTGGTCAGGGTGGCGGCGATGACCGACAACGCCAGGGACAGCGCCATCACCTTGGCCCAGCCCGAGCCGCCTATCGCCTGGGCCACGTAGACGAGCGCGGACGTGGAGTGGGCCTGAAGCGCCTTTGGCGACACCACGCCCTGCAGGCCCAGCTGCGCCACCGCGTAGATGATGGTCAGCAAGATCACGGCCACGATGGCGGCCCGGCCCGGGTTGATGCGCCGGTGCTTGGTCTCCTCGTTGACGTACAGGGTGCCTTCCCAGCCGCTGAAGATGAAGACCGAGAGGAGCAGCCCGGCCGCCAGGCTTCCGCCCCCTTTGTCTCCGGACAGGCTGAACCAGCCTCTGGTGATCGGGTAGGTGCCCGGGTGGTGGCGCAGCACCAGGATCAGGCCCACAATCGCGAACGCGATGAGGATCGAGTACTCCACCGCCGCCATGCCGACCTGGGTCCGGGCGGTTATGCGGATGCCGACGATCGCGATGACCAGCATGGCCAGGGAGACGGCGGTGGCGATGAGAACATTCGTCCATGTGCTGCCGGTGCCGCTGGTGAAAACGGCGAGGACCGATGGCCCGATTACCTCGACGCCGGCCACCGCCCCGATGATGTAACCGGCGATCATCAGCCAGCCGGTCAGGAACCCGAGGTAGGGGTTCATCGAGCGGCCGACCCATTCGAACGACGCGCCGCAGTTGGCGTTCCACATGTTCAGCCGACGATAGGCATTGGCGATGATGAGCATAGGAACACCGGTGAGCACGATGCTGGGCACGCCGCCGTAGGCCGTTGCCGCGGCGAGCGGGGCCAGCGTCAGCGCGACGCATACCGCCGGAGCGGCCGAGGCCATGCCGATGACAGTGTCCTGAGCCACCCCGATCGCGTCGGGCTGGAGCCGCGTCGGCGGGGCCGACGCAATCTTGATCGCGCCGACCGTGTGGTCCGTCATCTGTTCGTCTCCTGTCGTGTTCGGCGGCCCGTGGGGTCACCGCATGGAACACCCACGCAATCGGCATCGTCGGCGGTCAGAGATTGGCCACGAAGCGGGCTCGCCGCCGGCGCCGTCAGCCGGGCCGAACCCTGCGGGGGATCATAGCGGTAATTTTCGGATAGTGACGTCAAGTGCTTCGATTTGACCATTTAGTCGCGCTCACCAGGCTTGAAACCCAGCCAGTAGTATTCATAAATCATGACAATCCGCAGCACGGATTACGAAACGCCCTAGTCAAAGCAAGTCAAGGGCCGATTTCTGGATCTTCGGTATCCCGCCGACCCAGTGTCCGAAATCCGGGGTCCGACCAAAAGATTCCTCCGGGAAGGGACGCGCCTTCCGATCATGCCGGGCCTGACGGAAGCCGGTGCCACCCGAACCGGACCATGCTCGCCTGAGAACTTCTGCCCGGGGCCGCGCCCGGCGTTCTGCTTGGTCAGCTTCTGCCGAGAACTGATCAAAAATGCGCAGACGGTCATGTACTGTACCGACGGGAAACCATTCATCCCGCCGGCGGGGAGTCACGGTGACGCAGCGGCCAGATCCGCGGTGCGGCGCGCGCTGGTACAGACGTGGTCGTGACCGGCTGACCGGTCGCGGCCACGCGAGTGGCCGTCGGCCGGCCGTCACCGGTTGGGTGTTGGCTGAGTGCCCCCTGGTCCGCGGGTTCGAGCGGGGTGATGGAACGGCCACCCGGGAGCGCGCGATCCGGACCAGGGAGTTACCACATGGGCACGCACATGTTGCCGGGCCGCGAGCAATGGCGAGCGCTGCGCCGCTCGATCCGGTTCACCACGGCGGTCATCCTGGCCATCCCGATCGTGGCCGCCGCCGTCATGTGGATATTCGCGGGCGTCACCCTGGCCAGCGCGCTGGCCAATCACAGCTCGGCGGGCGTGCACGGCACGGTGCTGATCAGGGTCGCGGTGGCCGAGGGCATCGGCCTGATCGCGGTCCTCATCGCGGCCGCCGCCATGGCCTGGTTCGCCCGTCGGCTCGCCCGTGATGCCGCCGCCCTGGAGGCGTCCGCCCGCAGGTTTGCCGACCAGCAGCTGCCCCAGCTGGTGGAACGGCTGCGCAGCGGCGACGCGGTCGACCTGGATGGCGAGCTTTCTGGTGCAGCCCGCATGAAGGTCACCGAGCTCTCCCGCGCCGCCACGGCGCTGACCAGCGTGCAGCGCACCGCGCTGGCCGCCGCCGCCACCGAGAGCAGCCTGCGCGGCGGCATCAGCCAGGTCTTCGTGAGCCTGGCGCGGCGGAGCCAGTCGCTGCTGCAGCGGCAGCTGCGGCTGCTCGATGATCTGGAGCGCAAGGCCGCCGACCCGAGGGCGCTGGCCGACCTGTTCCCGCTGGATCACCTCACCACCCGGATGCGCCGCCACGCCGAGGGCCTGATCATTCTGTCCGGCGCCGTGCCCGGGCGAGCGTGGAGCAACCCGGTTCCGGTCATCGACGTGATCCGCGGAGCCATCGCCGAGGTTGAGGACTACAAGCGCGTCACGGTGGTCACCACGTCCGAGGACACGGTGGCGGGCTCGGCCGTTGCCGACATGATCCACCTGCTGGCCGAACTGATCGAGAACGCGGCGCTGTTCTCGCCGTCGGGCACCCGTGTGGAGGTCAGGGCCGAACGGGTGGGCAACGGCTTCGCCTTCGAGATCGAAGACCGGGGGCTGGGCATCAAATCCGACGAGCTGGATGCCATCAACGTGCGGCTGGGCAGCCCGGCGGATTTCGACCTGGCCAACGCCGACCAGCTCGGCCTGTTCGTGGTGGGCAAGCTGGCCGCCCGGCACGGGGTACGCGTGTTCCTGCGCCCGTCTGCTTACGGCGGGATCACCGCGATCGTGCTCATGCCGAACAGCATGATCACACCCGCGGGCGAGGGTGCGGCCGCCACGTCGGCCAACGCCCTGGCGGGCGCCGGTCACGACGAGGATCTGCACCTGACCTTGACCGGCCTCCCCCGACGGCAGCCGCCGCCGGCGCAGAGCGCGGGTTTCGGCCCTCCGAGCCCGCCCAGCCTGCCGGGCGACCTTCCTGCTCGGCCAAGCATCTTCGTCCGCCAGCAAAACACCGGCGCGTCTGCCAGCCTGCCCGGCACCGAACGTGCTGCGCCGGACGGCCGCCACGCCGGGCCGGGCGCCGGCCTGGGTCAGATCGGAACCGGTCCCGGCACCCCGGACTCCGGCCCCAGCCAGACGGCGGCCAGGTCGAGCGAATCGGTCTTCCTACCGAGCCAGCCGACCTTGCTCGGCGACCCGGCCTCCCCCGACCTCGCGGGTCCCGGCCCCGGGCCGGGACCCGCCGACCTCGCGGGCTCCGGCCGCAGCCGGCCTAGCGCCGAGCCCGAACCTCCGGCGCGGCCCGGGCCGCCTGGCCCGGGCATGAGCGCCGGCACGCACCGCGGCCTGCCGCGCCGCGTCCGCCAGGCGAACCTCTCACCGCATCTGCGCAACAGCGCATCGGCCCGGACGGCCGCTCCATTGCGCGAACCGGAGATTCGCTCACCGGAACAGGCGCAGAGCCTGCTCGCCTCGCTGCAACGCGGATGGGAACGTGGGCGTGAGGCCGAGGTGGCGGATTCGGACACCACGGCCAACGGGCCGGACGCGAGGGACAGCGCGCGCGGGGCCGCGCAGGAGGAGACGTGATGGATCCATTTGGGGCAACCTCCACCGGCCAGGAGCTGAGCTGGCTGCTTGACGACCTCGCCTCCCGCGTGGATGACATACAGCAAGCCGTGATCCTGTCCCGGGACGGCCTGACCGTGGCCGCCTCCGAGAGCCTGAGCCGCGAGGACGCCGAGCACCTGGCCGCGCTCGCCGCCGGGGTGCAGAGCCTGGCCCGGGGCGCGGGCGAGCACTTCAGCCTGGGTGATGTGCGGCAGACCATCATCGAGCTCGAGCAGGCGTTCCTGTTCGTCACCGCGGCCGGGCACGGCAGCTGCCTGGCGGTGATATGCCCGGCGAACGCCGACGCCGGGCTCGTCGCCTACGAGATGGCGATGCTCGTCAAGCGGGCAGGGCCGCACCTCACCGCGCAGCCCAGGCTCGGCGAGCGCCGGTTCCCCGGCGAGTGAGCCCGTCATGCCGCGGTACGACAGGTGGACCGACCAGGAAGCCGGCCCGGTAGTCCGGCCCTACGCGCTGACCGGAGGCCGTACCGACCCGGCGGGCGACATGGTGCTCGACCTGATGGCGGTCATCGCCGCGGCCGGCCCGGTCCCGGGACCGGCTGAACTGGCCAAGCTCAGCCCCGAGCAGCGCAAGCTTCTCGGCCTGTGCCGGACCCCGGTCACGGTGGTCGACTCGGCCGCCGACATGGACCTGCCGCTCGGCGTGGTCCGCGTCCTGCTGGCCGACCTGATCCAGCAGGGCATGATCACTGTGCTGCCGCGGCAACCCGCACAACGGCAGGCCCGCACCGACTTGCTCAAGGAGGTGCTCGATGGGCTCCGCTCCCTCTAAGCGCCAGTCCGGCGGCCCCCAGCTCGTCCCGATCAAGATCGTTGTGGCCGGCGGGTTCGGCGTCGGCAAAACGACGCTGGTCAGCTCGATCAGCGAGATAAGGCCACTGCGTACCGAGGAGTCCCTGACCCAGGTGGGCGTCGGCGTGGACGACCTCACCGGCGTGGCCGGGAAGACGACAACGACGGTCGCGATGGACTTCGGCCGGATCTCGATGGGGTCCCGGCTGGTCCTGTACCTCTTCGGCACCCCGGGCCAGGACCGATTCTGGTTCATGTGGGACGACCTGTCCTATGGCGCGCTCGGTGCGGTGGTCCTGGCCGACACCCGCCGCCTGAGCGACTGCTTCCCCTCGGTCGACTACTTCGAGCGGCGCCAGTTGCCGTTCATCGTGGCCATCAACGTATTCGACGGCGCTCCTCATTACGACATCGAAGACGTCCGGATCGCGCTGGACCTCGACCCGGCGGTCCCCGCCTTGCTCTGCGACGCCCGTCACCGCGGCTCAGTCAAGGATGTCCTGATCACGCTGGTGCAGCACGTGCTCGCGGCGGACCCCAGCGATGGCGGGGAGGAAGCGTCCGGCCCGGGTCGGCTAGGTCAGCCCGGCCAGGCAGGCTGGGCGGGCCGGGGGCGAACGCCGTCCGCTCATGAGGCGGCGCCTCCGGCGGTAGCCGGGTCGTAAGCCTCGATCGGCTCGTTGAAGTACCCGGATCGCCCGATGAACCGCGCCATCAGCAGGAAGACGACGCCGATGCCCAGCATGATGTACACGTAGTGCAGGTCATTGCCGTTCCAGCCGCCCAGGCCCGGCACCGATTTGAACGCCACCCAGAGCAGGAACGCAGCCGAGACCAGCGGGACCGCGATCAGCTCGAGGAATGCGCCGATGCCGCGGGCGGCCAGCTTCCGGTAATACACGGCCATCGCTATTCCGGTGGCGGCGTAGAAGAGCGCGAACATCAGGCCCACCGAGCTGACCACATTGGTGAATGCGCCCTCCACACTGGACGAGCTCAGCGTGTACACCCAGGTGACCGCGAGCGTCAGCACGGCGAAGACCACCGTGGCCGCGGCAGGCGTGCGGTGCCGGGGGTGCGACCGGCCCAGCACGGACGGCAGCACCCGGTCCTGCCCCATGGCGAACGCGATCCTGGCCCCGGCGACCAGGGCGGTCTGGGTCGCGCCCACGATCGACAGCAGCACCGCCACGATCATCACCTTGTCCCAGGGGGATCCGGCGACCGAACGGACGATGTAGGCCAGCGCGTCGGCCCCGTTGGCGCCCAGGGCCTTCTGGGTGACGCCGCCCTGGAAGGCGAACGTGTAGAACGCGTACATGATCCCGAGGGTGACCACGCCCACCACGACCGCCCGGCCGGGATTCACCCGGGACCGCCGCGTCTCTTCGTTCACGTACACCGACGTGTCCCACCCGCTGAACATGTAGACCGCGATGAGGATCCCGCTGACCAGCCCCGATGTCCCGCCCATGGTGTGCCAGGAAAACCAGCTCCAGTGGAACGGCGCGGTGCCGCGGCGGTGGCTGAACACCGCGACCAGGATCACCACAGCGAACACGGTGATGATCACGTACTCGACGATGGCCAGCAGCCACTGAAACCGGGCGGTGAGCTGGATCCCGATGTAGGCGACCACGGTCACAATCACCAGCCAGATCGATGCGGATATCGCGGTGGCCAGGCTGGAGTTCGCCGCGCCCGGGTCGACCACCTGCAGCACGTACGGGCCGACCGGCAGGATGTCGGAGATCGTCCCGAGGAAGTACCCGAGCAGCATGATCCAGCCGACGATGAAGCCGAGGTAGGGCGTGACCGCCCGCCCGACCCAGACGTACGACGCGCCGCAGTCGACCCGCCAGCGGTTCAGCCGCCGGTAGGCCAGCGCGATGCCGAGCATCGGCAGGAAGCAGATCAGGATCGTGACCGGGCCCGCGTAGGAGGAGGCGGCCACGATCGCCGCCAGCGTCACCGCCAGCGACGCGGTCGGGCCGGACGAGGCCATCCCGACGATGATCGCGTCGGCCAGCCCGATCGCGTTCTCCCGCAGCCCGGGATGGCCCGGGGCGACGGACTCGCTGGTTCCCGTGGCAGTGGAGTCGAGGTCAGCCATTGTGCCCTGCTTCCTGATCGAGGTGACCGATCGTGCGCACTGAGCCTTTTTCATCCTCCCCGTGACTGCCCACCTACCCTGGGCGTGAGACCGACGGATGAGAAAGGTTCACTTTCACTGCCGGTATTCGTCGCTGCCGGGCGGCGCGCTGGCCGGGGGTCGCTCACTCAGCTCGAGCGTGACCCCGTCGGGATCGAGAAAATAGATGCACTTGAAGTCCTTGTAGTCACCGCGGGGAATGGTGACCAGCTCCCGCGAGCGGGCCTGGTAGCCCGCGGCCGCCAGCCGTTCGACGACCTGCTCGATGTGGTCGACCTCCAGGCAGATGTGGGTCATGCCCGGCCGGTTTATTCCGCCGGGCGGCAGCGGCGCACCGGCTGGCTGCCGGTACGCGAAGAGCTCGAGGATCACCCCGCCGGGAAGCTCGAGCTCGGCCCACTCGATCTGGGTACCTTCCAGCCCGATGATCCGGTCCAGGTGCTCCCACTCGACCAGGCCGCGGCCCAGTTCGCGCAGGCACAGGTGGTCGCGCCAGAACGCAAGTGACGCATCGAGGTCATGGACGGTCAGCCCGACGTGGCCGAGCCGCTGCACGGGGCCCATCTAAGTCGCGCGCCGGTCGGCCCGCCGAGCCGGATGACTTAGCAGGCACGCCGCGCACTCGGACTCCCGAAGAAGCAACTCACGACCGCACCGGCGGCAACGGCAGGCAGAGCGGAAGAAGGGAGCAACATTGGCCTCCGTTTGTGGGGTTCGTGGGGCGCTTTGTTCCCTGAGCTGCTTTAAGTTGTCCTAGTGCGAACCTAAAATTGACGATCAATGCTGTCAAGGGATCTGACGGCTGCCCTGCTGCATTCACTCTGAGCTTGACCGGCCCAGGAAGGCACCCCATGAACCAGCTGCCGGCCTGCGCCGGAGCCGCGTCGGCGGCCGGCCCCCCGGGGTGAGCACGCCGGCCTTTAACTTCGCCGACCGCACCGCGGTGGTGACCGGCGCGGCGGGCGCGATCGGCGCCGCCGTCGCACGCCGCTTCGCCGAGGCCGGGGCGCTGGTGGTTGGCCTCGATGTCCGGCCCGGCGGCGGCATCATCGAATGCGACATCACCGACGAGGCATCCGTCGGCCGGGTCCTGGCCGAGGTCGCCGGCCGGCACACGCCGACCGATCTGGTGCACTGCGCGGGTGTGCTGTCGGTCGGCGGCGTGCTCGACGTGCCGGCCGACGAGATCCGCCGGGTGCTGAATGTCAATCTGGTGAGCGCGTTCATCGTCGCGCAGGCAGCCGGCCGACTGCTCGGTCCCGGCGCGACGATGACCTTCCTGGGCTCGCAGGCCGCGGTGCACGGTGCGCCGGGCTGGGCGGCATACTGCGCCGCCAAGGCCGGAGTGGTCCGCCTGGTGGAGGCGCTGGCCAAGGAACTCGGGCCGGCCGGCATCCGCGTCAACGCGGTCTGCCCGGGAACTGTGGACAGCCCGATGACCGGGCACGCGATCGATCTGATCGCCCAGGCAGAGGACACCGACGCGGCGGCGATCAGGCGCCGGTACGAGCGGGGGAACCCGCTCGGGCGGATGGCCAGCACCGACGAGATCGCCGGGATCTGCCTATTCCTGTCCTCGCCGCTGGCGAGCTTCATCAACGGAGCGTCGATCATGGTGGACGGAGGCGAACGGCCGGGATGACCGATTCCGCTATTCCGCCGGATCTCGAGTCGGTCAGCGTCTGCATCCCCGACCACTACGGGCGGCTGGCCGGCAAGCGGATCGCCGCCCAGAGGCTGGACGCGGTCCTGGCCAGCGGGATGGACATGCCGGACTTCCACCTGGCGACCGGCCCCGACATCCAGCCCGCGGCCGGCGTCGCCATCACCGGGGTGCACACCGGCTTCCCCAACGACCTGCTCTGGCCGGACATGCTGACCTTCCGGCGCCTGCCCTGGCAGCCGGACTGCGGCATCGTACTCGCGGAGGCGCGGCGCCGGGACGGCAGCCTCGTGGCCGAGGCGCCCCGGGAGATCCTGCGGCGGCAGGCCGAGCGGCTGGCCGGCCGGCGACTGTCCGCGTGGGTGGCCACGGAGCTGGAGTTCTACGTGTACGAAGGCTCCTACGCGCAGTCGTTCCGCCAGGGCTACCGGGACCTCGCCCCGCTGTACCACCGCAACGGCGACAACGACGTGCTGGTCACCGAGTTCCTCGACCAGTACCTGCGGCCGCTGCGGCTGGCCATGGCCGGCCTTGGCCGCCGTGCTGAGGCGACCCAGGGCGAGGGCGGCGTGGGCCAGGCCGAGATGAACTTCCCGGCCTGCGCTCCGGTTCAGGCGGCCGATGGCCACGTCCTGTTCAAGCACGCGGCGAAGGCACTGGCCTATCAGATGTCACGCTCGGTCACGTTCATGGCCAAACCCAGCCAGCTTCAGCCGGGCTCCGGCTGTCACCTGCATCTTTCGCTGCGAGACACCGGCGGCAGCCCGTGCATGGCCGACGCGGGCGGCGGCCCGTCCGGCACCGGGCTGAGCGAGCGGGCCCGGCGGTTCCTGGCCGGGGTGCTGGAGTTCTCGCCCGAGCTGACGCTGATGCACGCCCCGCTGGTCAACTCCTACCGCAGGCTGCAGCCCGGCGACTGGGCGCCGTCGGCGGTCAGCTGGGGCTACGACAACCGGGCGGCCATGGTGCGCGTGGTCGGCCACGGCCCCTCTCTGCGCATGGAATTCCGGCTGCCCGGGGCAGACGCCAACCCGTACCTGACCATCGCGGCCGTGCTGGCCGCGGGCATCGCGGGACTGGAGGACAACGGCATCGAGCTCCCCCCGCCGCTGCTGCCGGGCGGCGCGCCGACCGGGGCGGCGATCCCGCGCGACCTCACCGAGGCCATCGCGCGGTTCGAGCAGTCGAAGCTCGCCAGCCAGGCGTTCGGCGACGCGGTCCGGGATCACGTGTCCAGCATGGCCCGGCACCAACTCAGCCTGGCCCGTCAGGCCGTCACCGACTGGGAACTGGCCCAGGGATTCGAAACCGCGTGACACCGGCCCGCCTGCCGCTAGCAGCCGCACCATCGGCGTCGGCGTCGACGGCCAGAGCGCAGCAGCTTCCCGTTCAAGAAATGTATCTGTGGGGAGAACTTGACCAGTTTGGTCGGTGATCCTCCCAATAGGCCGTTAAGATTGGTCGCCCTGAGTCCCCCGGGTAACAGTGCGTTTTACTCGCCACTTCTCACGCCGAGGCCACAGTCATGGGTTTGCGTCGCCGGTCGATACGTCTGCGGATCTTCCTGCTCGTTGTCATCCCGATCCTGTCCCTGATTGGCGTGTATGCATTCGCGGCGACCGTTACCGCCAGCAGTGCAATCAACCTATCTCAGTCTAGGTCGGTATATAACACCATTTCCCTGCCATCCGGGCTCATGGAGTCCGCGCTGGACAGCGAGCGCGTGTACGCGGTGGTCTACCTGGCCGACCCGGCTCCGCTGAACCTGGCCGCGCTGCAGGCCCAGGAGCAGAAGACCGACCGGTCGGTCGCGGCGTTCAAGGCCGCCGCCCATGCCGCTGCGGGCAGCGAAAGTGCGCCGGAGAAACAGGCATTCGCGACCATGCTCGCCGACGTGGCCCGGCTCCCCGCGCTGCGCTCCCGGACCGCTTCCCGGGCCATCAGCAGGCCACAGGTGATCAGCGCGTACGGCAGCATGGTGACCCAGGACGGCCTCCTGGAAAACCAGATCATCCTGCAGGGGAGCAACGTCGGCATCGTCGCCGTGTCACTTCCGCTCAACCGGACCGGCAACGTCGTGAACCTGCTGCTGCAGGAAGAAGCCCTGCTGCTGGGCGATACGCTGGCGCGGTCGTACTCCGCGGCCGACCGCCAGCAGGTCGCCGAGCTGGTGGGCGCCCGCCAGGCCATGTATGCCGAGATACTGTCCGACTTCGACCCCACCATCCGGGCCATCTACGCCAGGGACCTCAGCCCCCGGGTGCTGCGGCCGCTCCAGGCGATCGAGAAGACCGTGATCGCCCAGCCCCGCGCCGGCCGGGTACCGCCGGTGTCCCCGATAGCCTTGAGCGCGGCGGTCCAGGCGGTCGCCGGTGAGTACGCCGCGGCGAGCGAGCAGGCCGCGGTCGTGATCACGGCACGGGCCCAGCCAGAGGCCCATTCGACCTTCCTCAAGCTCATCCTGGTCGGCGGCCTGGGCCTGCTGGCCATCATCGTCTCGATCATCATGTCGGTCTGGATCGGCCGTGGCCTGGTGCAGGAGCTGGCCGCGCTGCGCCGGTCAGCGCTCGACCTGGCTAACCGGCGCCTGCCCAGCGTTGTGGGGCGGCTGCGCGCGGGCGACGATGTGGATGTCGCCGCGGAAGCGCCACCGCTGGAAGCCAGCGGCGACGAGATCGGGCAGGTCACCGAGGCCTTCAACGCGGTGCAGCGGACGGCGGTCCAGGCTGCGGTCGACGAGGCCAGGCTGCGCCGCGGGATCAGCGATGTCTTCCGGAACCTGGCCCGGCGCAGCCAGTCGCTGCTGCACCGTCAGCTGGCCATGCTGGACGAGATGGAGCGCCAGGCCAGCGAGCCCGAGGAGCTGGACAACCTGTACCGGATCGACCACCTCACCACCAGGATGCGCCGGCATGCGGAGGGCCTGATCATTCTGTCCGGCGAGTCGCCCGGGCGGGGCTGGCGCCACCCGGTGGCGTTCGTCGACGTGCTTCGCGCCGCCGTCGCCGAGGTCGAGGACTACACGCGGATCAGGGTCACCACCGGAACCCGGGCGGCGCTTATCGGCCCGGCCGTTGCCGACGTCATCCACATGATCGCGGAGCTGGCGGAGAACGCGACGATCTACTCACCGCCCAATACCCCGGTCCGGATCCACGGTGACCTGGTCGGCCGGGGATTCGCCGTCGAGATCGAGGACCGCGGGCTCGGCCTGAACCAGGAGAAGCTGGCCGAGATCAACCAGAATTTCGCGGAACCCCCGCCGTTCGACCTTTCCGGGAGCGAGCGGCTCGGCCTGTTCGTCGCCGGGCAGCTGGCCAGGCGGCACGACATCAAGATCACGCTGCAAGCCTCGCCGTATGGCGGGATAACGGTCGTCGTGCTGATCCCGAAAGCCCTGGTCGTCAACGAGGGTGCCTACGACCCCGAGGTCGGGGCAGCCACCACGACCGAACGGGCCATCCGGCTCACCAGTCGGCCAGCGCCGCTGAAGCATGGCGTCATGGCTGAGCCAGCCGCGCTGGCCCAGCCCAGCGCGCTGCCGTTGGCCGCCGGTCCGCTACCGGGCCCGGTATCCAGCTTGCCGCCCGGACCGGTGGCCGAGCCGCCGGCCGGAAACGGCGCCGAGGCGCCGGCCGGGACCAGCGCCGAGCCGCCGGCCATCCCGCAGATCGCCGACCCCACGCGGTCCGTGATGGGGCTGCCGGTCCGGGTTCGGCAGGCCAGCCTGGCCCCGCAACTGCGCGATGCCGGCCCGCTCGCCGCCGACGCGGCCGACCAGGTTCCCAGCGCGCCGTCTCCCGAGGCGGCCCGCAATACGATGACGGCGCTGCAGCGAGGCTGGGAGCGCGGCCGCTCCATCTCAACGAAACAGGAACCATTGTCTGACACCATGCTGAGTGCGGAACACAGCGGGAACGGCGGTGAGCAGCGCAGCGACGAGTAATCCTCGCGCGCTTGCCGCCGGTCGGGAGTAGTGGAGGGGGGACGCCCGTGAGCCTGACCAGCGAACTTGACTGGCTCCTTGACGACCTGGTGACCAGGGTCGCCCACATCAGCCAGGCCGTCATCTTGTCCCGGGACGGCCTGGCCATCGGGGCATCGGCCGGACTCAGCAAGGAGGACGCGGAACACCTATCGGCCGCGGCGGCGGGCTTCCAGAGCCTGGCCAAAGGCGTCGGGCGGCACTTCGGATGCGGTCCCGCCCGGCAGATCATCATCGAGATGGAATCCGAATTCCTGTTCGTGACCGCCGCGGGTGAGGGTAGCTGCCTGGCCGTTCTCGCGTCATCCTCCGCTGACGTGGGACTCGTCGCCTATGAGATGGCGATTCTGGTCAAGCGGGTCGGGGAGCACCTGTCCGTGAACTCCCGGCCCGTCCCCTCGAGCGCAGAGACGAAGTGACGTGGCGTGTCCCCGGCAGACGACAGGTGGCTAGACCAGGACGCCGGGCCCATTGTCCGCCCCTACGCGCTCATCGGCGGCCGGACCCGGCCGAGCGGCGAGAGGTTCGACCTGATGACAATGGTCACCGCCGTTCCCGGTGCCGAAGGTCACAGCTACGCCTACGACCTGCAACCCGAGCACCTGACGTTGCTGCGCCTGTGCCGCCTCCCCACCCCGGTGGCCGACCTCGCCGCTGACCTGGAGCTGCCGCTCGGCGTGGTCCGGATCCTGCTCTCCGACGTCCGGGAGCGCCGGCTGATAACGGTTGATCACCCCGTGCCGAAACGGCTGACCGACCCCCAACTCCTGAGGGAAGTGGCAGATGGGCTACGCAGGCTCTGACCAGAGCAGCGATCCACAGTCGGTACCGGTCGCGATCAAGATCCTAATCGCCGGTGGCTTCGGCGTGGGCAAGACCACCCTGGTGAGCTCGCTGACCGAGATCCGGCCCCTGCAAACCGAGGAAGAACTGAGCGCGCCAAGCGCCTACGTTGACCTGACCGACGGGGTGGAGGAGAAGACGACCACCACCGTCGCGATGGACTTCGGCCGCATCACCATCCGGAACGACCTGGTGGTCTATCTGTTCGGCACACCGGGACAGAAACGGTTCTGGTTCATGTGGGATGAGCTGGCGGTCGGGGCGCTGGGTGCGGTCGTGCTGGCCGACACGCGCCGCCTGGCCGACAGCTTTCCGTCCATTGACTACTTCGAGCAGCGAGGCACGCCGTTCGTGGTCGCGGTGAACTGCTTCGACAATGCCGAGCGCTTTCCCACTGAGATCGTCAGGACGGCCCTCAACCTGAACCTCGACGTGCCGGTCCTGCTGTGCGACGCGCGCCAGCGGGCCTCCTGCCGCGACGCCCTTGTCACCCTGGTCGAGCACGCGATCCGGCTGCTCAGCGTGAGCCCTGGCCCGGTCAGCTTCGCCAGATGAGCACGAGTGCGCAGTCGTCCGAACCCGGGCCCGGCGTCTGCACCGCCTGGACGAGCTGACCCGCGCCCGTCCCGAACCCCGAGGTCACCAGCTGATCCGCCGCGCCGAGCAGCCGGTCGATGCCCGCGTCGATGTCCCGTCCCGGCGCTTCGATCAAGCCATCGGTATAGAGCAGCAGCGCGTCGCCGGGCCGCAGCATGCCCCGTTCCGGCAGGCTCCGCAGATCCGCGACGACGCCGAGCACGATCCCCCGCGCCTGGGTCAGCCGCCAGTTTCCGCTGCCCGCCTCGAAGTGCGCCGCCGGCGGGTGCCCGGCCGAGTCGACGACGTAGTCCCCGGTGGCCAGGTCGAGCGAGAGGTGCACCGCGGTGACGAACCCCTCGGTCACCGAGCCCCGGCGGAGATAGGCGTTGCACGAGGCCAGGAAGTCCCCGGCGGGAACCGAGCCGAGCAGGCCGCCGAACGCGCCGGACAGCAGCAGGGCCCGG
>Ga0335073_10007520_pt1 | contig 15284 bp, 11 predicted proteins | sample Lox_Sample_22_FD_207093 | JGI IMG/M metagenome (GOLD analysis project Ga0335073, IMG submission 207093) | Soil microbial communities from Loxahatchee National Wildlife Refuge, Florida, United States - Lox_Sample_2.2 | ecosystem: Environmental > Terrestrial > Soil > Wetlands | place: USA... | reverse complement strand
CGAGCGGCTGGCGCATCGTCGACATCGTCGTCGACGGCGTGAGCACCACCGACAACTACCGCTCGTCCTTTGGCAAGGTCATCGCCAAGGAAGGGTGGGACGGCCTGATCGGCCGGCTGGAGAAGAAGCCGGCGCCGCTGGCGAAGTAGCCCCTACCCCCCGCCGCGAAGCATAGCTTTGCGTGCGGGCCATGTGGATCGTCCGCCTCGCGCTGCGGCGCCCGTACACCGTGGGCGTGGTGTCGACGCTCGTCTTCGTGCTCTCCGCGCTCGCCATCTCGCGGATGCGGGTCGACATCTTTCCGGCCATCGACATCCCGGTGGTGCTCGTGGTCTGGAACTATCCCGGGCTGTCGGCCGAGGACATGGAGCGCCGCGTCGTGATCATCAGCGAGCGCGCGTACTCCACGACCGTCAACGGCATCTCGCGCATCGAGTCCGAGTCCATCGCCGGCGTCGGCCTCCTCAAGGTCTACTTCGAACCCGGCGCGGACATCGGCGCCGCGATCGCGCAGATCACCTCCGTCTCACTGACGGCGAGCCACTTCATGCCGCCGGGCACGCAGCCGCCCGCCATCGTCCAGTACGACGCGACCAACGTGGCCGTCGCGCAGCTGACCGTGAGCAGCCCGACCCTCTCCGAGCAGGAGCTCTTCGACTACGGGCTCAACTTCATCCGCGTGCGCCTCTTCACCATCCCCGGCCTGTCGACGCCCGCGCCATTCGGCGGCAAGCAGCGCGAGGTGATGGTCGACATCGACCCGGCGAAGGTCGCCGCCGCCGGGCTCTCGCCGCAGGACGTCATCGATACCGTGCTGCAGTCGAACGTCATCGTCCCGGCCGGGAGCGCGCGCATCGGCAACTTCGAGTACGACGTCACGCTCAACGGCAGCCCGACGACGATCGCCGCGCTCAACCGCCTGCCCATCAAGACCGTGGCCGGCCGCACGGTGTACCTCGGCGACGTGGGCTTCGCGCACGACGGCTACGCGGTGCAGGAAAACATCGTCCGGGTCGACGGCCGGCGCGCCACCTACCTCGCCATCCTGAAGCACGCCGATGCCTCCACGCTCGCCGTGATCGACGCGACCCGCAAGATGCTGCCGCTCATCGAGGCCACCGCGCCGAAGGGGCTCGAGCTGAAGCTCGACTTCGACCAGTCGCTCTTCGTGCGCGCCGCCATCGCGTCGGTGCTGCGCGAGGGAGCGATCGCCGCGCTGCTCGTCTCCCTGATGATCCTCGGCTTTCTCGGCAGCTGGCGCAGCATGCTCATCGTGATCGCGTCCATCCCGCTGGCCATCCTCACCTCGGTGCTCGGGCTGTTCGCGACCGGGCAGACGCTCAACGTGATGACCCTCGGGGGCCTGGCCCTCGCCGTCGGCATGCTGGTCGACGACGCCACCGTCGAGATCGAGAACATCAACCGGAACCGGGCCATGGGCAAGCCGATGCTGGTCGCCATCCTGGACGGCGCGCGCCAGGTGGCCGTCCCGGCCTTCGCGGCCACGCTGACGATCTCGATCGTCTTCTTCCCGGTGGTGCTGCTCACGGGCCCGTCCCGCTTCCTCTTCACGCCGCTCGCGCTGGCCGTGGTCTTCGCCATGCTCGCGAGCTATCTGCTCTCGCGCACGCTCGTGCCCACGCTCGCCCGCCTGCTGCTCGAGCGTCACCCGCTGCCGGGCAGGGCCGGGGAAGGCCCCGGCGCCGAGCTCGCCCGCAGGCCATCGCTCTGGTCCCGCGCGAACGCGTGGCGCGACCGCAGCTTCGAGCGCTTCCGCGCCTTCTACGGGCGCGAGCTCCGGCGCGTGCTCGAGCACCCGGCCTGGGCCGGCGCGGCCGCGCTGCTGCTCGGTGCCGCAGCCATCCCGCTGGCCGCCGTCGTGGGCCTCGACTTCTTTCCGCAGGTCGACGCCGGGATCATGAAGCTCCACTTCCGCGCCCCGGTGGGCACCCGCATCGAGGCCACGGAGGAGCTCGTCGACGAGGCCGAGCGGCACATTCGCGCCGACGTGCCCGCGCGGGAGCTCGCGACCATCGACGACGACATCGGGCTGCCCATCTTCTACAACCTCGCCTTCGTCCAGACCGAGAACGTGGGCGGCATGGACGCGGACATCCTGGTGCAGCTGCGGCCGGGCCACCACCCCACCGCGGGCTACGAGGCGAGGATCCGCGACGATCTGGCACGCTCCTTTCCCGGCTCGCAGGCCTGGTTCGAGCCGGCCGACATCGTGAGCCAGGTCCTGAACTTCGGCACCGCCGCGCCCATCGACGTGCAGATCGAGGGCAACGATCTCGACCGCTCCTACGCGCTCGCGCTCCAGATCCAGTCGAAGCTGCGCCAGATCCCGGGCACCTCCGACGTGCGCATCCCGCAGATCCTCGACTACCCGGCCCTGCACGTCGACGTCGACCGCTCCCGCGCCATCCAGATCGGGCTCAGCGAGCAGCAGATCGCCAACGGGCTGCTGGTGTCGCTCGCGTCGTCGGCGCTCGTCTCCCCGTCGTTCTGGCTGAATCCGAAGAACGGAGTCAACTACCTCGTCGCCGCGCAGACGCCGTTGCCGCAGATGGCGAGCGTCGATGATCTCCTGGCGACGCCCCTCCCCACGGCCTCCCAGGCGCCGGCCCCGACGCCCACGAGCCCCACGGTCGCGGCCTCGTCGTACCTCGGCAGCGTGGCCACCGTGCGGCCCCAGGGCACTTACGCGCTCGTCAACCACTACACCGTGCAGCGCGTCGTGGACGTGGAGGCGGGCGTGGCGGGGCGGGATCTCGGCGGCACCACGCTCGACATCCGCCGGGCCATCCGCTCGCTGGGCCGGCTGCCCACCGGCGTGCGCATCCGCGTGCTGGGGCAGAGCGACAGCATGTTCCGCGCCTTCGGCCGGCTCGGCCTCGGGCTGATCCTCGCGGTGCTGCTCGTCTACCTGGTGCTCGTCGTGCTGTTCCAGTCGTGGCTCGACCCGCTGATCATCCTCGTGGCGGTGCCGGGCGCGATGGCGGGGATCCTCTGGATGCTGGTCCTGACGGGCAGCACGCTGAACGTGGAATCGTTCATGGGGGCGATCATGGCGGTGGGCATCGCCACCTCGAACAGCATCCTGCTCGTCAGCTTCGCGAACGACTTCCGCGCGGAGCACCCGGCGGCTTCGCCGGCGGAGGCCGCGCTCGAGGCCGGGAAGGTGAGACTCCGCCCCGTGCTCATCACGGCCCTGGCGATGATCCTCGGAATGTTGCCGATGGCCCTGGCCCTCGGCGAGGGGGCCGAGCAGAACGCGCCGCTGGGTCGGGCGGTGATCGGCGGCCTGCTCGCGGCGACGTTCGTGACCCTGCTGCTCGTCCCGCTCGCCTACACCCTGCTGCGCCGCAAGCCGCCGCGGAAGCACGAGCTCGACCAGCGCTTCGCGGCGGAGGCGGGTGGCCGATGAAGCAGCGGCGTCGCGCCGGCTGGCTCGCGCTCGTCGTGGGCGCGCTCCTCATCGCGGTCGCGTGGGCGGGCTCGCTCTCCCTGTACTTCGCCCACGGCCGCGCGCTGTCGCAGGAGGCCGGCGAGCGCGAGCGGCTGGAGGGCGAGGGCCCCCGGGTGCAGGTGGTGCAGGTGCGCACCACGCCCCTGGCGAGACGGGTCGAGCTGCCGGGCGACGCGCAGCCCTTCGCGTCGACCAGCCTGTACGCCAAGGTCAGCGGCTACCTGCGCGAGATCCTGGTCGACAAGGGCGACCGCGTGCGCGCGGGGCAGCTCCTCGGCCGGATCGAATCCCCCGAGACCGACCAGCAGGTCCGCGGCGCGCGCGCCACCTTTCGGGTGAACCGACTCGTCGCGCGGCGAGAGCGGGCGCTGTACCTGCGCCACCTCGTGGCGCGCCAGGATCTGGACGTTGCCGTGGCGAACGAGCGGACCGCCCGCGCGGCCCTCGAGCAGGCGCTCGCGCTACAGGGCTACGAGGACCTGAGAGCGCCCTTCGACGGGCGCGTGACGATGCGCTACGTCGATCCGGGAGCCCTGCTGCAGGCCGCCACCGGCTCCGCGGCCGGGGCGCAGCCGCTCGTCGACGTGCAGCGCGACGACGTGCTCCGCATCTACGTGTACCTCGGTCAGGACGACGCGGCCTTCGTGCGCGTGGGCGACCCGGCCGAGCTGTGGACCGACGCCCGGCCCGACCGGCTCCTGCGGGCGAGCGTGACGCGCCTCGCGGGCGCGCTCGACCCGCGCACGCGGACGATGCTCTGCGAGGTCGACCTCGACAACCGCGCGCCCCAGGTCGTGCCCGGCACCTACCTCCACGTCCGGCTCCACTTCCACGCGGTGGCCCTCCCGATCGTTCCCGACGAGGCGCTCGTCGCGCACGGCAGCCGACTCGAGGTCGCCGTGGTGAGCGAGGGCCGCGTGCACTACCAATCGGTGCGGGTCGGCGAGGACGACGGGCGGGAGACGCAGATCGAGAGCGGCGTGCAACCCGGCCAGTGGGTGGCCCTCAATGTCGGTCTCGGCCTGCGCGACGGGCAACGCATACGCCCGCTGGCGCCGCCGGTCCGGGCGCAGGGCCGGCCGGCACCGCGCTGAAGGCCACGGGGCGCGGGCTGCCTCCGGCATCGCCAGCTCCGGCGACCTGCGTCAGTCGGTGACCTTCAGCACCGCCAGGAAGGCCTCCTGCGGGATCTCCACGGAGCCCACCTGCTTCATGCGCTTCTTGCCGGCCTTCTGCTTCTCGAGCAGCTTGCGCTTGCGGGAGATGTCGCCGCCGTAGCACTTCGCGAGCACGTTCTTGCGCATGGCCCGCACGCTCTCGCGCGCGATGATCTTGCTGCCGATGGCGGCCTGGATGGCCACGTCGAACATCTGGCGCGGGATCACCTCGCGCAGCTTCTGGCAGAGCTCGCGGCCGCGCTGGTAGCTGCGCTCCTTGTGCACGATGACGCTGAGTGCGTCGACGACCTCGCCGTTGAGCAGGATGTCGAGCTTGACCAGCTCCGCCGCCTGGTAGCCGAGGAGCTCGTAATCCAGGGAGGCGTAGCCGCGGCTGACGCTCTTGAGCTTGTCGAAGAAGTCGAAGACCACCTCGGCGAGCGGGATCTCGTAGGTCACCTGCACGCGCTTCTGCCCGTGGTACTTGATGTCCTTCTGCACGCCGCGCCGGTCCTGGCAGAGCTTGATCACGGCGCCCAGGTGCACCTCGGGGCAGTGGATGTGGCACGTGAGGATCGGCTCCTCGACGTGCTCGATCTCCTGGGGCGGCGGCAGCTTCGCCGGGTTGTCGACCAGCAGCGTCTTCCCGGCGGTCGTGAACACCTTGTACACGACCGACGGCGCGGTGGTGATCAGCGTGAGGTCGTACTCGCGCTCCAGCCGCTCCTGGACGATCTCCATGTGCAAGAGCCCGAGGTAGCCGCAGCGGTAGCCGAAGCCGAGCGCCTGGCTCGTCTCGGGCTCGTAGGTGAACGCGGAATCGTTGAGCCGGAGCTTCCCGAGCGCGTCCTTGAGCTGCTCGTAGTCGGCGGCGTCCACCGGGAAGATGCCCGAGAACACCATGGGCTTCACTTCCTTGAAGCCGGGGAACGGCGCCGCCGTCGGCCGGGAGGCGGAGGTGATGGTGTCGCCCACCTTCGCCTCGGCGACCTCCTTCACGTTGGCCACCACGAAGCCCACCTCGCCGGCGATGAGCTTGCCCGCCGCCGTCGCGTGCGGCGAGAAGACGCCGGTCTCCTGCACCTCGTGCTCGCGCTTCGTGCTCCAGAAGAGGACCTTCTGCTTCGGGGCGATGGTCCCCTCGAGCACGCGCACCAGCATCACCACCCCGCGGTAGGAGTCGTACCAGCTGTCGAAGATGAGCGCCTTCAGCGGCGCCTCGGGATCCCCGCCGGGCGCGGGGATCCGGGCGACGATCGCCTCGAGCAGCTCGTCGATCCCCACGCCTTCCTTGGCCGACACGGGGATGGCCAGCGAGGCGTCGAGGCCGATGATCTCCTCGATCTCCTTGCGCGTCCCCTCGACGTCGGCCGAGGGCAGGTCGATCTTGTTGATCACCGGGACGACTTCCAGGTCGTGGTCGAGCGCGAGGTAGACGTTGGCGAGCGTCTGCGCCTCCACGCCCTGGCTCGCGTCGACGACCAGGAGCGCACCCTCGCACGCCGCGAGCGACCGGCTCACCTCGTAGGCGAAGTCCACGTGGCCCGGCGTGTCGATGAGGTTCAGGACGTAGTCCTTGCCGTCCTTCGCCCGATACGCCATGCGCACGGTCTGCGCCTTGATGGTGATGCCGCGCTCCCGCTCGAGATCCATGTTGTCGAGGAACTGCGCCTGCTGCTCGCGCGCGGACACCGTGCCGGTGCGCTCGAGCAGCCGATCCGCCAGCGTCGACTTCCCGTGGTCGATGTGCGCGATGATGCTGAAGTTGCGGACGTGCTCGTTGCCTCGCATTCAGCGTCTCTGCCACACGACGCGCTTGCCGCCGGAGAGCTCGGGCGGGAGCTTCTCCAGGTGGAACTGGTACCAGGCGGGCTCGTAGGCCCGCATCTTTATCTTCTTGCCGTTCTGCACCGCCGTGAGGTTCGACTTGAGCCGCTCGTCGCTCGGGTTCTTCTCCACCGCCCGCACCAGCACGGCCTGCGCCTTCTGGGTCTCGCCCGCCTTCTGCCAGCACCAGGCGTAGGCGCTCCACGCCAGCCCTTCCTTCTTGCCCGACTTCACCGCGCGCTCGAAGGCCTCGGCCATCTTCTCGTAGTCCTTGCGCTGGTAGAGCAGCGCGCCGAGCAGCGACTGCGCCATCCAGTCGCGGAAGAAGGCCTTGCGCAGGTGGGGGAGCGCCTCGTCGAACTCCTTGCGCGCGTACAGGAGCTGGCCGATGGCGCCGTGCAGCTGCGCGCCCAGCAGGAACTGCCACGGCGCGAGCGCGAAGGAAGACTGGAGGCTGTCCATCGCCTTCTCGACGCGGCCGGCGCCCAGGTCCTTCTGGACGCCGTCCATGAGCGCCTGCACGCGCCGGCTGACGCGGCGGTTCAGGAGAAAGAACGCCACCGCGAAGCCGGCGATCGACGGCAGGATGCAGTAGCCGATCGTCCAGTGGGTCAGGACCTGCACCGCCACCAGCGTGACCGCGGCGGCCAGCAACGAGAGGGCGAGATTGATCACGCGCGGTTTCTACCCAGCGGGCGCAGCCGATTCAAGCGGCATCCGGCTTGCCGGGCGCCGCCGCAGGCGCGGGCGGCGCCTGTGCCGGGGGCTTCGGCTTCTTGCGGCGGGAGCCGACCACGAAGAACAGCACGAGCAGCACGACGGCGCCGATGCCGGCGCCCACGCTCTCGGTGATGACCAGCTTGCCCATGGCCCAGCCCATCGCGGGGCCGCAGTCGCAGCCCATCGCGAACGGCGGCTGCGCGTACCAGTGGATGAGCTGGGGCCCGAGCCAGGCGCTCACGACCGCCCCGAGGACGGCGCCGAGCAGGAAGGTGGCGAACGCGCGCATGACGGCTGGCTCCTGTGGTATGACGCCCGCGATGAAGCGGGCGCGCAATCTAGCAGCTTTCCTGCCGGCGGCGGCAGCTTTCGCGTGCGCGCACGCCGCGCCTTCGACCGCGCGGGCCGACGTCGCCGCGCCGGTCGGCCAGCCGCCTGCCGAAGGCCGCGCCACGGAGCTGACGCTCGGCGACTTCAAGGCCCGCCTGTCGACGCCGGCCCACCCCATGCCCGGCGCGGCGGCCGTGCTGGTCCTGCGCGGCGCCAGCGGCCCGGCGTCGGCGCGCGCGGGCGACGAGCTGGCGGAGGCCGCGGTCGACGCCGGCATCGCAGCGCTCGAGCTCGAGAGCGGGTCGGCCGGCCGCGCGCTGCTCTGGCTCGGCCCGAGGGCGAAACGAATCTACGTGGCCGCCGAAGGCATCGCCGCCGCCACCGCCGCCGAGCTGGTCCGCAGCGGCCACGTCGCCGGCCTCGTGCTCCTGGACCCGCCCACGAACCCGGCGCCGACGGACATCCCGTGCCTGGTCCTGGAGGGCGGTCCGGCGGCCTCGAAGCAGAACGGGCGTCTCTGGGAGCTCACGCTCCCCGACTTGAAGTCGGTGGCCTCCGCGAGTCCGGAGACCACGCACACGCTGGTGGAAGCCACGGCGCTGTGGCTCACGGCCCGCGCCAAGGAACCCTGAGGCGCGCCTCGGAGACGCGGTCTGCGGCCCGCGGCCCACGGCCTTCACTCAAGACGACGAAGGCGCCCCGAACGACGGGCGCCTTCGCACGACGAGCGCCTCGCGGCGCGGTGAATCGACGGCCTCTAGAAGTCCATGTCGTCGCCGCCGCCGCCGAAGTCGTCCATGCCGCCGCCCATCCCACCCATGCCACCCATGCCGCCCATTCCACCCATGCCGCCCATGCCTCCGCCGCCGCCCCCGCCGGCCCGCCGCGCCTTCCGCTTGGGTGCGTCGGCGACCATCGCCTCGGTGGTGAGCAGCAGCGCCGCCACGCTGGCCGCGTTCAGCAGCGCCGTGCGCTCGACCTTGGTGGGATCGATCACGCCGGCCTTCTCGAGATCCTCGAACTGCTCGGTGGCCGCGTTGAAACCGAAGGCGCCCTTCCCTTCGCGGATCTTGTCGATGACCACCGCGCCCTCGTGGCCCGCGTTCTGCGCGATGCGCCGCGCCGGCTCCTCGAGCGCCCGCCGCACGATGTCGACGCCGAACTTCTGCTCGCCCTCGGCCTTGAGCTTCTCCAGCGCGGGCAGGCAGCGGATGAACGCCACGCCGCCGCCGGGGACGATGCCCTCCTCCACGGCCGCGCGCGTCGCGTGCAGCGCGTCTTCCACGCGCGCCTTCTTCTCCTTCATCTCGGTCTCGGTGGCCGCGCCCACGTGGATGACGGCGACGCCGCCCACGAGCTTCGCGAGCCGCTCCTGGAGCTTCTCGCGGTCGTAGTCGGAGGTGGTCTCCTCGATCTGCGCGCGGATCTGCTTGATGCGCCCCTCGATGCCGTCCTTCTTGCCGGCGCCGTCGACGATGGTGGTGTTGTCCTTGTCGATGACGACGCGCTTGGCGCGGCCGAGCTCCTTGAGCTGAAGCTGGTCCATCTTGATGCCGAGCTCCTCGGAGACGACATTGCCGCCGGTGAGCACCGCGATGTCCTTGAGCATCTCCTTGCGGCGGTCGCCGAAGCCGGGCGCCTTCACCGCGGCCGCGTGCAGCGTCCCGCGCAGCTTGTTGACGACGAGCGTGGCCATGGCCTCGCCCTCGATCTCCTCGGCGATCACGAGGATGGGCTTGCCGGAGCGCGCCACCTGCTCGAGCAGCGGCACCAGGTCGGCCATCGCGCTGATCTTCTTCTCGGTGATGAGGATGTAGGGATCCTCGAGGATCACCTCCATGCGCTCGGCGTTGGTGACGAAGTACGGCGACACGTAGCCGCGGTCGAACTGCATGCCCTCGACCACCTCGAGGGTGGTCTCCATGCCCTTCGCCTCTTCCACCGTGATGACGCCTTCCTTGCCGACCTTCTCCATGGCCTCGGCGATGATGTTGCCGATGGTCTCGTCGCCGTTGGCCGAGATGATGCCGACCTGGGCGATGTCCTTCTTGCCCTTGGTGTCCTTGGAGAGCTTCTTCAGCTCCGCGATCACGGTCTCCACGGCGTGGTCGATGCCCCGCTTGAGCTCCATCGGGCCGTGGCCGGCCGCGACGAGCTTCAGGCCCTCCTCGAAGATCGCGCGGGCCAGCACGGTGGCCGTGGTGGTCCCGTCCCCGGCCTTGTCGGAGGTCTTGCTCGCGACCTCGCGCACCATCTTGGCGCCCATGTCCTCGAACTTGTTCTCGAGCTCCACTTCCTTCGCCACCGTGACGCCGTCCTTGGTGACGGTGGGCGAGCCGTAGCTCTTCTCGATGACGACGTTGCGCCCCTTCGGGCCGAGCGTCACCGCGACGGCGTTGGACAGCGTGACCACGCCGCGCAGGATGGCTTCCCGGGCGAGCTGGTGAAAGTAGATCTCTTTGGCGGGCATCGCGTTCTCTCCGTTGGTGTGGACGTAGATCGGGCGCACTCCCGCCCGAAGACGCGCGGTAAGATAGCCGCGACTTTGCCGCTGTCAAGCCGGCACACGGGGCGAGCGGCTGCCGGGTTCGTCGCCGTCACCGGGAATGAAGGCCGCCGAGCCGGCGGTTCGCCCGTGCATGTTCACGAACCGACTAAAGCAGGCAGCCGTCGTGGCGGCAGTGCTCTCCTCGGGGATCGCGAAGGGGCAGGCCGCCTACGTGGTGGACGGGCTCGTCAAGGTCACGGGGAGCTGGCAGCCCGACGGCTCCGAGGCCTCCTCGGCCACGCTCGCCGCGGCCGGGAACGAGGTCGCCGCCTTCCAGGTGGCGTTGCTCGGAGGTGCGTCGGGGGCGCCGGCAGTCACGGCGGAAGCCCCGTCGCTCGTGAACGGGAGCGGCCAGCCGCTCGGCGGAACGGTCACCCTCTACCAGGAGGCGTACCAGAACGTGACCACGCCCTCGGACGGCGCGGGCGCGACCGGGCTGTGGCCGGACGGCCTCATCCCCGCGGTGGACGAGGTGGCGGGCGAGGGGCGCAACGCCTTCCCGTTCGACGTACCGGCCGGGCAGGCGCGAGCGATCTGGGTGGACGTGCGGGTGCCGGGGGGCGCCGCGCCGGGGACCTATGCAGGGACGCTCACGCTGTCGGGTGGCGTCGCCGCGACGATTCCCGTGTCGTTGACCGTCTACCCGTTCGAGCTGCCGGCCACGTCGACCCTGCGGACGGCCTTCAACGCCTTCACGCCGGCGATCTGCGCCTACGAGCTCGGCGCGCAGAGCGCCTGCGCCACGCCCGCAGGGGCGCAGCTCCTCGGCCGCTACGTGCAGCTGGCGCTCGATCACCGCGTGACGCTCGCCAACGTGACGCCCGCCCCGCCCGAAGCCTCCGACCTGTCGCCCTACGCGCAGGCGCTCTCGCCCTACGTCGCCGGTACGGGCGCAGGGACGCCCGCGGGCGCGAAGCTCACGAGCCTCGAGTACCCGCTCGACCCGTCGGCCGCGAGCTACCAGGCGTGGGCCGCGGCGCTCGCGACCGAGAGCTGGTCGAGCCTCGGCTTCGTCTGGGCCGCCGACGAGCCGGGCGCGGGCGCGTCGACCTGGAGCGGCGCGCAGGCCACGCTGGCCGCGGTGCAGGCCGCGGCGCCGGGCCTCCCGACGCTGGTCACCACCAACATCGACGACGCGGAGGCCAACGGCGTCGTCCCGAGCATCCTCGTGCCGGTCGTGAACGAGATGGACGACGTGAGCGGCCGCTTCGCCGGGGACCAGCGCGCCTCCTACGACTCCTTCGTCGCGGGCGGCGGCGCCCTCTGGATGTACCAGTCGTGCATGTCGCACGGCTGCGCCTTCGGCGGCGATCCCACGCAGACGGGCTGGCCGAGCTACATGATCGACGCCTCGGGGGTGCGCAACCGCGCCATGCAGTGGGCCGACTTCGCCGAGCAGGTGACGGGCGAGCTCTACTACGAGACCGTGATGGCGTACGAGCTGGGCAACCCGTGGCAGGGCCAGTACAACTTCGGCGGCAACGGCGACGGGACGCTCTTCTACCCGGGCAGCCCGGCCGTCATCGGCGGGCAGAGCGAGGTCCCGCTGCCCTCGATCCGGCTCAAGGAGATCCGCGCGGGGCTCGAGGACTACGAGTACCTCGCGCTCTGCGCTGCGCTCGGCGATCCCGCGACCGCGATGGCGCAGGCCCGCACGGTGGTGCCGAGCGTCCACGCGGTGAACCCGGACCCGAACGCCCTGCGCGCGGCGCGCGCGGCCCTCGCGCAGCGCATCCTCGAGCTCCTCCCCCAGCCTGCCGCCGCCCAGGAAGGCGCGACGATGCTGGCGCCGCAGACGGCCGAGGCGACCGCTTCGGGGGCTCCGGTCTTCTCGGTGTCGTCGGACGCTCCGGCAGCCGCTGCGCCGACCTCGTCCGAGGGCCACGGGTGCGCGACGGGAACCGGCGACGCGGCGATCCTCGCGCTGCCCGCGCTGCTCCTCGCGCTGGCCCGGCGCCGCCGCTCAAGCTCGCGGTGACGCCGCGAAGAAGGCCGGGGCTGCCTTCGCGGGCTGGCGAGCTTCCTCGACGGGCGTGCCGCGCTCGCGGGCGAGCCGCTCGTACAGCGCCTCGAAAGCGCCGACCATGCGCTCGAGCGGCAGCATCGCGGCCACGCGCGCCCGGCCGTTGCGCCCCATCTCGGCGGCCCGTCCCGGCTCGCGCAGCACCGCGGCCAGGCGGTCGGCCAGCACGGAGGGGAAGCGCGGCGGCACCAGCCAGCCGTCGACGCCGTTGCGGACCAGCTCGCCGTTGCCCCCCACGGCGGTCGCCACGACCGGCAGCCCGGCGGCCATCGCTTCGATCACCGCGTTGGAGAGCCCCTCCGCGTGCGAGGCGCTCACGGCCACGGTCGCCCGTGCGAGCAGGCTCGGCACGTCGGTGCGCCTGCCCGCGAAGCGCGTCTGCACCGCGAGGCCCAGCTCCGCCGCCCGCCTCTCCCAGCGGGGGCGGAGCGGGCCATCGCCGACGAGCAGCAGCCGGAGACCGGGGCGCTCCCGTGCGACTCGCGCCACGGCCACGAGTAGATCTTCCTGCCCCTTCACCTCGTGGTTCATGTTGGCCACGTGGATGATGCACGGGCCGAGGCCGCCGCCGGTGAGCTCGAGCGCGTCCGGGGAGGGCCGCCGCGCCGCGTCGTCGAACCGGGCGAGGTCGATGCCGTTGCGGATCAGCTCGACGTTCTGGGGGTGCACGCCGTCCTCCCGCACCACCAGCCGGCGCACCGCCTCGGCGTTCACCCAGACCCGGTTCGCGGCGCGGGAGACGGCCGCCACCGCCTGCCGCTTGAGGCCGCCGTACCAGTGGCAGAGATCCAGCCGGCTCACCAGGCAAGGCACGCCGGCGAGGCGCGCGGCCGGGACCGCGACGAGGTTCGTGTAGAAGTCCTGCGCGTGCAGGACGTCGATCCGCTCGCGCCGGCAGAAGCCCGCCAGGCGGACGACCGTCCGGACGACGGCCGGGCGCAGCAAGGAGGGCGGCAGCTCGAACCCGACCGGCCGGATGCCGAGCGAGGTGAGCGGCCCGAGGTTCGCGCCCTCGGCCCGGAAGGTGACGAGCGAGGGGGCGAAGCGCGAGCGGTCGAGGGTGCGCAGCAGCTCGACGAGCTGGCCTTCCGCGCCCCCCAGGTTCAGCGTGTGAATCGCGAGGGCCACCCGGATGGGCCTGCGCGGGGGAAAAGCGCCACCTGCCATGGCGCGAAGAGAAGCAGGCCCCGTGCCAGCCGCGATGACGCAGTGGGGCGCGCGCCCGCGGCGGCGCGTGTGAAAACGCGTTCCTACTGCGAGAAACGGATGAGCGTGGCGAGGGCTTCGAGGTCGATGGGCTTGGGCAGGAAGAACGAGGCCCCGAGGCGCAGGGTCTCGTCCGCGGCGGCGTCGCTCGGATAGGCCGTGATCATGATGATCGGCACGTCGCGCAGCGCGGGCAGCGCGCGCAGCCGGCGGACGAGCTCGCGCCCATCCATCTGCGGCATCATGAGATCCGTGATGACGGCGTCCAGCGACTCGCGGCCCGCGATGTCGAGCGCAGCGGGCGCGTCGGCGGCAGTCAGGACCTCGAACCCCTGCTTGCCGAGGTAGCGGGCGAGCATCGCGGAAATGGCCTCGTCGTCGTCGACGACCAGGATGCGCACGGCCTTTCCGGTTCCTCCCAGCACGCGCGAGTGGTATAGCACGGAATCGATGGCGGGAGCGTCCCTCTGGCTCGTGCTGTGCCTGACCGCCGCGGACGGCGGCGCTCCCAAGGGTACGGCGCACGCGGCACTCGCGCACCCCGCACCCGCGCAAGCGGCCCCCGAGCACGCCGGCCCGGTCGTGACCGCCGTGCACCTGCACAAGCCCGGCGAAGCGCCCGTGGACGCCCCCGCCGGTCCGACGATCGACATGCGCCCGGCGGCCAGGCCCGCCTTGGCTGCCACGCCCGCAGGGGGCAAGGCCGCGGCGGGAGTGGCGGGCCCGGTGTACGACGTCACCGACGGGACGACGCGGCTTGCCCGGGCGCTGGTCGCCCGCGACATCGAGACGTTGGTGCAGCTCACGCCCGCGCCCTTCTCGTTCGATGGCGTGGTGGCGCGCAGCACCGCCGAGGTCCGCCAGCGCTGGGCCGAGATCCTCGACCGCCACCCCGTCGAGCGGCTCCGGCTCTACGACGTCCAGGCGCTCGGGTACGACGCGGCGGTGCAGAAGTATGGCAAGCCGCCGGCGCGCCTCGCGGGGGTGTCGTTCGGCGGCAGCCAGATCGGCATCGCCAACCTGAGCGGCCGGGCCACCATCGTCGTGTGGCGCAAGCGGAGCCACGGCTTCGCCGCGGTCGCCGTGTCCGACTGACGCCGGCTACTTCATCTTCATCGCGAAGTAGATCGGCTCGTCCTGCCGCTGCACGCGCACGGTGACCATCTTGCCCGGGCGCGTCGCTCCCAGCGCGGCGCGGTACTGGCCCGTCGAGTGCACCGGCTTCTGGTTCACTTCCAGGATGACGTCGCCGGGCATGAGGCCGGCTTCGGCCGCCGGGGTCTCGGGAGCCACGCCGGTCACCTGCACGCCGCCGCCGCCCTCGACGCCTCGCACCGTTAGGCCGAGCGCGTCCTGCCGCGACTGCGCCTCTCCGCCGCCCTGCTCCCCCGGCTGCTCCCCGCTCTCCCCTTCGGCCTGCCCGGTGTCGTCGGGCCGCTCGCCGACGCGGACCTTGATGCCCTTCGGGGAGCCCTCCCGGATGACCGCGAGCGCGACCTTGGTCCCCGGCCTCACCGCGGCCACCTCGCGCACCAGCTCGTTGACGCCGCGCACCGGGCTGCCGTTGAAGCTCACGATGACGTCGCCCGCGCGCAGCCCCGCCCGCGCCGCCGGGCCGCCCGGCGTGATGCTCGCGACCAGCGCGCCCTTGGTGGACGAGACGCCGAAGCTCTGGGCGAGGTCCGGCGTCAGCGGCTGCAGGCCCGCGCCGAGGAAGCCGCGGATCACGTGGCCCGAGAGAAGCTGCGGCAGGAGCTGCTTGGCGGTGTTGATGGGCACCGCGAAGCCGATGCCCTGGCCCTGCCGCGTGATGGCGGTGTTGATGCCGACGACGGCGCCGCTGAAGCTGAACAGGGGGCCGCCGGAGTTGCCGGGGTTGATCAGCGCGTCGCTCTGGATGAAGTCGTCGTAGGGCCCGGCGCCGATGGTCCGCTCCTTGGCGCTCACCAGGCCATGGGTCACCGACAGGCCGATGCCGAAGGGGTTGCCGATCGCCAGCAC
>Ga0335073_10007519_pt1 | contig 15285 bp, 13 predicted proteins | sample Lox_Sample_22_FD_207093 | JGI IMG/M metagenome (GOLD analysis project Ga0335073, IMG submission 207093) | Soil microbial communities from Loxahatchee National Wildlife Refuge, Florida, United States - Lox_Sample_2.2 | ecosystem: Environmental > Terrestrial > Soil > Wetlands | place: USA... | reverse complement strand
GTAAAGTCTTCGGGGGTAAAGACAGCGGCGGGATCGGTGTCGTTGAGGAGAAAGCCTGCGCCGGTTGGGACTGCGGGGGCGAGTGTGGTGGCCATATATCTTCTGACTCCTATGGCGTGCGTGGTTGATGGTACTCCGGCAGGTGGAAAGAGGAAAAGCCGATGCTATTTCACCTTCAATCCAACTGCCTTTGCGAGCTTCGCCTGGCGGTCATCGAAGGTCCAGAAACATTCGGCGCGGAGTTCGAGCGCGGCAGCGACGTGGAGGGTATCGAGAGTGCGCGTGCCCAGAACGGCTGTATGCGTTCGCGCAAGATCGACGGAAGCCACGAATGTCAACTCAGGCTGACCGATGTCTTGCCATAGTCCGGAACGGCGGTCCTGTTCAAATTCGAGATGTATCTGTTTTGCTTCCCTTACAGAAATTCTGCGACGAAAGACATTCTGCTCAACCGAATGCGCGAATTCGACAAGATGCAAAGGCGTGCAAAAAAGTCCCGGACTTGTTCTAAAAAGCCTCTCTGCCTCACGCGAATGCGTATCCGTCAGGTAAATTGAGACAAAGAAGCTTGTATCAGCGTAGACGCTCAATCGCGATGCCGGTCCTCAAGAAAATTCTTTACTGCATCCAGCCGGCGGTTGCCAAAAATCCTTTTCCTCCGCGCCTCGAAATCAGGCCATTCAATTTTCTTCTTTTCTTTCGGTGTTGATTCCGGAGTGATATACGCGATCACACGCGTTCTGTAGCGAAGCTCAATGGATTTCCCGGACCGCAGAAGTGCCTGTAGTCGGCGGGTATTGCGAAGCTCGCGCATGGTTATGGATTCCATGGATTCAATGTGACACATTTTGTGCCACATTGGCAACTAATTCAGTTTACACTCTCCACAATTCCCGCCGCGCCCATACCACCTCCGACGCACATGGTGACTAATCCATAGCGGAGCTTGCGGCGCTTTAGCTCATGCAGGATAGTTGCGGTGAGTTTGGCTCCGGTGCAGCCAAGGGGATGACCCAGTGCGATGGCTCCGCCGTTGACATTGACTTTGGCAGGGTCGAGTCCGGCCTGCTGGATGACGGCCAGCGCCTGCGCGGCAAAGGCCTCGTTCAGCTCGATGAGGTCGATCTGGCCGAGTGTCATCCCGGCGAGCCTGAGCGCTTTGGGAATCGCATCGACCGGGCCGATGCCCATGATCTCGGGCGCGACCCCGGCCGTGGCGAAGCTGACGAAGCGGGCCAGGGGCTGAATACCGAGTTCCTTCGCACGTTGTTCAGAGATGAGAAGCACTGCGGCAGCTCCGTCGGAGGTCTGCGATGAGTTGCCAGCGGTCACGGTCCCGTTTGCGTGGAAGGCTGGCTTGAGTTTTGCGAGAGCTTCGGCGGAGGTGTCGGCTCGCGGCCCTTCATCAACCTTGAATTCGATGGTCTTGCTCAAGGGTTTGGCAGAGCCATTTGCTAACCCAGTATTTGTAACCATGACAGGCACAATTTCCTCGTCAAATTTACCGGACTGGATGGCCTCCAGCGCCTTTTGATGGCTGGCGAGCGCAAAGGCATCAGCCTGTTCTCGGCTGATGCCGTACTTCTGTGCGACGTTCTCTGCGGTGAGGCCCATCGAGAGATATACGTCGGGATGGTGGTCGATCAGCCAGGGATTTGCGCTGAATTTATTGCCTTCCATCGGCACCATGCTCATCGATTCCGTCCCTCCGGCAAGCGCAGCATGGGCGCGGCCCGAACGAATGGAGTCTGCGGCGAGCGCAATGGCCTGCAGTCCCGATGAGCAGAAGCGGTTGATGGTCATGGCCGAAGTTTCTGCAGGAAGTCCCGCGCGCATACTGGCGATGCGGGCCACGTTCAGCCCCTGTTCACCCTCAGGCATGGCGCAGCCGAGGATGACATCTTCGATTTCCCCGGGATCGATCTGAGGAATGCGGTCAAGCGCGGCATGGAGAGCGGCTGCGGCCAACTCATCGGGGCGCGTTGTGGCCAGCGATCCCCGCGGCGCTTTGCCCACAGCAGTACGGACGGCGGAAGCTATATACACATCGGACATGACCTTAGAAGATACCTCGCATCACTGGTTGCCGTCGATGGTCGTCCAGCGGCCGTTTTTGAAGTAGTGAACAGTCGAGGACTGCTCGACGAAAGCATCTTCGATGCCGTCGTGATCGGCTCGGTCCACGCGCGGCATTGCGTCTGCGTGTATCGTGCTGATGCCCCATGCTGAACCGTAATCAAGCGACCATTCGACTCCGAGCCATTGGGTATCAGGCTGATGGCGCAGGGGGATAGGATTGGCCGGGTCCGATCCAAAAAACACATAGAGAGTTGTAATGCCGTTCACTGAACAAAGTGCCGCCCAGTCTTTGCTTCCCGGTTTTTCAAATGATCCTTGAATAACGTTTTCGGGCTCGTGGGCTTCATAGGTCTGTGGGATCATGCAACCTCTTTGATCGAGTTGCTGCGCGACCGGCGGCGGCAACTGCGGGAAAGATGAGACTGGCAGCAGGCGGATGCGGTATTGGGCCATCGATTGCGCCGGCCTGAGTTCCCGAAGATCGTTTGGATGCGCCTGGGTCCAGGGTACAGTCCCGGTTTCGACCTGCTCAGAAGAAGATGTGGCTCCGTTGGCCTGAGCGTTGGCTACAATCGATGCGAGCAGGCAACAGGCAACGATGAGAGCGTGGCGGTTCACGTGAGAATTTTCTCTGGGCTTCGAGTTTAGTTCCTCAGCGGCTTGCCTGTCTTCAGGGTGAAGGCGATGCGCTCCTGCGTTTTGCGCTCGCCGCACAGGGAAAGGAATGCCTCGCGCTCGAGGTCGAGCAACTGCTGCTCGGCAATCGGAGAGCCGGGAGTGACTTCCCCGCCGCACAAAATCCGCGCAAGGTGCGTTGCAATATTCGCGTCGTGCTCGCTGATGTATTCGGCCCTGCGCATAAGGTGAATGCCGAGCTTGAGATTCGCCAGTGCCGCTTCTCCGGCGGCTGGAATGCTGCGTGGCTGCGGCGGCGCATATCCTGATTCGACGAGCGCGAGGGCTACAGAGCGAGCATCGCCGGTCAGGTGATCGCGGTTCATGGTGGTCTGATCGGCGGGAGTGAGAAAGTCGAGCGCACGGGCCTCGGCGGCTGAGGTCGAGACCTTTGCCAGGGCCATGGTCTCGAATCGCTGGCGCAGCGCGCGCTGAAAATCGGAAGACTGCGCAAATTTGACCGGGTTTGCGGCGGGATCGATGCCGGATGCCTCGCGCGCAGCATCGACAGCGCGCAGAGCCATCTCTTTTGTGCCTCCTCCGGCGGGAACGAGGCCGACGCCGGACTCAACCAGCCCCATGTATAGCTCAGCATGAGGCTGGCGGCGCGCGGCATGGAGCGAAATTTCCGCGCCTCCGCCGAGGCAAAGATTGAAGGGCGCAACTACTAACGGGCGCGGGCAGAATTTGATGGCCGAGGTCATGCGCTGGAAAGCGCGCACGGCGTGATCGACCTCGTCCCACTCACCCTCCTGCATCGCGAGCAGAAGCTGCATGAGGTTGGCGCCGACAGAGAAATCGCTTGCCTGCGATCCGATGACAAAACCTCGGAAGTCGCGAACGTACTCGCTGCCGGGCGCGAGCGTTTGCGCGGTAAACAGGACAATATCGTCTCCGATGGCATTTTTAGGCGAGTGCAGATCGAGCATGGCGATGTCTTCGCCGATATCCACGAGCGAGCAGCCGGCATTACCGCGAATGACCTTGTGATCGCGTCGAATCGCCGCCTTTTGTGGTGCGGCATCTTTCTGCGCAGCTTCAGCCATTGCGAACGGGCCCAGCTCCCAGTTGAAGCCTGCATGCATGGCGCGGTCGACGTCGGCCGGCGAGTCCGCAATTTCCGGCTGAATCTGGGCGGCGTACTCCCAGATTCCGGTAAGCAATGGAATGAGGAAGGCCGCAGCTTTGTCTTTTTTGGGATCGGTGGCAAGGATGAGCCGCAGACGCTCTCCGAGCGAAGCCGCATTCTTCGCCATTTCGATGGACGGAAATTTGGGGCGCTGCGCTGGGCGGTATTCCAGCGTGTGCCAGTCAAGCGCGAGACGGTTCTTCGGGTCGGCCGGGTCTTTCTTATAGAAACCCTGACCGGTTTTATCGCCGAACCATCGCTTCTCAAGCATCTTCTCGACAAAGACGGGCAGCCTGACCGCGCTGGCGTCGTCGCTGCGCGACTCGGAGAAATTCCTGGCGACATGCGCGATCACATCGATACCGACAAGGTCGGCAAGGCGGAAGGTTCCGGTGCGCGGCCAGCCGATAACGGAGCCGGTGAGTGCGTCGACTTCTTCCACGGTCAGGTTCTGCTCCTGCATGAGGCGCAGCGCGGTCAGCATGGAGAAGACTCCGATGCGGTTGGCGATGAAGTTGGGCGTGTCGCGCGCAAAGACAACGGTCTTGCCGAGGCGGCGGTCGGCAAATTCGGCGATAGATGCAACGAGCCCTGGGTCGGATTCGGGCGTGGGAATGATTTCGAGCAGGCGCATGTAGCGCGGCGGGTTGAAAAAGTGCGCCCCGAACCAGCGGCGGCGGAATGCGGGCGAGGTCTTCGCTGCGATGGCAGCGACCGGGAGCCCGCTGGTGTTGGTCGTGACAATAGACGCAGGGCCGAGATGAGGCTGAATTCGTTCCAGCAGCGCCTGCTTGATGGCGAGATCTTCGGAGACGGCTTCGATGATCCAGTCGCAGTTCTCGATCTGAGGCAGACCGAGGTCAAAGTCACCGGGCGTGATAAGCGCGGCTGAGGCGGGATCGTAAAAAGCCGCAGGCCTGGCGTTGAGCAGCGAGGCGATAACTTTGGCGGCGAGGGTGATCTCAGCGCCGGGCTGCGCCAGATCGAGCAGCAGCACAGGGACCCCGGCATTGGCCAGATGCGCGGCGATGCGCGAGCCCATGGCTCCGGCTCCGAGAACGGCGGCGCGCCGCAACAGCGGCTCAGGGGGATTGGTCATTGGTCATCCTTTTGCGTCAGGCAACTCGGCAGAATACTTACGCGCGAAGCTGAGGGTCAAGCGCAGGCGTGTCAAAGAATTTTTGGATGGGAGAAGCTCGCTAAGGATATGCTGAGGGACGTATGGCTGACGAGCAAGCGCGGATTCCCGCGGGTGTAACGGTTGCTGCAGTGGTTCTTGGCCTGATGACGTTCGTAGGGCTTTTGCTTTCCTGCACCACGGCCATTGCCATGTTTGTGGTGCGCAGCAGGCTGATTTCAAGCGATCCCACGGTGCGCATGGCTGCTGCGGGGGTGGACGCTCTGGTGCTGGCTCTGGTGATTCTGGCCATATGCACCATCGTCGGGCTGTTCCGCCTGAAAACCTGGGCGCGGTATTCGATTCTGTTGCTAGGGGTGCTGGATTTTCTTGCCTTCGGTTTTTCGGCGATAGGAACTCTGATTGCGCGCGTGAAACTGGGTATGGCAGCGATGCCGCTTCCGAACAATCCCCACATGACATTGGGCGACGTCATGCTGGGAGTGGCCGTGTTCTATGGAATTCTGGCGCTGATCGGCGTGTGGTGGATGGTGTATTTCAATCTGAGGGCGGTGCGGCTGGCCTTTGCCGGCACGCGGAAAGTTTGACACGCCGCAGTATCGCAATTAGCGTCAGATTGTGCTCTGGGCCCCTGTAAGCCGCGGTTCCTGGCGCAACTGACTTCATCTTCGGTTCGAGGTCTCCATGAAAACCTTTTCGGCTATGCGCATGCTGGCGCTGGCGTGCTGTGTGGCGATCGCGGCTCACTGCTTTGGACAGAACGTTCAGCAGGAGCTGGCCAATTTCGAAAAGCGCGTCACTGTGAAAGTGCTTCCGAACGGACTTACGCTGATCGTCTGCGAGCGGCCTGAAGCTCCGGTCTTTTCCTACTTCACGATTGTGGACGCAGGCGACGCCAACGACCCGAGTGGCGAGTCGGGCCTTGCGCACATGTTCGAGCACCTGGCCTTCAAGGGGACCAAAGACATCGGCACGACTGACTACGCGGCAGAAAAAGTTGCGCTGGACAAAGTCGAAGCGGCATACGCGGCCTACGACACGGAGTATCGCAAGCGCGTAGGACAGGACCCGGCAAAGCTGAAGCAGCTCAAGGCTGACTTCGACGCTGCTGAGAAAGCCGCAAATCAGTATGTGATTCCGAATGAGTTCACGGAGATCGCCGAAGCCAACGGCGCTTCCGGGCTGAATGCCGAGACCAGCCTGGACGCCACACAGTATTTCTGGAGCATGCCCTCGAATCGCCTGCAGCTTTGGGCCTATATGGAGAGCGATCGCATTGCCAACCCCGTTCCGCGGCAGTTTTACCGTGAGCGCAGCGTGGTGATGGAAGAGCGGCGCATGCGTATCGACTCCAACCCCATCGGCCGCATGGTAGAGCAGTTCCTGGCGACGGCCTATGTCGCGCATCCATATCATCGTCCCGGCGTCGGCTGGGAGAGCGAGTTGAGCCAGATCACTGCGACCGAGGCTGAAGCATTCCACAAAAAATACTATGTGCCTGCGGACATCGTGATTGCCGTGGTGGGCGACGTTGGCCCTGCCGACATGCCGATGCTCGAAAAATATTTCGGCGCGATCCCGGCAGGCCCGAAGCCGGAGCCGATGGCAACGGTCGAGCCTCCGCAGATGGCGGAGAAATCGGTCATCATCAAGGACCCGACGCAGCCCTTGTATCTTGAGGGCTATCATCGGCCCGACTATCGCGACCCCGACGATGCGGTATACGACGCGATTCAGGACATCTTCTCGAACGGGCGTACATCACGGCTTTATCGCTCGCTGGTAGAACAGCAGCAGATTGCAGCCGTGGCCGAGGGATTCAGCGGGTTCCCGGGCACAAAGTATCCGGGACTGTTTGCCTTCTTCGCAGTGCCGAACGCGGGACACACGCCGGAAGAGATGCGCTCCGCCATTCACAAAGAGATTGACAAGCTGAAGACAACCGACGTGACCGACGCAGAACTGGCCATGTTCAAAACGCGCGCGCGCGCCGACCTGCTGCGCGGTCTGGGCGACAATCAGGGCATCGCAGAGCAACTGGCCTTCTACCAGCTGCGTTACGGCGACTGGCGGGAGCTGTTCAACCAATTGAACAAGATCGATGCAGTAACCAAGGCTGACATCCGGCGTGTGGCCAATAAGGTATTCGTGCCGAGCAACCGTACCTACGCGATGGTGGAGTTTCAAGCTCCGCCGAAACCGCAGGCGCCGGTGGCGGGAGGTGCGCAATGAAGCTGAACCGCTGCGCTTCCCTTTTCGTTGCCGCGCTTCTCTGCTGCTCCGCCTTCGCGCGGGCGCAGGAGTCGACCGTCGTTGTTCCTCCCGATGCGCAGAAGCTCCAACCGCCTGCGCCGTGGATGAAGATTCCCGTACCGCCGCTGCACCCGTTTCATCCAGAGCAGCCGATACGCATTGAACTGAAGAACGGTCTGGTGATTCTGCTTGAACCCGACCATGAGCTTCCGTTCATCAATGGGAGCATCAATATTCGCGGCGGATCGCGCGATGTTCCCGCGGAAAAGACGGGGTTAATCGATCTTTACGGCGATGCGTGGCGCACCAGCGGCACCACGACGCAGAATGGCGACCAGCTTGACGATCTGCTGGAAGCGAAGGCCGCGAAAGTCGAGACGAACGGCGATATCGACTCGACTTCCGTCTCCTGGTCGTGTCTGACAAAAGATGAGGACCAGGTCTTCGGCATCGCCGTCGATCTGCTGGAGCATCCCGCATTCAGCGAGCAGAAACTGCGGCTGGCACAACAGCAGGCGATTGCGGGAATCGTGCGGCGCAACGACAGCGCATCTGAAATTGCGCAGCGCGAAGCGGCGATCCTGGTGTATGGCAAGGACAGTCCCTACGCGCGCCAGCCGGAGATCGCCACCGTGATGTCCGTTACCGTGGACGACCTGAAGGCATGGCATGCGAAGACAGTCTATCCGAACAACATGATCGTTGCTGTTGAGGGAGACTTCGATTCGCAGGTAATGGAGAAGGCGCTGCGCGCTGCATTTGAATCGCTGCCGCGCGGCGAAGCATGGCCGAAGCCCACGGGCGAATTTCCCGGGCCGAAACCCGGCCTCTACTCCGTCAACAAGCCGGACGTGGACCAGAGCAATATATGGATCGTGGGACTGGGCACGGAGCGGCGCAATCCCGATTACTACGCGCTCGCTGTGATGAACGAGATTTTCTCCGGGGGCTTTGGTTCGCGGCTCTTCCAGGACGTGCGAACGAAACAGGGGCTGGCGTACGCGGTCTTCGGCGGATATGGCGCGTCCTATGACCATCCGGGCATGTTCTACACGGCCGCCTCGACCAAGAGCGCAAGCACGGTGCAGGCAACCAAAGCCATGCTTGAGGAGATTCACGAGCTTAAAACCAGGCCCTTCACTGCGGCGGAACTGGCCAGCGCGAAGGACCAGCTTCTGAACTCGTTCATCTTCCGCTACGACAGCAAAGAGAAGATCCTGGCTGAGGCGACAGAACTCGAGTTCTACGGCTACCCGGCGGATTTTCTTGCCAGGTACCGCGCGGGGATCGAAGCGGTAACGCTGGCCGACCTGGAGCGCGTGGCGAATAAGTACGTCGATCCGTCGAAGCTGGCGGTTCTGGTCGTCGGCAACGAATCGCAGTACGGAACTCCGCTGACCGCGCTCAATCTTGGCCCGGAAACTCCGCTCGATATCACTATCCCCATGCCCGCAGCCCTGCGAAAGCAGATGAGCGGACAGGGAGCGGAGTAAACCAGGAAGATACGCTGTACGAATCGGCGCGTGGTTCCCGCGCCGGTGCGTGGTACGATGAGGTGCTCTCAAGGAGAAAACCTGTGGATCGCGCGCAGGCCATCAAGGCCAGGCCGTTTCTGTTGGCGTGGTGTATCTGCTTCGTCCTGATGGAAGCGTTTGGGACAATATTCGCAGGTGGCGGAGCTCACACTGATTTCCGGGCATTTTATTCTGCCGGACACATTGTGATGCGCCATCCATCGCAACTGTACGATCTAACGCAACAGCGGCAGACGGAACATGCGCTTGTGTCAGAAGAAGGCTTTCTGTCGTTTTATCACCCGGGCTATGAAGCGCTTCTGTTTGCGCCATTCTCGTTACTGAACTATCACTCAGCCTATCTCGCCTTTATCGCCTTCAACCTGCTTCTGGTTATGGCTGCCTTTTTCGCCGCGCGGCCGGAATTTTCTTCCGTTATTCCCTGGTTGCAGCCAAGACCGGGATTAATATTTTTCGCATATCTCCCGCTATTGATCGCCATATCCCTGGGGCAGGATTCAATACTATTCCTGTTGCTTTTATGTCTCACGTGGCGACAACTTGAATCCGGGAGAGAGATCGGCGCTGGATGCATCCTGGCACTTGCGTTGTTTAAGTTTCAGATTGTTCTTCCGATCGCGGCTCTGATGGCTGTGCGGTGCGGCTGGCGGTTTTCGGTTGGTTTTCTCATGTCTGCCGCAGGGGTTGTGCTGCTTTCCGTTGGCGTCGCAGGGTTTTCCGGAACAGCATCCTGGGTTCAACTTCTATTTGGTGCAGCCTCTATCATCAGTAAGGGCGCCGTCGAACAAAAAATACGTGTCTTTCCCCTTGCCCTGACAAATATCACCGGCCTCATCTACGCCTGTGGAGGACGCTACTTATCGTCGCCGTTTACATTTAATCTACTCGTCGGGATTTGCTCTCTCAGCCTGTTCGTCTGGTGTATGCGCGTCATCCAGCAGTGCGAGTTAAGCGTTGCGTTCTCCATCGCCATTCTTTGCGGTTTGCTCGTGAGTTATCACTTAAATATTTACGATCTGACGCTGGCTCTTCTCCCAGTCGTGTTATTAGTCGACCAAACCTCCCGATATATTTTGTTGGCCTTGTTCATCCTGCCGGTCATTGTTCTTCAGTTTGGCCTGAATTGGCATTTTCTCCTGGCCATTCCAGTGTTGGCGTTGCTTGTTTCCACGCTGACCTCCCCGGCACGGCGGGCAGCTTCTGTAACAGAGACAGCTGCCACTGCCGCCATTTAGCCCGCTCCGCACATCACTCCCTGACCCTGCACCCTGTTCGCAAAACTGCAATAGTGGTTGCGGCTCCGGGCGAAACGGGGCTTAAAGCAAAGCAGGCCAATATCCAAATCGTGCGTGTTACGATGAGATGCTTCAGGGAGGAAATTTGTGGACCGCGCGTCCGCCCTCAAGGCAAAGCCGTTCCTGCTTGCGTGGTGTCTCTGCTTCCTCGTAATGGAATCCGCCGGCGTGTTGGTCCTGCGCAGCAGGCCGCCGCTCGATTTCCAGTCGTTTTATACAGCCGGATATCAGTTGAGAACACATCCGACGCAGCTGTATGACCTGTCAGAACAGGCGCTGCTGCAACATAAGCTCACATCCCAGTCGCAGTTCCTGCCGTATTATCACCCATGCTACGAAGCGATTCTCTATCTGCCATTGTCTTTTCTAAGTTTTCATGGCGCCTATCTTGCTTTTGTTGCAGTGAGCATGTTCTCTCTGCTGGGAGCGTTCCTGATTGCGCGTCCGACGCTTCCTTCGGCTATTTTCCTCCGCCTGCCTCGCGCCGACCTGGTGGTTTTTGTGTTTGTCCCCTTGCTGATCGCTGTGACCGACGGTCAGGATTCGCTTATATCCCTGCTGCTCTACTGTTTGGCATGGCGCCAACTGGAGTCCGGCAAGGACGCGAGCGCAGGATGCATGCTGGCTCTTGCGCTGTTCAAGTTCCACATCGTCATTCCAATTGCAATCCTGATCGTCATATGGCGGGGCCGGCGGTTTTGCTATGGATTTCTTGCCACTTTCGCGGGAGTTGCGCTGCTCTGCATCTGCCTTGTGGGCGCGGGCGGCAGCATACAGTATTTCAGGCTTCTTTCCGGAGCCGTCTCCGCTATTGACAGAGGCTCAATCAGACAGCATGGCATGGCAGTTCATCCATCGGCTATGGTGAACCTGGCCGGCATCCTTTACGGCGGCGGAGCGCGCTTGTTGCATTCTCCCATTGCCTTCAACCTGCTTGTAGGAGCATGCTCCCTGGGCCTGTTGTTCTGGTGCATTCTCAGGGTTCGACGCTGTGAGCAGAGAGTTGCGTTTTCCATCTCCATCCTGTTCGGCTTGCTGGTCAGCTACCATCTGATGAATTATGACCTGACGCTTGCTCTGCTCCCCGCGGTTCTTCTGGTGGATCGCATGCATCGTGCAATTCTGCTCGCATTCTTCATCGTGCCTGCCCTTTTCTTTTTCCTCGGACAAGACTGGTACTTCCTTATGGCTGTTCCCATGCTGGCCATGCTCCTATATGCGCTTATCAATGCGCCGCAACCGGTGGCGCCAACGCCGGAAATGCCCAGCGCAACCGCTGTCTAGTTCCCTCTCTGCACGCCAAATCACTAAACCCTGTACCCTGTTCGTATGAAACTGGCAATTGTCATCATGGCCGCAGGCAAGGGCACGCGGCTCAAGTCAAAACGTCCGAAGGTCCTGCATGAGATTGGCGGCAAGGCCCTGCTGCGGCATGTAATTGCGAGCGCGAGCCAGGTTGTTCCGCCCGAGGACATCTACGTCATCATCGGGCACGAAGCCGCGCAGGTTGAGTCCACCGTGAAGGATACGGGCGTGAAGTTTGTCCGCCAGGCAGAACAGCGCGGCACTGGACACGCGGTCCGGACAGCAGGCGCTACGGTTCGCGGCTACGACTCGCTGCTGGTGCTCTCGGGCGATGTGCCGCTGCTGAAGCCGGAGACCATCGCGAAGCTGCGCGATTTTCATCTTGCACAGCGAGCGGCCATGACCATCCTGACTGCCGCTCCAGGCGATCCCGCGGGCTACGGACGCGTGCTGCGCAAAAGCTCTGACTCACCTGAAGTGACGGCGATCGTCGAGCAAAAGGCCCTGACTCCGGAGCAGCAAAACGTTCGCGAGATCAACTCGGGCATTTACGCGTTCCAGACCGCTCCGCTCTTTGCGCATATCAACGAGTTAACGACCGACAACGCGCATGGCGAATATTACCTGACTGACATAGCTGCACTGCTGGTAAAGGCCGGTGAGCGCGTCGTAGCTCTCGAAGCTGCAAATCCCGTTGAAGTGCTGGGGGCGAACACCATTGCCGAGATGATGGAGCTCGACCGTGAGCTGCGCATGGAAACGGCGCGCAGGCTGATGGCGAACGGCGTCACGGTCCTGCGTCCGGAGACAACGGTCATTGACGCAACAGTCGAAGTTGGCGCAGACACCGTTATCGAGCCGTTCGTGCAGCTGCTGGGCGAAACGAAGATCGGCGAAGACTGCCGCGTACGCTCCTATTCAGTGATCGAAAATTCGACAATCGCAAACAAAGTGCTGGTCCGCCAGGGCTGTGTGATCCTTGATTCGCGCATCGAGACCGGCGCTTTGATCGGCCCGTTTTCGCACCTTCGGCCGGAAAGCGAAATCGGCGAGGGCGCGCATGTGGGCAACTTTGTCGAAACCAAGAAGGCAAAGCTTGGCAAGGGATCAAAAGCCAATCACCTGACGTATCTCGGCGACGCGGAGATCGGCAGCGGAACCAATGTGGGCGCGGGAGTAATCACCTGCAACTATGACGGCGTGCACAAACACCGCACGCTGATCGGCGATGAGGTCTTCGTCGGCAGCGACTCGACGCTGGTGGCTCCGCTGACCATCGGCAACGGAGCCTATATTGCCGCGGGGTCGTGCATTACAGAGGATGTTCCGGAAGACGCGCTGGCGCTGGGACGCTCGCGGCAGACGACGAAAGAGGGATGGGCCTCGGCGAAGCGCAAGCAGAGCAAGTAGCAAGAATGCCTTTCGCTACTCCAGTTCGCGGTTCCACATGGTGATGACGCGCGTTTCGTGCTCGTAGCCAAGCGTGCTGACCGCGCCTGTTCCCAGCGCCAATCTGCTTCCCATGATCGGCGGCGATTGAATCCAGCAGGCGGCAAGAATGCGCAGGATGTGTCCGTGCGCGAAGAGCGCCACCGAGCCGCCCTTCGCAGCAGCGCGGGCAATCACGCGGTTGGCGCGTTCAGCAACCTGACCGATGGTTTCTCCATCGATGATCGGGCTTGTCCACACAGACCAGCCCGGAATCTCCTTCTGGATATCTTTGGTCGTGCGGCCTTCGTAGATGCCGTAGTTCCATTCGCACAGATCGTCGTCGATCTGCGCTACATCGCCGTACCCCGCAATCGCGCACGTCTCACGCGCGCGTTCAAGCGGGCTGGTCAGTACCATTGAGAAGGTTTTTCCGCGAAGGTAATCGCGTATTTTCCGCGCGCGCTCACGTCCGCGGTCGGTCAGGGGAATATCGGTGCGGCTGGTATGCGCGCCGGAGAGGCTCCATGCGGTTTCGCCATGCCGAATCAGCCAGAGTTCGAGATCGTTCGCCACTGATGTCTCCGCGTCCGTATATCTGATGCAGGACAATTCTAGCGGTGACACATTTCTGCATGAAAAAAGCAGGCCAGTGGGCCTGCTTTTTTCTGAACTGGCGGAAAATTACTTCTTTGCAGGAACGCTCTGTGTGGTCTGCGTGCCTTCAAGCACCGAATGCGAGCGGCCGGTGTTCTTCTGCATCAGGATGGTCAGTCCGATGGAAGTGATCATGAAGATCACCGCGCCCCAGATAGTCAGGCGGGTAAGAATATTGGCCGCCGAGCGCGGGCCGAATGCGGTCTGCGAGCCCTGACCGCCGAAAGCCCCGGCGAGATCGGCGCTCTTGCCCTGCTGCAGCAGAATGATGCCGATCAGCATGAGGCATACGATGACGTGAACGATAACAAACAGGTAAATCATAAGAATCACTTTTCTGAGCGCGGAGCCATGCATGCGCTCAAGGAATTTCCTGGACATTTGGTGCGGAAGGGGGGACTTGAACCCCCATGCCTCTCGGCGCCACCCCCTCAAGATGGTGTGTCTGCCATTTCACCACTTCCGCACTCGGTGAACGATTGTCCTTCTTAAGTATAACAAAGGCAAAGCGGAGCTTTTGCTGTTAGCGGTCCCCTCGTGACCCACAATCTCACCCTCCGCATGGCCTGGTTCCACTTGACCGGATCGATGGCCTGAACATTAGTATTCAGGCGTGCGCGGGACGATACGCGTCCGCATTCGTCGTGAATTCAGCATGTCCGTAGCTCGCCAGCAGTTTTGTTAATTTGCGGACCAGCGAGCGGTCTGCGGCGTCGCGGACCACGGGTACATACGCGGCGATCGCATACGGTGTCATCGTTGCAACGATCAGCATGGCTGCTGCCACAGCAGCAATGTAATCGCTCAGTCCAACCTCGACCCCTGTGCGGACCGCTGCCTGTTTGTCTCCCCGCATTGTGTTCTTGAGGAAAAACACCTTGGAGAATCCGCGCTCGAGCCATGCATGGAGGTGGCTGCTCCAGGAATGGTCCGGTATGAGATCCGTGGTCATCGTCGCGTGAACAAGAGCCTTGCAGGTATCGTCGAATCCTTTTCGGAGAGTGGCGAAGCGGGTCAACATGATGTCGACAATGCCCTGCGGCGTATCCTCAAGTAGCTCCTCGGGCAGGCCCAGCAGGAAGCACCGGTAGCGGGCAAGTTCGACGCGTGCGCGCTCAGCCGGGGTAAAGGCCGTGCGCCCGTGGCGAAGTGTCTTGAGAGCGATCGGGAAGATTGACATAAGACCAGCCGGCATCTGGTCGACCTGGGGGATCGGAATGCCATATGTCTTGACGTCCCAATGATTGCCGCGGCTGAGGAGGTTGAACCGCACCATCGAGTGCATGAGCCGGACCATCGCTGCGGCCTTGAAGCCTGCGCCATAACGGCCAAGTGCGCCGGGCAAGACTGTGGTGGTGAAAAAAGTTGCCGTCTCATGCACACGGCGTCCTGCCGTCTTGTTCGAAAGGGAACCGGTCAAGGCCATGGGCAAAGCGGAATATTTGTTCATAAAGGTTCCGATAAATCCGCCACGAATAACGTAGGGGGCCCTGTGGGCATAAGCGTTGCGCTCGATACGTGCGCCTTCTTCGATCAATTTCATGTCCAGCCATGCGGGGAGGCGTTCCATTTCCCGGATGAACCGAACCAGTTCCTGCGGCGCTATGCGGGCCTTCTCCAGTCCGTGATCGCAGGCCTCTTCCAGCATCCCGATCAACCGGTGGAATCCATACTCCGGCGTCAGGGCCGCGTATGCGTCGGCGACAGGATCTCCATGCATGGTGTAGGCCTTGATACGGGCCACCTGTTCTTTATTGGCAAGCAGTTCCGGCCGCCGCTCCGAGAACTCCG
>Ga0335073_10007518_pt1 | contig 15285 bp, 14 predicted proteins | sample Lox_Sample_22_FD_207093 | JGI IMG/M metagenome (GOLD analysis project Ga0335073, IMG submission 207093) | Soil microbial communities from Loxahatchee National Wildlife Refuge, Florida, United States - Lox_Sample_2.2 | ecosystem: Environmental > Terrestrial > Soil > Wetlands | place: USA... | reverse complement strand
CGCGTATGGCAACCCAACGTGCCCGCAGAGCAACCCAACGCGAGCACAGGGCAGCCCAACGCCCGCGCAGGGAAACCCAACGCCCGCCTATGGCAACCCAACGCGCCCGCAGGGCAACCGCACGCTCGCGTGGGGTTTCTCAACGTGCCCGCATGGCAGCCCAACGCCCCCGCAGGGCAGCTCAACGCGCGCGCAGGGCAAGCAAAGATGCTCGCAGGGCAACGCAACGCGCGCCCTTACTGCTTGGCACGACGCCCGGAGGGCAGGCCGAGCCCGCGGAGCCGTGCGACACCTCCGGCAAGTTGTTGCGTCGAGGCTACGGACGGCCGACTGAGATCAACCCCTGCCGCCCGCGAGCAGGGGCCTGCGACTGAGGGGGAGTAAGTCTTAACGGTGCGGCGAGGACTGGGGGGCTGAGGTCTTTTCCTGGGCACCGGAGGAGGTATCAACCGATCCGCCGCGGATAGCAGAGGAAATCAAGCGCGAGCCGATACTGGCCTCGATGACCTTCTCTCGCAAGCGATCGCCATTATCGTTGCGGGTGACAGGAAGGCTCATTGCGCGGGCCAGCCGCTCTAGATCTCGCTTGCTCAACGAAGCATCGGCGAGAACTTTGTCGCCCTCGGCTCTAGAACTTAGCGAACGAAGACGTTCGGCCAGTTCCCGAAGAGTCGCCTCTGAAGGAGCAGGCGGCCTCGCCCTGCGCTTGTCGACTTTGGCGCTGACTGCGGCGCTCGCCACCAGACTGAGTTGTCCAGACGCTAGTTCAGCGATCTTCTCGGGTGGGAACTTGTCCACCAGGTCGGCCAGTGCACGAAGCAACCTGGCGAGCCGCTTGCGATCGTCCATTTCCATGCCCTCTTAGGAGAGCTTCAGGGCCTTCTTGAACTCGGCGGTGACGTCCTCCAAGCCACTGACGACGCTGCGATGGCTGTCGGACGTGTAGCCGTGGAGCACCACCGGCACGCTGTATTGGGGAGCGGACGCGAAGAGCGTGTCGTTTCGCTTGATGTACTGCTCAAAGACCGAGACTCCATCCATGCGCCGCACTTGCGCCATGTATTGCTTATGCGCGGCCATTGGGCCGCCTCCATATTCTTGGATCATGGTGAACACAACCCCAAGGACCTTGGGATCGATCTTTACCGAGGTAGAGCCGTCCTTGACATCGGCGTAGTCGTTGTAATCCTTGATCAGGCTGTCCACGCTTCGAATCAGATAGTCAATACCCAATGTCGACAGGTAGTCGGGCCGGGCCGGCACCAGAAGGTAATTGCTCGCTATGATCGCCGTCTTGGTCACGATGTTAAAGTTGGGGGGGCAATCAATTAGAACAACGTCGTAGTCCCGGTGAGCGATGAGACCGAGGCCTAGCGCCAGACGGCTATGAACGTCGATGAAGTTTCTCTTTGATTGAGCAAGGCTGGCGCCACTGAGCTTGGTGGCGAGTTCTAGGTCGACGTTGATTAGCCCGAGGTGGGAGGAGATCAGGTCGAGCTGCCCCCGACCATGGAGAATTTCCGAAGCCCTCTTGGGAACGAAAATGAGGGGCTCGAGCGAGGGCACCTTCCCGTAGTCGAATGAGTCGAACCAACCCTTGATGGTCTTCTTCGGCGCAAACTCTTTCTCCCAAACGTCAGGGGTGAGGAATGAAAAGGTAAGGCTGCTCTGCGGATCGAGGTCGATCATCAGGACGCGGTGGCCTTCCCAAGCGAGCTGTGCACCAAGATTCGCCGTGAGACTGGTCTTGCCAACGCCCCCTTTGTAGTTAATGACGGCGACGACGTGCACGCGCTCCTCCATCCCCCGCCTCGGTGGCCGAGCGCCATAGAGCACGCGCTTCGGCTGGGGGTCAAGCCTCAAGCGGCCGGCCGAGGTACTGGGTCAGTTAGACCCAGCGCCTGACGGTCTTTCTGGCGGTCTGCCACCTTGCGGGCCGTCTCCTCGGTGGCACCAGGAAGAGCGATGAGTTCCTCAAGTTCCGGGCGCTGCCATAGCCCGCGTGCTTCGCGGCGAGGAGTAGATGCGGGCGAAGTTCTAGACTAGGTCCATGAAGCGGCGCGCCGCGGCGCCGGAGTGATTCGATTCCAAACAATGCCAGCGGGGACAGGAAAGGCACCTCACCGGTCTTCTGGTGAGGTGCCCGGGCAGCCAAGGCGCGGCCTCACTCCGCGCGCGGTGGCCTGACCCTCATGGCGATCATGCTGCTCCTCCTCGGTGGCGCGTGGCCATCTGGCGGGACGTCCTGCCCGCCGTCGGGTTGCAAGCCGAGGAACGGTTAGCTATCATCCGCGCTGGGTAGAGGCCGCAGATTATAGCTCTCGGCTTCGGGACGCCCCTTGGACGCCCAATGCGATCAAGGGGCGTCTACTTATCAGCCTCCTCAGAGCCTTCCGCCTCTTCATCCGCGTCGGGCTGTTCCTTCCCGTTCTTGGTTGTCTTGGTGTCCTGCAGGCGCTTGGGGTACCACTCCTGCAAACCGTAGGAACCGTTGGGGAGCCGCTTGACGGCACCATCCTTACCAAGGGCGATTCGGAGGGCCGCCTTCTCGTCTTTCACGTCTTCGCCAAAGGCGAAACCACCTCGCTTGATGGCCTCGTAGATTTCCTCCAGGGCAGCCGAACCCGCGTCCTTGCCTCTGTAGGACAAGAAGGCGCGCCCCGCAGCGGCTGGAGAAAGGCAACTGTAGAACTGATCGGACCGGATTCCGATCCGAGCCTGAGTGGGGCCGCCGATGTCGGGATACGGCGGCGGCTGACCGGAGGTCTCCGCAATGACGTTGGCCGCATTCTTGAGCTTAGCGGCCTGCTCCTCGATGACTTTGATCTTCTCGAATAGGGCGCTCAGAGTGCCCTGCATGGCGCTGTCCGGCATGTTCGGCCTCGCTTGGGTAGAAGCAAGGACAGACATAGCCGCCTGGCGGTCGGTAGTCAAGCGCAGCCCTGGAACACGATGTCCACACCGCGGCGAGCCGAATAAGAACTCTAGTTGTTTCAACGTATTAAATATGACTCGTGTTCACTATGTTTGCCCCATCTCGCTGCAGCAGCCTTCCGTGCGATCCCGGCGCGTTCCTTTCTTCTCACCGGTTCCGCCGGAGCCTCCCCGCCCCTGATGCCCCAAGGCGCCCGAACGGGGGGCTCTTGCCGGCGTCATAGGCTCGGCCTTCCCCTCGGTCGTCTGCTTCACGATGAACCTGGCGGGAGCGTTCGCGTCCCCGGTGGCCTGCTTGAGCGCTTCGGCACACCTCGACGGTAACCACGCGCCCGCCGAGGAAGGCAAGGCACGTCAGAGGCGGCTGGACACTCGAGCTATTGTGGAGCCGTCGCTCCATTCTCGATAGACCCCCATGGCTGCCGGCCAGGACGGCCGTAGAACCGGAAGCCCCTCGACGTGGCCCTCGCTCCCCCTCGCCATGGACTTCCGCCCAGCAGGGTCAAGACCTGCGCCAAACCGGCCCTCTTCAGGGCCGGCGAGGATGGCGTAGGTTCAAGCAACGCAGGACCCTGGCACGAGACAATGGCCCCCTCGACGTCAGCGAGTTTCTGGTCGCGACCTCGCGCAAGTCAGGTGGTAGCTACCGTCGCTCGGCGATCGGCACGTAGTTCCGCTTCGCCGAGCCCGTGTAGATCTGCCGGGGCCGGGCGATCTTCTGCTCCTCGTCGAGCGTCATCTCCTCCCACTGCGCCAGCCAGCCGGCGGTGCGGGGGATGGCGAAGAGCACCGGGAACATGTCCACGGGGAAGCCCATCGCCTGGTAGATGAGGCCCGAGTAGAAGTCCACGTTGGGGTACAGCTTGCGGCTCACGAAGTAGTCGTCGGACAGCGCGATGCGCTCGAGCTCGAGCGCGATGTCGAGCAGCGGGTTCTTGCCGGTGATCTCGAACACCTCGTCGGCGAGCTGCTTCACCCGCTTCGCGCGCGGGTCGTAGCTCTTGTACACGCGGTGGCCGAAGCCCATGAGCTTGCCCTCCCCGGCCTTCACCTTCTTGATGAACTCGGGGATGGCGGCCTTGCTGCCGATCTCGTTGAGCATGCGCAGCACGGCCTCGTTGGCGCCGCCGTGCAGCGGGCCGTAGAGCGCGGCGGTGGCGGCGGCCACGGCGGAGAACGGGTCCACCCGCGAGCTGCCCACCTGGCGCATCGCCGAGGTCGAGCAGTTCTGCTCGTGGTCGGCGTGCAGCACGAACAGGGTGTCGAGCGCGCGCTCCAGCGTCTTGTTGGGCGTGTAGCGCACCTCGGCGATCTTCTTCACCATGGCGAGGAAGTTGCCGGCGAACGACAGGTCGTTCACCGGGTACACGTACGGCATGCCCATCGAGTGCCGGTACGAGAACGCGGCGATGGTGGGCATCTTGGCGATGAGCCGCGTCATCTGCAGCCGCCGCACGCGCGTGTCCCCGACCTTCTTCGCCTCGGGGTAGAACGTCGAGAGCGCGCCCACCACGGAGACCAGCATGCCCATGGGATGGGCGTCGTAGCGGAAGCCCTCGATGAAGGTCTTGATGTTCTCGTGCACGAAGGTGTGCGTGGTGACCTGGTTGTGGAACTCGTCGAACTGGCTCTGCGTGGGCAGCTCGCCGTTCAGGAGCAGGTACGCCACCTCGAGGTAGGTCGAGTGCTCGGCGAGCTGCTCGATGGGGTAGCCGCGGTACATGAGGATGCCGGCGTCGCCGTCGATGTAGGTGATGGAGCTGCGGCAGATGCTCGTGTTGAGCAGCGCCGGGTCGTAGGTCATCAGGCCGAAGTCGTGGGCGCCCGACTTGATCTGCCGCAGGTCCATGGCGCGGATGCAGCCGTCCTGGATGGGGAGCTCGTAGCTCTTGCCGGTGCGGTTGTCGGTGATCGAAAGGCTGTCCTTGGCCATGGTGGAGCTCCGGGGCGGTGGGGGCGGCTGGCGAGATTATAACGTCACGTCAGGGATGCAAGCCTTGCGTTTGTCCGTGCAAGCGGCCGGCATGCTAGGCTCGGCCGTATGAGCCAGCTCGTCGAATGTGCGCGGTGCGGCGGCCTCAAGCGGGCGGACAACGGTTGCTGTCCCCACTGCCATTGCAAGGTCGCGGGCTGGCGGACGCGGCTCGCGCGCTGGATGGCGGTCGTCGCGCCCAGCCTGGTGGTGGCCTGCGGGCCCCTCTTCCTCCAGCCGCCCGTGCCACTCTACGGCGGCATCCTGCTGCCCGACGCCGGCGATGGCAGGGTGCCCGGACCGGATTCCGGCCGCGACGGTTCGTTCTCCACCCTTCCGGACGCCTACGGCGCGATCGTCCTTCCGGAGGACGCCGGCGACGGCGGCCCGAGGGACGGCGGCGTCGCCGACGCGGGCGACGGCGGCCCCACCGACGGCGGATGGTCCACGGCCGTCGACGCTTACGGCATTCCCCCGATGCGCGACAGCGGTACCGATTCGGACGACTAGATGAGCGCGCTCGCCGAATGCGGACGTTGCGGTGGCCTGCGGCCGGCGGACACCCGGTGCTGCCCCCACTGCGGCTGCCACGTGCCGCGGTGGCGACGATGGACGGCGCGCCTGCTCGCGATGCTGGCGCCCGGCCTCGCCATCGCCTGCGGGCCCCTCTGGTTCACGAACAACACCGTGAACACCGTGGAGGTTCCTTACGGCGTTCCGCCGCGGCCGGACTCGGGCTTCCAGACCGCGCTCGACGCCTACGGCATCGTGCCGCTGCACGACGCCGGACCGGACGCGGGCCCCGACGCCGGACCGGACGGCGGCGACCCCGACGGCGGCCCGCGCGACGCTGGCGACGCAGACGCGGGCGACTGATGGACAAGCCCCGCTACCCGCGCCGCCTCAACGTCCTCACCGAGCCGCCCCACCCGGCGTACGTGGTGTGGGAGCTCACGCTCCGCTGCGACCAGCCGTGCACTCACTGCGGCTCGCGCGCGGGCGACGCGCGCACGAGCGAGCTGTCCACGGCGGAGGCGCTCGACGTGGTGAAGCAGCTCGCGGCCATGAAGACGCGCGAGGTGACGCTCATCGGCGGCGAGGCGTACCTGCACGACGGCTTCCTCGACGTGGTCGCCGCCGTCAAGGCGGCCGGCATCCGCCCCAGCATGACCACCGGCGGCCGCGGCGTCACCGCGGAGCTGGCGCGCGCGGCCGCGAAGGCGGGCCTCTTCGCCGCCTCGGTGAGCGTGGACGGCATCGGCGAGACGCACGATCTCATCCGCGCCGCGCCGGGGAGCTTCGAGACGGCCACGGCCGCCCTGGGCCACCTGAAAGCCGCCGGCATCAAGACCGCCTCGAACATGCAGATCAACCGCATGAACAAGGACGAGATCGAGGCCGTCTACGAGCACTTGAAGGCCCAGGGCATCCAGGGCTGGCAGGTGCAGCTCACGGCCGCGCTCGGCCGCGCCGCCGACCGCCCCGAGCTGCTCCTGCAGCCCTGGGACCTGCTCGACGTGGTGCCGCGCGTGGCCGCGCTCAAGAAGCGGGCGTTCGCCGACGGCATCCTGATCATGCCCGCGAACAACCTGGGCTACTACGGCGTCGAGGAGACCGTGCTGCGCTCGGTGCACGAGGGCGGCAAGGATCACTTCCACGGCTGCCAGGCCGGGAAGTTCTCGCTCGGCATCGAGTCCGACGGCGCCGTCAAGGGCTGCCCGTCGCTGCAGACGAGCCACTACGTGGGCGGCAACGTGCGCGAGAAGAGCGTGCAGGAGATCTGGGACGGCACGCCCGAGCTGGCCTTCACGCGCGGGCGCGGCGTGGAGGGCCTGTGGGGCTTCTGCCGCACCTGCGAGTTCGCCGAGCACTGCCTCGCCGGCTGCACCTTCACCGCGCACGCGCTCTTCGGCCGCCCCGGCAACAACCCCTACTGCCACTTCCGCGCGCGCACCTACGCGCGCCAGGGCCTGCGCGAGCGGCTCGTGCCCGTGGAGCGCGCGCCGGGGCAGCCCTTCGACAACGGCCGCTTCGAGATCCTGCTCGAGCCGTTCGACGCGCCCGACCCCGCGCCGGCGAAGCGCGAGCGCCGGCTGCGGGTCTGGCAGGGCTGACCTCGCTCCGCTGGAGCCGAGCCTCAGGTGCACTGACCGGAGGCGCAGGCGGCCCCCGCGGGGCAGGCCACGCCGCAACCGCCGCAGTTCGAGGGGTCGCTGCTCGTGCTCACGCAGCCGCCGCAGCATTCTCCCTGGGCGCCTCCGTCCAGGTGGCAGGGATCGCCCGCGTGCGCCGCGCAACCGTCGAAGCCGCAGGCGCCGCCGGCGCAGCTCTCCCCGCCGCCGCAGACGCGGCCGCAGGCGCCGCAGTTGGCCGGATCGGCGCCGGTGTCGACGCAGGCCGTGCCGCAGCAGAGGCCGGGCGAGCCGCCGTCCAGGGCGCAGGGTGTCACGCCGGACTCGGTGTTCGACGAGGCGCAGCTCGGCACCAGGCAGCGGCCGTCGAGGCAGCCGAAGCCGCCCGGGCAGCCGTTGCCGCAGGCGCCGCAGTTGCTCGGGTCGCTGGCAATGTCGTCGCAGCCGCCGCCCGGGCAGCAGGCGCCCATCCCGCCCCCGTCGAGCGCGCAGAACAGGCCCTGCTGCGCACCCGTACCGCAGGGAGGCACGTCACCGCTGCACGCGCCGTTGGCGCAGCTCTGGGAGTAGGGGCACGTCGCCCCGGGCGCGCCGCAGTTGGCGGGATCGTCCAGCAGGTCCACGCAGGTGGCCGAGGAGAAGCCGTAGACCACGTAGCCGATCCAGCCCCCGTCGCCTTCGCAGAAATTGGCCGGGAGGTTTTGCGCCTCGAGGCAACCACCGGCGTCGAGGAGGCTGGGAGCACCGCCCGGGCAACCGGACTCCCAGCACGCGCCCCCGTAGCAGTAGCCCTGGCAGACGTACCCGCAGCCTCCGCAGTTCCGGGGGTCTTGCGCGAGCGCGCTGCACGTCCCGTCGCAGCAGGTGCCGAGGACCCCGAAGGTCCGGCCGCCCGCGGCGCACGCGCCGCCGCTCTCGCCGCTCGGGCAGGTGAGCGGGAGGCAGTAGCCGTTCCAGCAGAAGCTCAGATCTCCGCCGGGGCGGTGGCAGACGTTGCCGTCGGAGTGAGTGCCGCACAGGGAGGAGATGCACGTCCCGCCGTCGCAGGTGCCTGCCGCGCCGTCCGCGGCGACGCAAGCCAGGCCGTCGGAGTTGCCGCTGCAGACGCCGCCGCCGGTCGAGTCGGAGGAGCCCGTCGAGCCGCCGGACGTCGTCAGCCCCCCCGTGCCCGACGCCGACGAGGACCCGCCGGTGGCGCCGCTACCGGTCGAGCCGCTGGTCGCGCGGCCGCCCGCGGTGCTTGCCGCGCCGCCGGTCGACGAGGAGCTGCCGGGCCCGCTTCCGGCGCTGCTCGCCCCCACTGTGGTGGACGCGGACGAACCGGCGCCGCCGGTCGTCCCCCCAGCGCCGCTGGAAGCGCAGCCGCCCGCGATCGCGACGACCGAGATCACGACACCCAAGCGCCCGCACGTCATCCGCGCCCTCCGCGCAGTCCGAGCCCGGTTCGTGAGCCGGGGCTCGCCGCGCATTCAACCCGACGTGCTGTGCCCGCGGTCGACGTCCCGAAGCAGCACGCGCCACCGCTCGAGGCGTTCGTCCTCGCTGCCCACGATGCCCGTGAGGGACGACCGCACATACTCCCGATCGAACGACGGCCCGGCGAGCGGCTCCTCGACGAAGACATCGAGGTCGACGTCCACCGTCGCGCGGGGAAAACCCCACACGCCCAGGGCGAGCGCGCCGCCCAGGGCATACGGAATCGAGGTCCGCTCGCAGGCGTCAGCGAGGAGGCGGCCGACCTGGGCCGCCGACGGCGTTTCCATGTCGGGCCTCGCGCACCAGGCGCAGCCAGAGCGCCTCGCTCTCGGGCGAGCAGGCGTCCTGCCAGGCGTACACGTCTGTTCTTCCGCCGGCCTGCTCCACGGCCAGCCGGCAGAGGTCGCTCACCATGCGAGAGCGCTCCTCCATCGTGGCTTCGCGGTAGGGAGCGACGTCTTCGTGGATCGATGCCGCGCCGTCGCGCCGCTGCAAGCTCGCCGGTAGAGGCCCCATGTCTTCATCATAGCCCTGATTCAGCGCGCGGCCGCGCCGAGCGCCATCGCCAGCCGGCCCACGGCGTCCTGGTCCGCCGCGGCCATCGCTTGCGACGCGAGCGTCTGAAGCTGGGACGGATCGTGCATTCCGAGGACGCTCGCGAAGGCGGTCGAATAGGTCACGAAGCGGTCCTTCCAGACCAGCGTGCCGTCCGGCGCGTAGGCCTCGAGCCGCGTCCAGACCTCCACCCGATCGCCGTACGGCCCGAGGACGTCGTCGCCGACCACGCGCAGGCGATGGTCCACCGCGAGCACCAGATCCGCCCCGAGCGCCCGGGCCAGGAGCGGCGCGGCGGCGGCATGGAGGCGCAGCGCCCGCAGCGGCGGTGCCGAATGGTCGCCGCCCCCGCCCGTCGGCTGCGAGGCGTAGATGGGGCTCGCGGCCACCGCCTGGTCGTCCGCGACCACGAAGCGCCCCGAGAGCGCCAGCGCTTGCTTGAAGGCGACATAGGGCGTGACGATGTCCGAGAGTGGCACCGGGAAGAGGAACTGCCCGCCCGCGATGGAGCTGGCCGTGTAGCGCAGGACGGCGAGCCGCCGCGGCACCGGCACGAACGCGCCCGGGAGGACCACCGGGTAGGTCGCGCAGGAGGCGAGCGCGAGGAGCGCGGTCGCCAGGGCGCGGGTGCCGCGGAGGTCCGGGGCGGTGTCCATGGGAGCGACACCCATGGTGCCAGGGGCCTCGGGTGAGCGCCAGGGTCGGGAAGCGGCTCTCTTGGCTGGGGAAACCATCAGCGCGCCTGGTCGATGAGCTCATCAGGCCGCTGAGTTGATCCAGCTGGCTCCTTCCAAGGTGCCTCGCGCTCAGGGTCTCGTCCCCTTCGCCAGGGAGGCAGCGAATGCGCCTGAGGAGCTCGTTCCTTTCGCAGGGGAGCGAGCTCCTCTCGCAGAAGCGGTCGTTACTCTCGCAAGTGAACGAGCTCCTCTCGCAGAAGCGGTCGTTATTCTCGCAAGGGAGCGAGCTCCTTTCGCAGAAGCGGTCGTTACTCTCGCAAGGGAGCGAGCTCCTCTCGCAGAAGCGGTCGTTACTCTCGCAAGTGAACGAGCTCCTCTCGCAGAGGCGGTCGATACTCTTGCAGGGGAGCGAGCTCCTCTCGCAGAAGTAGTCGTTACTCTCGCAAGGGAACGAGCTCCCTGGCTTTCTGCGGCGCTTTCTGACCGTAGAACGCCGCCGCCGCCCAATCGCGCGGCACCAGGCTCCGCTCGTGAACCTGCAGAGCTGCCACAGGGGGAAACGCTCGAAGCTAACGAGCTCGCCGCAAGAGCGATCGCAAGCCCGCCGCCACCGGCACGAGCGGTGCCGCAAGGCGCTTCATCGTTCGGCTCAGGCGAGCAACGGCCGCTTCGATCTCCGCGGCCTCGAGCCCCGAAAGCGCGAGCGGCAGCGCTCTGGCCGCGGCCACCAAGAGGCGTTCGCCCACCGCCGGCGTCGTGTCGGAAAGATCCAGCGACCGAAGCTCGCGCCACCGCCGGTACAGACGGTCGGTCGCGTGAAGCGATAGCAGCGCGAGGGGCGAATCCGCCTTCGGCAGCAGCGTCGATGTACGGCCAGCGCCGCGGGCTCCGCTTGCGAGCTTCCTCCAGGTGGGGCGCGCGCGCTCGGCGAGCTCCAGGACCTCTCGCTCGATTGCCGCGCGAGCCTCCTGGGAGTGGCGCAACCCGTCTTCGCGCCGCCGCAGCTCGCTCTCGAGCGCCTCGATCTCGGCCGCCCGCTCCTCGAGCTGCCGATCGCGACCCTCGAGCGCTCCGCGCAGCTCGTCGACCTGCTGCTCCAGCACGGCGGGATCGATCTCGTCTGCCGTCTCGCCGAACCCGCGCGGAGCGCCACCCTGCCCTGCCTGGCGGGCCCGCTCGATGCGCCCCGAGGAGCGGGCCGCCACCCATCGAGCGGAGGGGCGCGCGGTCGTGCGCCGCAGCACGAAGGACATGAAAGCGCGCGCATGGTCGTAGTCGAGCCGAACGAGCGAGAAGCCCGAGCTCTCCGCGAGGCCGGTCACCGCCGCCTCGGTGAGGAAGAAATAGTGCTCCGGGAAGACGTTGTCCGGACCGACGAGCGGGCCCTGGCCGAGAACGTAATCGCCGGGCCGCGACAGAGCCGCGACGCGCTTCAGCATCTCCCAGGGCTCCGGGAGGTGCTCCAGCACGTGCCAGAGGATCCACGTCCGCACCGGCCAATGCTCCCGCTCGATGCGCCCAAGCAACTCGTCGGCCGTCTCCTGGTACAGCTCCTGGGGTTCGAGCCCCGCGAACCGGCGGGCGATGGCGGACAGCTCGGTCGACGGCTCGCACCCCACCACGGCATGTCCGCGCGCCTTCAGGGCCCCGAGTACGCCTCCGCGCCCGGCGCCCAGTTCGCAGACCCAGCGATCCGGACTGGGCGAGCCAAGGTACGCGGCGAAGGCATCGGCGATCGACGCGCAGTCCTCTACCAGATGCTGGACTTCGACCTGTCCCTGCGCGTGCCACTCCTGCTCGTGGAGGCCCACCTGGGTGGTCAGCGCCTCCGCGGCGGTGGCGGGTCGCTCGTAGCCGGGCACGATCGCGCCGCACTGCCCGCACTCGTAGAGCGCCACCGGCTTCCCCTGCTTGTCCCTCACCTCGTAGAGCGGCCGGAGCGCCGGGGCGCTGCAGAGCGTGCAGCGGTGCTCGCGCTCGGCCGGCTGGGGCACGAGCTCCAGGTGGGAGCCCGCGCTCACCACCGGTGGGACCTGTGCCAGGCGTCATAGACGCCGTAGGCGGGCTGGAGAAGACCGAGGTTCATCCTCCGAAGCAGGCCGGCGGGCCAGACCGAGAAGCGAAAGGCGCGGTAGGCGCCGTCCACCGCGCGGAGCGGCGGCGATGCCTGGGCCCGTTGGTTCCAGGACGGCCCTTCGTCCGCGAAGGTCCGCACCGCGAACGCGCCGAAGCTCTCCACGTGGCGCAGGCGCATGAACGCCTCGACCTCTGCGGCCGTGGGGTACTGCACGAGGCGGCGGATCCGATCCTGCCAGTAGGGCAACCACTCCTCCGGGGAGTGGTCGTAGGCGGTCGCCAGCAGCGGCCGAGCCGCCAGGTAGTCCGCGAACCAGTCGTGGATGCCAGCCTGGCCTTCACGCAACGAGGATCTCCAGTTCTCTCGCTCCTCCGGCAAGTAGTGCGTGACCGCGCGCACGCGATTGCCTCGCCGCTCGTAACCCACCACCGAGCCGTGGTTGGGCGTGGCATGGATCTCGAAGAGGGGAATCGCCTCGAGGACGCTCGCGGCCAGGGGATCGCGATCGGGCGCGTGGCAGAAGAACCCCCGCTTCGGGCAGATCTCCTGCGAAATGTCCTCCTGCGCTGCGAAGAGGAGCCCCTCGACGCGCGGGGCGCCCTCTTCGCCCTCGATGGCCAGCGCCAGGTTGTCGATCATGCTGCCCTTCCAGCCGATGTCGACCACCAGCACGCTCTCCTGAGGCAGGAGGCGCTTGCGGCGCAGGTAATCGAGGAACGCCGCGCGCGCGGCCGCCTGGTGCCGCGTGAAGATCGCCTGAACCGCGGGGTCGGCGACGAAGCGGGCCAGCGGCGCCGATTCGAGCAATCCCGGCACGGGATCCCGGGGGTCGCGGAAGCCCGCCTGCCGCAGCGCCGGCTCCAGCTCCGCGGGAGGCAACCCCAGGCTCTCGACGAGCTGCAGGCCCGAGATGTCCTTGTACTGGCGTAGAAAGCGCCCCAGCTCCGGAAGGGTCAGCCCGCGAAGCGAGGGCAGCAGCGTCGACTTGCGGCTCACGCCGAGATAGCGCAGCGCCGGAGCCTGTACGCCGAGGCGCCGCGCGAGCGCCCGGGTCATCTTCAGGAAGAGCGCGCCCTCGCGCGAACAGAAGTAGACCGCCGAGAAGCCACCCGCGCGCGAGCGCTCCAGCACGTGCTCCGCGAAGGCGCTGAACGCGGGAGCCAGGGTGCGCCCGAGATCTCGTGCCGGGGACGTCGGCCGGGGCGGACGCGACACCGAGCGCCCGACGATCTCTTCTGCCACCGCTGCCCTCCAGAAGTGGCTCCTGCGGCTGGTCGAGCGAACGAGGTCGAGGCGCAGGCGGCGGCGCCGGGCCTCGGGGTCGGAGAGGAGGATGGCATCGATGCCCAGCTCACGGGGCCGACGAACGTCCGCCTCCGGATTGTCTCCGATGAACAGGAGCTCTCCGGGCTCGATGCCGAGATCGGCGAGCACGTGGCCGTAGAGGCGACCCGAAGCCTTGCGGAGCAAGGTGTCCGAGGACGCATAGCCACGCTCGAAAAACGATTCGAGGCCGGCGTGGCGCAGGTACCGGCGAAGGACCTCCACGGGCTGGTAGAAGTCCGAGACGAAGACGACACGCTGCCCGCCGCGCCGCAGCTGCGCGAGCACGGGGAGCATCGCCGGCACCGGCTCCTGCGCGCAGAGCTCGAGGCGCTCTTCCTCGGCGGCCACCTCGCCTGCCAGCCGTTCACGCTCCTCCGGCGGCGCGCCCGCCGCGGCGATCCACCGCGCAAGCATGTCCGCGTAGCGGTGCTCGTCGTCGAATCCCTCGAGCTGGCTCGCGCGGCAGAGGGCGCGCTCGGTCCGGCGCCGCAGCTCGTGGAGATCCTGCCAGGGCCGGACGATCCCGATGGGTGCGAGGCGCTCGGCGAGGGCGCGCGCGGCCAGCTCCTTGATCGCGTCGGGCTCGAGGCGGCGCACCAGCAGCGTGTCGAAGAGATCGAAGCCGACGACCTTCTTGCCCGGGAGCGCCGCGGCGAGCTTCGCGCCCAGATCGGCGTAGGAGGCGACGCGCGACCGGGGCGGCGCGTCGGAAGGTGCCCTGAGACGTCTGGAAACGTGACGCGCCGCACGCCACAGCCTTTGAGTCCTGCCAGCCCGCGCGTCCGCCGGCGCGGGAAGCGGCGGCGGGGGCGCCTGCACGGCCACCGATCGGCGAACCTCCGCGCCGCCGACGTGGCCGCTCTCGTGAATCCCGAGCACCAGCGCCTCGACCTGATCGAACGCGAGGCGCGCAGGCCGCTCCTTCATCATGTCGAGGCCGGCCCGGATCTGCGCCTCCCGCTTCGCGGGATCGCGCAGGAGCTCGATCACCCGCCCTGCGATGGCTTCGGGCGAGGGCGCCGCGAGCCCGATCGCGCCGGCGGCGTAATCGAAGTGGTTGTTGGGACGGTCGACATCCACCACGGCACAGCCCGCAGCCATCATCTCGAAGGGAATGCGCGAAGGATTGCTCGAGCTCAGGCAGAGGCCGACCTGCGCCTTTTGATAGAGCGCGGCGCACTGGCCGGGCGTCACCAGGCCGAGCCATTCGTGTTCGAAATCGAGGTCGCACACCGCGTCGGTGCCGTAGAGGAAGATACGAACCTCGGGCACGTGCCGCTTCACGAGCGCCAGAGCCTCGCGGCCCAGCCAGGGGCAGCGGCGTGGCTTCTCCGGCTGGTAGAGGAACGCCACCGAGGGCTCGGTGGTCTTCGCCGAGGGATCGGGCTGGTACAGCGACTCGTCGGCGGTGAAATCGAAGTAACCCGCGCTGCCGCCGTAGTCCTCGGTGATCAGATGGGTGAGATAGCGGCCGATGGTGAGGTGCTCGAGCCCGAGGCGGTAGGTGTTCTCCGCGCTCAGGTAACCGTCGCCCATGGGGTGGAACCAGGCCTCGAAGTCCTGGACGAAATAGGCCTTGCGCCGGGCGCCTTCCGCCCGCTGCACTGCGTAGGCGCTCTCCCAGAGGGTGGCGACCAGCAGGTCGCAGGGCTCGAGCTTCGTCCAGCCGGCCGCGATGCGAGCCCCCGTCGGAAAGAACCAATCGGCCACCATGCGTTCGAGCTCGGCGGCACTTCTCGCCTTGCTCCTGGGGTCGTGCGGATCCCGTGGCTGCACGTGCATGACGCACTCGTGGCCCCGGGCCACGAGATCGCGGACGTGCGTGAAGATGGTGCGGTGGCCCCCCGAACCCTTGATGGGAAAGGGGACGAGCCAGTCGATCTTCAGCCTCGGCCTGTCCATGAGATGGGCGCTGCTTACCGCAGATCCGGCGCCAGGAGAAGGGCCGGTGGACGGGCCGCCGCCGATCGAGCTAGAAGCGGCCGACCTTCCCGAGAGCAGCCCCCTTTGCCGCCCCTCGCCGTTCCCCCGAGCCGAGCCGACCTCCGGCGCGCCGTCGCGCTCGCCGCGGCGGCAGCCCTCGGAATCGCGATTGTCTCCGTGACTTTCTGGCCCGGCTGGCTCTCGCCCGATTCG
>Ga0335073_10007517_pt1 | contig 15285 bp, 12 predicted proteins | sample Lox_Sample_22_FD_207093 | JGI IMG/M metagenome (GOLD analysis project Ga0335073, IMG submission 207093) | Soil microbial communities from Loxahatchee National Wildlife Refuge, Florida, United States - Lox_Sample_2.2 | ecosystem: Environmental > Terrestrial > Soil > Wetlands | place: USA... | reverse complement strand
CAAAAACTCGAAAGCCGCGCCATGCAGTTCATTGGTGCCCGACTTAGTCGTGACGTTGACCACGGCGCTTCCCGAGAAGCCGAACTCGGCGTTGTATTTACCGGTATAGACCTGCACTTCCTGAACGCCTTCGATGGCGGGAACCAGGCTGATGTATGCGTTCTGCGGCTCGCGGTTGGGAACGCCATCGATGTAAACCGAATTGGCATTTGCATCCACTCCACCAATCGAAGCAAGCTGGGGCCGGGTTAAGCCAATCGCTGAGCCGTTCTCGCCACCGTTGGTGCCATAATTGCCGCTGCCGACGTCGTTATTTGCGCCAGGAATCAGGTTCATCTGGTAAAGCGCATTGCGATCGATATTGGGCAGCTTGTCCAGGTCCTGATGCGAAAACGTCTGCGATAGCTCTGAGGTCTCCGTGGCCACACTTACCGTGTTGGCCTCGACCTCGACAGTTTGTCCCGTATTGCCGACGAGCATCGAGAAGTCGAGGCGATTCGTGCCCCCTGCGTCAACAGCCACGCCGGAACGCAAAGCTTTCTGAAAGCCCTCCTTCTCTACCTGCACATGATAGGTCCCAGGTACAAGAAAGTTCAGGACGTATTCACCGGTGCCCGAAGTCTCGGTTCTGGTGACGACGCCGGTCCCGTCATTTGTCGCCGTTACAGGCACGTTGGTGATGACCGCACCACTCGAATCGGTGACAAACCCGGTAATTTTTCCGGTATTTATCTGGGCTCGGCTGCCCGTGCAATAAAGCAAAAGAAGAATAGCGACCCACAAGCCGTTACGGCGCATAGAAACAATCCTCCGTGCTCGAACTACCGGGTAAGACAAGGGGAAAGGAGCTAAAAAGACCGCAGAACGGGGCGGAGGCCCTTATGCAACAAGATGGCCTGGCTGAACCAGGAGGACGGCAGGGCGACTGGGCCTGCCGTTTCGAAACATATTATGTTTGCAGGAATTGGGAGTCAAGGCTTTTTTCGAGCCTGCGGTCACCGCATCTGAAGAACGCGCCGGGAGTCGTCGAGTGTCATCTTCATCAGCCGGCGCACAGCCTGCCGTGCTCCCACCGGATTCCGAGCCCGGATCTGCTGGAAGATGTCACGATGAAGTTTGAGGCCCATAAAGGCCGTGTTAGTCAGTTTGATCTGCTGCAGAAATACCGAGGTTACCGGGTCCAGGACCATCTCCAGGTAGCGGTTGTGGGCCGCGCGCAGCACCGCGCGGTGAAACTCCACGTCGGCGGCGATGGTCTCCTCCAGGGTTCCTCCGCTTTCCATGCCCGCCAGGGCGCGCTCGATTCCGGCGAGATCCTCTTCTGTCGCCCGGACCGCGGCCAGGCTGGCGCTCATCTCTTCGAGTACCTGGCGAAGCTCGAGCATCGATTCCATCTCTTCAATCGTAGGGATAGGCTGACCGCTGAAAACACGCAGAAGCGATTCCCTTACCAGGTCCGGTTTGCAGGCCAGGGTCAGCGTTCCCCGGCCGGCTCGAACCTCCACGATCCCACGGTCCTGGAGGACCTTCATCGCTTCCCGGATGACGATGCGGCTTACCTGGAACCGCTCGGCGAGGGTGGGCTCGTTGGGGAGCCTGGAACCGGGCTCGGCATACTCCTCTCCAATCATTCTTTGCAGTTCCGGCAGTATCTGTTCGCTCAGACGGCCGTTTCGAAAAGTACGCTTCTGCATAGTTCCAGTATCTCGCTTGAGAATCAGCGACCACCCGCCGATGCCGATCGGCCGTCCTTTAGAGATTTCGTTCCGCGCCCGGCTGCAGGGAAGGCGACTGCGCTCACCTGCACCATGGATACTATTCCTCGATTTCTCATTGACCAAACTTTACCGTAAACATATGATGATTAGGCTTTTTGTCCACTGCTATCGAAACAGAGCCACATTTCACCTGCGTGCCAATCGCGTCCGGGAGTGCTCATGGGTTCCTCTCTCTCGTCGAAGATTTTATTGGGGTCACTTCTACCGTTTTTGCTGCCCTCCCTGAGAGGCGAGGCGCCCGACTATGTGAATGCCCAGCTGCCGTTCCATCGTCCGGTGCTGGATGCGCAGGGCAACCTTCTCGCCTGGTATGAGCCGGAAAAGAACCTCGGCTATGACCACGTTCTGCATCTGGGATGGAACTTCATTGAGCATAAGGTTCCCGATGATACGCGGGATCACACCGGTTTGAAAATCTATCTCATCAACTCTGTTATGGACGGAGCAACACTGCAGGGCATCTATTGGCAGCACAATCCGGCCATGGTTTATGCCGCCTTCGTGGATGGGGTCGTGGCCTGGTATCCCTATTCCGGCGACCGCGAGGCGATCACCGTTGTCAAGAGCATGCTCGATTATCAGCTCGCCCATGGCACAACGCCTTCCGATTGGGAGTGGCCAAATGTACCTTTTGCCACCTCTTGCGGCGATCAGGCGGAATACGGTCACTGTATCGAAAACATGCCCAAGGAATTCTACGGCGGCATTGAGACCGATAAACTCGGGCAGTTAGGAATGGGGTATGCGCTCTTCTATGAGCTCACGTCGGACCGCAAGTACCTGCAGGCGGCTGAAAATTGTGCTGCGGCGCTTGCGCGTCATGTGCGGCCGGGTGATGGGGAACACACTCCGTGGCCATTTCGTTTGGACGCACGCACGGGTGTGACACTAGCCCGGGAAGAATACGGCGGAGATGTCGCCTCATCTCTGCGGCTCTTCGACGAGCTTATCCGGCTAAATGCCGGAGATACGAACGCCTATCGACGCGCTCGGGATATTGCATGGAATTGGCTTTTACAGAATCCACTCAACCGATCGGCCGAGGCCTGGGACAGATGGTCGGGTTTCTTTGAAGATGTTCCCTATCGGCCCGACAACGTAAACCAGTTCCTGCCGGATATGACGGCGTACTACATCATGAGCCGGCCCGATCCGGCTGCGATCGATCCTGAATGGGTGAATCATGTTGGCCATCTCATCGATTGGGTTCGGCTGCGCTTTGGCCGTGGACCATTTCTCGGCGCCTGGGCTATTGACGAGCAAGGGCCTCCCAGTGGGCGCGACGGCTGCTGTTCCCGGGCGGGGCAGGGAAGCCATGGAGGAAGATGGGCCGCTATCAATGCCATGTATGCCGGCCTCACCGGAGATGGACAGGCACGCCGCGATGCCTTCCGCTCGATGAACTATGCGACCTACTTCATGTCTTCTGAAGGGCTTGTGGCGTGTTGCGGCAACGATTACCATGCACCCTATTGGTTCAGTGACGGTTACGCGGACTACCTTCGCCATTTCAACTGGCTGATGGGTGCGCTGCCCGAGTTTGCGCCGATGGGTGAGTCGCATATCCTGCGGTCGTCATCGGTCGTGCAGCAGGTTCAGTATGGTCCACGGCGCATCTCTTACAAGACATTCGATGACGAAGGAACGCAGGTTCTGCGCCTGAACTTCAAACCCACGCGAATTGCTGCCGGACAGGCGGTGCTGGCGGAGCGCTCCGATTTGAAGGAGCCGGGATATACCCTCGAAGTGCTGCAAGGCGACTATATCGTTCGTCTGCGCTACTCCGGTTCGTCTGAAATCGTTGTGGATGGGGGTAAGTGACGCTGAGGATGCAAACGATCATGCGTGGGACTCGACTTCCATTTTGGCTGATGCTGTTGCTGCTTCCTGTTGCCAGAGCGCAGGAGAACGCCGCCTATCCTGTCAATGATCGCCATATCGTGTATCACGACGTTCGCGTGGACGCCTCAGGCGGTATCGTCCCGTGGTTTAGCGATGATCCGTCCCAAGCCTACGACCACGACATCCGGCTGGTCTGGAATTTCTGGATCCATATGCGGAAGTGCTCGAATGGCGTTCCGTACTATCTGCAGCACCAGGTTTGGAAACCGGAGCAGGACGATCCTCGCGGACTCGGCGGCGACCAGATCGATATGGCGCTCGATGCCTGGAATCTTCTCTATGGCTATCTTGGAGATGCTGCGGTCAAACAGAACATGATCCTGATGGCCGACTACTGGCTCGATCATGGGATGTCGAGTCCAAGCGCTCTCTGGGCCAACCTTCCCTTTCCCTACAACACCGATATCCACTCCGGGCAGTACGACGGAGACATGCGCGCCGGTAAAGGCTATCTCCAGCCGGATAAGGCGGGCAGTTTCGGTACGCAGCTAGTCATGCTGTACAAGGCAACTGGAAATCCGAGGTATTTGGCAGCCGCAGTCAAAATTGCAGACAGCCTGGCAGTCCATGTAACCGCCGGAGATGCTGACCATTCGCCGTGGCCTTTCCGGGTCAACGCCACCACGGGAGAAGTAGCCAAGCAGGAGTCCAAAGGAAAGGTCTATACAGCGGCCTACACCTCGAATTGGTCTCCCTCGCTTCGTCTGTTCAGCGCCCTGGAAGATCTGCGGCAGGGCAACGTGGCAGCATATCGTCGCACTGCCGCTGTTGTTACCGCGTGGCTCAAGGCTTACCCCATCGTGACCAACAAATGGGGGCCGTTTTTCGAAGACATCGACACTGCAAGCTATTCCGACACCGAGATCAACGCAGACACGATGGCCGCTTATATTCTTGAGCATCCGGGTTGGGACCGGGACGGACTTGCGAAGGCCCACGCCATCCTGAATTGGTCATTCACCCGTTTGGGGAATCATTCGTTCGAGAAGATTCACGTCGTCCCTATCAACGAACAAACGGTCTACCTTGTCCCGGGCAACAGTCACACGTCGCGGCATGCGGCGGTGGAACTGCTCTATTGTGAAAAGTCGGGCGATTGTAAAGACAAGGAGGCTGCGGTGCGCCGCTTGAACTGGGCTACTTATTCAGTCGACTCGAGTGGGCAAAACCGCTATCCCAATGATGACGTGTGGTTGACCGACGGCTATGGGGACTATGTGCGCCATTATCTGCGCGCCATGGCGTCTTCCCCGGAGCTGGCGCCGAATGGCCAGAACCATTTGCTCAGAACTTCTTCCGTGATTCAGCAGATTGAGTATGCTCCAGAGAAAGTTACTTATCGGAAGTTTGACGCGCAATCGATCGAACGGCTGAAGATCGGTGCGGGAGTTCCAGTTTCAGTTGCCGGGGGCACGATGCATTGGGATGCAGTGCAGAAGGTTCTGATCGTTGAGGCCAAGTCGCGCGAGGTGGCGATCGTGCTGCGGCCTGTTGCTTCAAAAGGGCGGTGATTGGAGAAGGGAGTGCCGGTTATACGGCTGCACCGCGCTCTGTCGGAAATCGCCTGCAAAATAAGCAAACAGCAAGTCCCTTCGCTTCCACGGCACGCCGGGATGACAATTCATTTGCGGTATTTTCATCCTGCTCGCTGGGCTCGTGGGCTCATCATCCCTGCCGGACGGGATGATGAAAGGGGAGGTTGATCAGGCGGGTTTGCGGGCAAGTGCGCGGCGCAGCACTAATTCCAGCGCCTGTTTTTGCTGTTCGTACTCGATGTCTGTGAGGCGCCCCTGCAGGTGGTCTGTCTCCAGCGTAAACAGCTCGTCTTTGAGCGCGGCCAGCAGGCTGCCCGGCGTGTTCGCCGGTGGCGGCGGTACAGGGAGCGCCACATCAGGGCCTTCGGAAGCGGCTGCGGGGCGGCGCATTAGAAAGCCTGCCCCCACGGCAAACACCAGCGTGATGCCGGCGAGGATCCACCACTTGTATTTGTTGAGTGGATCCGGTGTGTCGATGGGCACGCCCAGGCCGCCACCGGGCCGATTGTCGTTTGCGGCCGCATTCCCGCCGGCATCTGGCGCTGCCGTGTTGTCGGCGTTCTCCGCCTGCGTGTCGCGGGGCATGGCGCCGGACCCGGAGACGGTGAAGCCGATGGCCTGCGCTGGACCGGCATTTCGGGCGAGGTAGGTAAGCGCTCCCGGAGTCTCATTGAGCGATTGAAATGTGACCCCTCCGGCAGGCTTGAAGCTCATGCTCTTGGGCATCATGACCACAAAGCTGTCAGTCGTATTGCCAAACTTCTGGTCGAAGGCGAGACTGCCTGAGTACGGCAGGTGATAGCTCAGCTGAAATTGCGTTACCCCAGGCCGCAAGGGAAACAAGAAGGCATACTGACCTTTCTGCTCTAAGGGAACCGGCGAGGACTGCACCGGCATTCCGCCAGGAGCCTCTGCGGCCGAACCCTCAATTTGTGCATCTGGCGGCAGATAGAATTCGTAGGACTTCTTGCTGAACTGGGTGCGCGGAGGATTGGAGTCGTTCTTGACGAAGAAGCTCTGGGTTACGCGCAGGCCCTGTGCATCGGTTTCCACGCGCATGACGTTGGCAACCGTGGTCACTCCCGGAACCACCGCGGCGACGTCATACACCTGGGCGTTCACGTTCGGCGTGTTGGGCGGGGCGGGCTGAAAATACGCGGCGCCCTGGTGGTCGATGCGAAGCAGGTGCATGCCTGCATCCGGTGAGTCGAGCGAAAAGTGCCCCTGGGCATCGGTCGTAGTCTTGGTGAGTTCCTGCATGCGTTGGTCCAATGCGATCAGCGTCACCGTGTCTCCAGCTGCAGGCTTATGTGTGGTGCCATTGGTGACGGTGCCTGTAATGGTGGCGGCGGAAGCTCCGGCGGCGAGGGAAAGCAAGGCACAGAGCGCGCCAACGATCAAACTCGGTTTCATGGTCATCTTTCTCTTCAGCGGGGCGCTATCAGGAACGCGCGGCGTGCAGCTCCAACTGCTCGATTTCCGCCAGCACCGCGGCAGTCTCGTTTTCGAGCGCCGCACGCTGGGCCGTGTAATCTTCCGGCGTATATTTGCCCGCGCTGTATTCAAAGTTCAAATCACGCAGATTGTCGTACAACACGTCTTTCTGTTCGCGCAGGAAGTCAAGCCGCGTCTTGGGAACCTGGCGAGCCGTGTGCCGCTGAGGATAAAAGACGTAGGCAAAGACGGCGAGCAGCAGAATGCCGCAGGCGATCGTACTCATACCTGGGTCTCGCGGCGAATTCGGTCACGTACCGAGTTGAAAGCAGCTGAATCCGGCACGGCAGGCATAGGCACGGTGCGCAGCTTCCAGTTGCGGACGATCAGCAGCACGCCTCCGATACCCAGAAACAGAATCAGAGGCGGAACGATCCAGGCGACGTGGTTAAACAGAGTGAATCTCGGCGCCGCCAGCACTACCGGTCCGTATTGTTCCTGGAACTGGTGGAAGATGGTGTCGTCACTATCGCCCTTGGCGATGCTTGCCGCCAGCTGTGCGCGCATATTTTCGGAATCAGGGCAACCGACATGGTTACACTCACCCAATAGCTGATTGCAGCTGCACACGCACATCAACTGGTGGCTGTCTCTGTCGAACCGGGCAGAAGCATCGGTCGCGCCTGCGGTCAGGGCTACCAGGATACCGAGCGACGCGAGTTGAGCGCCGCGGTTGAGAATACTACGCAGTTTCAATGACGGCTCCTGCCGGCAACGGCAACCTCAGGCTCATCCATTGGCTGCGGTTCTGGGGCCGGGGGTCTTTCTGGTTCGGCGGTGCGGGTACGGCTCGAGGCCAACGCAGCGCTGAGGTTGGGCGCCAATGCGACCAGCGTGCCCACGGCCACAACCATCACGCCGATCCAGATCCATGCCATGAGCGGGTTCAGGAAGACCTTGATGATGGGCAATCCGCTTTCTGGATTCTTGCCTGCATAGATCACATAAAGGTCCCACGCCAGCGTGGAGTGATTTGCAACCATGGTGGAGGGTTGTTGGGAAGCAGTATAGAAGCGCTTCTCGGGAGCAAGCTGGGTGACTTTCTTGTTGCCCCGAAAGACGTTCAGCAGGGCAAATTCGGTGTCGTAATTAGGGTTCGAGTCCTCGGTGAAGCTCTCCATCACGATCTTGTAGGGCCCGATGGACATGTTCTGGCCATTATTCATCTCCAACTCGCGGCTTTGTTTGAAAGCGCCACCCGCGATACCGATGAAGATGACGACTACGCCGAAGTGAACGATATAGCCGCCGTAACGGCGGGTATTGCGGCGCGTGAGTTGGACCATGGAGGCGAAGAGGCCCTTACCGGTATGTCTGCGGATGACGTTGGCCCCGCGCAGAAACTCGGTTGAGATTGCCGTGACTACTCCGGCGCCGAGAGAGAAGGCAACCAGCGAGTAGAGCGTCGCCTGGTCATTCCAGGGGCGTAGCCCGACCGCGAGCAGCACGATTGCCGTCGTCGCCGTAGCTGCCCCGGGCAGGACGAAGTTATGCCGGATGCTCTTGAACGAGGCGCTACGCCACGCCAGCAATGGTCCGATTCCTGTCAGGAAGAGCAGAAACAGCCCGATCGGCAACGCCACGCGGTTGTAGAAGGGAGCGCCGACAGTCACCCGGTTGCCCTGGACGTATTCGGAAATGATGGGGAAGAGGGTGCCCCAGAGGATGGTGAAGCACGCCGCCAGCAGAACCAGATTATTGAAGAGGAAACTGGACTCGCGCGAAACCAGCGATTCCAGCTTGTGCTCAGACTTGAGATGATCCCGCTGCAACAGGAAAGTAAACAGGCAGACGGCGAGCACGATGACCAGAAAACCGGTAAACCAGTTGCCGATGGAGGATTGGGCAAAAGCATGAACCGAGCTGACCAGGCCGGAACGGGTCAGATCTGTACCCAGGATGCACAGCATGAACGTGCTGAAGACGAGCCAGACGTTCCAGTTCTTCATCATGCCGCGCTTTTCCTGCATCATGACCGAATGGAGAAAGGCAGTACCGGTAAGCCATGGCATGAGCGAGGCATTTTCTACCGGATCCCAGCCCCAGTACCCGCCCCACCCCAGCACGGAGTAAGCCCAGTGCGCGCCGAGAAAGATTCCGCACGTCAGGAAGAGCCAGGTCACCATGGTCCAGCGGCGGGTAATGTGAATCCACTTCTCACCGGGATACCGCATCATCAGCGCGCCCAGGGCAAAGGCGAACGGCACACTGAAACCGACATATCCCAGGTAAAGCATCGGCGGGTGAATCACCATTTCGGGATACTGCAGCAGGGGGTTCAGGCCGAAGCCGTCGGTTGGTACCTGACCCTGAACCAGGGAAAAAGGCGGGGCCGCGAAGTTGAGCAGGAGAAGGAAAAAGATCTGAATGCCGGCCAGAATCGTGGAGGCGTATGCAGTGAGCATGACGTCCACCTTGTGCCGCATGCGGAGCACGAAGCCGTAGCCCGTAAGCAACCACGCCCACAGCAGCAGCGACCCCTCTTGTCCTGACCACAACGCGGCAAATTTGTACGGTCCCGGCAGCGCCCGGTTGGAGTGATGAAGGATGTAGGAAACGGAGAAATCGTTCGCGAAGGCGCTATAGACCAAGGCAAAAGCGGCACAAGTCACAGCGAAGAAGGCGCCGATGCCGGCGCGCCGGGCGGTTTCTGCCAGTCTGTCAGGGGCAATTCGGCCACGGGATCCGGTAGCCAGTTGCCGCAATGCGACCGCGCCGGCGACCAGCGTATAGCCACTTAATGCAAGGGCGAGGAGAAGAGAGAAGCTTCCAAATTCCGGCATTTGCGGGTTGGGACCCCTTCCAGATTGTCGCAGAGGCGAAGGGGGACGGCAATGCCGTGCCGGAGCGGCAACAAAACAAAGCCGGCTATTTCAAGGAAGGCGTTCCAATCAGGCAGAGCGGCGCATGGTTTCGCCGAGCAGATCATTCACCAAAAGAATGAGGCTGCCCGGGTCCAGCGGCTTCAGCCGGAACACCACTTCAAGCCCGTTGTAATCGCCTTCGGCGTCTGGAAAACCGCTTAGCACGACTACCGGACGGGTAAATCCCTGGCGCCGCAGCTCTGTCACGAACTCGGGGCCGCTCATCACCGGCATCAGGTGGTCCGTGATGACCAAGCCAATCCCGCTGCCGGCCTCCGGATCGTGCAAAATCTCCAACGCCCGCTGACCCTGGGATGCTACGCAAACTTCCCGCCCTGCACTTTCCAAAATTGCCCGGCGGGTAGCCGACTGTACCTGGTTATCATCCACTAACAAAATGCGCGCACTCATCCCGATTGGCCTCAAAAGGTTCTTCCGTAGGTTCTTCCGTGATCCGAACAATGGATGAGTGGATGAATACTCGGCGAAATCGGTTGCTCCACTCTTTGGGCTTTCTTTATTACTTTTGTTTACTTGCCGTATGCATGAAGAATACTAAACCGGACCGAAATGGAAGTGTAGCTCCTGAACGCTCGGAATCGGGACCCCATCCTTGGTGGCGGGCCGGAAAGTCCAGGTTTTGAGCGTACCGATTACGTTGGTTTCGATCCCGTAACCCAAAGTATGGAGTACGGCGAGGTCCGAAACCTTCCCCGAGGAATCGATCGTAACGTCGATGACCACGTCTCCCTGGACCCCGTGCGGGAGCACGGTCAGGTCCGGGGCGGGGCTGGGTGAGTAAGTGGTAAGGGCAATCTGGATGGAGCCGGATCCCCACGAGTCTGAGCCGCTGGTTGAGTCAGGGGAGGCCGAAGGCGGCGAAGAGACACTCGGTGAGGGGGCGGTCTCCGTGACGGTGAGGTGCGGCAACGGCGGTGCATGGAGGGTCGAAGAAGCGGACGCCACGATGGTGGACGGACGTTCAGAAACCGTTTTCGGCTTGGCCTTACTTTGCGGATGAACTTCGGGCGCGGGCGCCCTGCCGGGCAGGTAGGTGAGTTCGACCCGGCTACCCCGGTCTGTCCCCGGCAAACTGAAAACGCGGACCGGATGCGCCCGCCAGGAGACGAACAGCGCCGCTCCCACCAATAAGTGCGCGCTTATGGAAAGGAGGGCTGGGCTCAGCCGTGCGCGCCGGTTTGGCAGCGGAGAAAACATGCCTCGTACATTTTATCCGGCTGGCGGGCCGCGGATAAGAGGCCGAAGCTGCGAAATAAACGCAAAACCTGAGGCGTACCTCTCTCGAAAATCCGAACCCGGAGCCTGGATTGCATGAACCAGGTTTTGTGCCGTCCCCTAAAGGGGACTCGTTTTTTGCTTCTTGTTGTTTTCCTGGCACTTCCGTGCCAGGCTCTGGATTGTCCCGCCGCCTTCGGGGCCGGGTTGATTGCCAAGCCAACCCCGATCGTGGTTTCGCCTGTTAGTCGTGGGTGGGCAATTCGTCGGGCATGGCGGCGATGCTGATGCCGCCCTGGTTATTTCGCTCCAGCACGGGCGCATAGACCCCGAGCAACCGCCGGGTCCACCAATTCCCGGTCTCTCGCTTTTGCTGCATGGTCGTGAACCAGTACTGCCACAGCACGGCTCGAACCTCGCGCGGAGGCGTACCGGGAAACGGATTCCCGGCAAAGAGCGCCAGTACATCGGGGTCGTTGCTCAGCAAGTGTTCCTCGGTGCGCGGAACGAGAGGGTTGCTCTGCCAGGGACCGAGCGAAGCGAACCACAGGTTCCATTCAAAGCGAGGTTGGTACGGAGCATAGATCCCGGGGGCCTGATTCAGCGCCTGCGGCTTGAAGCGGAATGGATAGGGAGTCCACGTGTGCCCGTCGTTGGAGCCCTGAAATTCAATTTCGTATCGCCCCCGGGTCATCACAGCGAAGAGGCCATATTGGTTCGCGATCCGGAATGGCTCGAGCATGGTTACCGGCTTCATGGGCAGAGGCAGGTGGCTGAAAACCATGGAGGCCAACTCGACCGTAGTCACGTACCCCACGAGCGTAAGCAGGATTGCGCTCACCGCGGTCTTGAGATTCGTCAGCCAGCGCCAACGTGAGGGGGTTTTTGCGGCCCCAGGAGGAATCGTGATCCTGCGGGCGAAAAAAGAATCATCCAGCAGCAGGAATCCGAGGGTAAGGACCAGGTAGTTCAGAAAGCAGTAGTTGGCGGTCAGAATCACGCCGATTTCCCACGGCGTCACAATCAGGAAGCAAACCACCCGCCAGCGGCGAGGCAGAAATATCATCCAGACAATCACCAACTCCATGACCAGGGTAGCCAGTGCGGTCCCCCAGTGGAACCAGTGCGGCAGGTGCTGGATATACCATCCAACCCAGGTGGGCAGAGGGCCGTTCTGGTAATACTCATCCATTGCGGTCAGGTGACGCCATTCCGGATCTCCGCTGAGCAGCTTCACCAGGCCGGATTCAAAGTAGATACGAAACCATTCCCACTGCAGCAGGAAAAGGCTCGCTCGGGAAGGCGGATGACTCCGGCCTAACCCCGGCCGAAAACCTGGCGGAGAGAAGAACAGCGCCAGGAATCCCGCTTCCAGAAGCATTCCGTCGGACTGGTAACCGGAGAAATCCTGGGCCGCGCTCACGAAGGAAAGAAAGCAGACGAAGCAGACCAGCAACATGCCGCGCGGCCACACGTTGAAGGCAAGCAGCAGGGAAGCGGCCAGGCCGGCCCAACAGATTCCCATCAACATGTGGTTCCCGCTGTTCAGCCATAACAAGGTGGGGGCGAACCACAGTTGCGTTGCTCGCCCCGGCATCGATTCTGCGACTGCCTGCAGGTAGCGCCCCGCGGGCAGAATGCCGGCGGGGCCGATGAGCCCACGAATTTGAAACAGTAGAGATACAAAAGCGGAGCAGTAGATCAGGCCAAGCGCCCGGAGCACAATCCAGCGCGGGATGAGACGGTCCGCGGCGCCCTGCTCAGAACTGAACAGGGCCAACAGCTTCGCCATGCCTCAATATAAATAATTAAGAAGGCGCACCTCTGAACGGGTGCGCCTTCCGTTTTAGGTGCACTTTCCAGCACCTTCCCCTAAACAGGGGGAACGTCGATTTGGGGTGAAGGTCTTAGCTGCCCTGGTGGACCACAATCTTCTTGTGGACTTTGGGCTTGGGGGCCGGTGGCGGAGGAGTTGCCGGTGTGGTGCTCGCCACCTCTTGTGCGGGCTCAGCTGCCGGGGCAGTCTTCTCCTGCGGCGCGGCCGCGACGACAGTTGCAGCGGCTGGAGCAGGCGCCGGTGAGGCAGGCGCAGGCGCGGGAGCGGGAGGAGCAGGCGCCGGTGCAGCCGGAGCAGCCGCCGGAGCCTCGACAGCAGCTGCCGCCGGAGTGGATGCCGGCGCTTCGGGCGCGACAGCCGCGGTTGTGGTAGCTGAAGGCTTCGCTGGTTCGGCCGCGAGTTGTTTTGGCACCGCGCCTTTCCTGTGCCGGGTCTTGGGCAACGGAGCGGGCGCCGGCGGCGGAGCTTCTGGTGTTGTGTTGATAGACAGCCACTTCACTGAGGCCTGCAGCACCGCGTCATTGCTTTCCTGCGGCAGTGAGCTGCTGTTGTAAGGAATTACTTCGTCGGGCGTAAAGCCGTCCGGGTATGCCCTGCCGGAGCGATCGGCATCTATGGCGGTGGTGAGGTACAGCTCAGCGCCATCATCCAGCTTGAAAGGCTGCACTGCGGTTGACTTTCCAGCCGTGTGCGTGCCGAAGAACCGGGTATCGGGGCGGCCGTGGAAGGCAATCGTAATGGCTTCCGCGGAGCTGGCCGTGCTGCTATCCACCAGGACTGCGACCGGTGTGGCCGGCGCCATCAGGACGGGCGCGTCATTCAAGGTGAGCGAAACTGTTTCCAACCCACCAGGATTGCGGGTGCCGGTCTTGCCGTCCTGGTAGAACCAGGTCACATTGCCATCAGCAGCTACAAACGAGCCCACCGCGCCATCGCCGAGGATAGGTCCGATACCCGTCAACATCGGCCACATATTGCCGCCGGTATTGCCGCGCAGGTCAACGATCCAACCCTTCGGGTTCTGCGCCGAAAGATCGGAGATCAGGCGGCGCACGTCGGCAGCGTAAAGCAGGAGGCCGTCGTTATCCTTGGCCGAGCACCGCGGAAGCACCAGGTACCCGAAATTCCTACCTTGCACAGTTACGATATGACCCTCGGGCAAACGCCTGCTGATAAAGGGCGTGGGAATCGAAGTATCTGCCTTAGCTCCCCCCGGCGCGCTGCTCTGAGCGTCCTTTTCCGCTTGCTGCAGCAGGGCAATTTGATCAGGATACAGGCCAGGAGGCAGGCGAAGATGGCTACCGGAATCACCAAGCTGTACCAAAGCCCAGTAAATCGCAGGATATGTGTCGATGGGATTGAACGCGCCGCCCGCGCGCTTGAAAGCTTCCGTCCGCACCGCGGTCCAGTCCACGCCCTGGCTATGCAGGTCGTTTTTCCGCATGATGTCGAGTGCGTTGTCCAGGAAGGCCGCGGCACCCGGAGAAATCGCAGTCGGACTCACCTGCGGAGCGGGGGCGGGCTTCTTTCCGGCCAGGCCGACAGCCGGGCTAAGGAGGAGCAGGGAGCAGGCGGCAAATCGAGTGTGGTACTTCATGGCAGAGCAAGGCTAGCATGTGGTAACCACCAAATTTGATCGCACAAAGGTTGCAGATTGAGTCACTTCGATCCCTTAAGAATGCGTACCAAAGTTGTAGTAAGTCACAACAACGGCTACGTTTCTCAGGCTATTGCGCGGCGGGCAGCGCGAACTCCACTCCGGTCTTCCGGTTGGCTTCGATCGTTGCCGGAACATTGAGGTCCGAGAGCGGGATTTCCTGGTGGAACTCGTCGTCGAGCGCGTATAGGGTGCTGCCAGTAATGGCGTAGTTGTGCACCTGTATGGGCTTGCGTCCGTCCATGAAAATCAGCGTGGTGGCTGGTTGTGCATGAGCCGATGCGATCTCCCCAGTGGCCTCGTACGGCGGCCGGAAGGGCGATGGTGCATTCGCGGCTATGTCTCTACCGGGCGCCTCAGGGATGTAGTCACCTGGGGGCTGAACATCATACCCAGCTTGCTGCTGTGGTACCGGCTCTTCCTGCGAATCGTCGCCGTAGGGAGCGCCATATGCTAGTGGGAAACCGGAGTAGGCATAGGGTACTAACCAGGGATAGCCCGCATAGACTGTCGGGTAATGTCTGCGATAGCCTACGCCGGGGCGACTATCGCCCAGCGGACCCGGCGTCCGCGCTGGCCAAGGGCCTGAACGTTCCATCTGGAAAGTAGAAGGCGGGGTAAAGTGCTGAATTTGCGGAATTGCGGAGATGGGCCCTGAAGCCCCAGTATGCAATGCTCTGCCAACGTCTCCCTGCGAGATCAAACCAGCACGTGATGCGCCGCCAATGTTTCCCTGCGACATCAGGCCGGGCTGGCCGCCGCGCTGGGCGTATAGCGTGAAACAAGGCGCAAGCAAAACCAAAGTAACCTGGATGAACTTTGAAAGCCCGCGCTCCATACTTTGATTATTCGCCGCTACGGTAGCCCTGTCCAGCCATGCTTTCCGCCGCTGTCAGATCCCCTCAACGAGGCAGGGATTTTTGGTTCGATAAGATTTTTCAGCGGCTGCTGCGATCTCAACTGCCCGCAGGCCGTCCGCTCC
>Ga0335073_10007515_pt1 | contig 15285 bp, 15 predicted proteins | sample Lox_Sample_22_FD_207093 | JGI IMG/M metagenome (GOLD analysis project Ga0335073, IMG submission 207093) | Soil microbial communities from Loxahatchee National Wildlife Refuge, Florida, United States - Lox_Sample_2.2 | ecosystem: Environmental > Terrestrial > Soil > Wetlands | place: USA... | reverse complement strand
CCCACGAAGCGATCACCGGCACCGGAGAGTCCGTCAAGACCGCATGACCCACCCCCGACACCCCAACACCAGCACAACCGGACAACCACCTCCGGCCCGCGCCCCCACCACAAGGCCGGGCCGGAGGGCCGAATAACGAAAGAGTGCCGAGATGTTCCAGGTACGGTTCCACGGGCGCGGTGGCCAGGGCGTGGTCACGGCGGCCGAACTGCTGGCCGAGGCCGCGTTCCGGGAGGACCGGTACGCGCAGGCGTTCCCGAGCTTCGGCTCGGAGCGGATGGGCGCGCCGGTGATGTCGTTCTGCCGGATCGACGACCAGCCGATCCGCACCCACGAGCCGGTCACCGAACCGGACGCGCTGATCATCCAGGACCCGACGCTGCTGCACCAGGCGGAGCTGTTCGCCGGGCTGGGCCGTGAGGGTTACATGCTGGTCAACTCCACCAAGAGCTTCGACGAGCTCGGCCTGGACGAGTTCGTCACCGGCTTCCACCGGGACCGGCTGCTGGTCGTCCCGGCGAGTTCGCTGGCCATGACCCACCTGGGCCGTCCGCTGCCGGGCGCACCCATGCTCGGCGGGTTCGCCGCGCTGACCGGGATGGTCGGCCTGGACTCGGTGCTCGCCGCCCTCACCGGCCGGTTCTCCGGCCAGGTCGCCGCGGGCAACGCCGAAGCGGCCCGGGCCGCATTCGATTTCGTGACCGACGAGCGGAAGGCGCTGAGGAGATGCTTAAGCAGATCGAGGGCTCCCGCGCGGTGGCCGAGGCGGTGGCCATGTGCCGCCCCGAGGTGATCTGCGCCTACCCGATCACCCCGCAGACCCACATCGTCGAGGCGCTGAGCGCCATGGTCAAGAAGGGCGACCTGCGCGCCGAGTTCCTCAACGTAGAGTCCGAGTTCGCCGCCCTGTCGGTCGCCATCGGGGCGTCCGCCACCGGCGCCCGCGCCTACACCGCGACCGCCAGCCAGGGCCTGCTCTACATGAGCGAAGCGGTCTATAACGCGGCCGGGCTCGGGCTGCCGATCGTGATGACGGTCGCCAACCGCGCGATCGGCGCGCCGATCAACATCTGGAACGACCACAGCGACGCGATGTCCCAGCGCGACGCGGGCTGGCTCCAGCTCTACGCCGAGACCAACCAGGAAGCCCTGGACCTGCACATCCAGGCGTTCAAGATCGCGGAGCTGCTGTCGATCCCGGTCATGGTCTGCATGGACGGCTTCCTGCTCACCCACGCCAGCGAACGGGCCGACATCCCGGACCCGGGTCAGGTGGACGCGTTCCTGCCGCGGTATGACCCGCGCCAGGTGCTCGATCCCACCGAGCCGGTCTCGATCGGCGCCATGGTCGGCCCCGAGGCCTTCACCGAGGTCCGCTACCTGGCGCACGAGCGCATGCAGCGGGCGCTGCAGGTCATCCCCGCGGTAGCAGCCGAGTTCGACGCGGAGTTCGGCCGGGACTCCGGCGGCCTGGTCCGGCCGTACCTGACCGAAGACGCGGAGATCGTGGTGGTCGCGCTCGGCTCGGTGCTCGGCACCGCCAAGGACACCGTGGACCAGCTGCGGGCCGACGGCCAGAAGGTCGGCGTGCTGGGCCTTACCAGCTTCCGGCCGTTCCCTGACCAGGCCATCCGCGACGCCCTCACGCCAGCAAACCGGCAGCTGGTCGTGCTGGAGCGTGCCTTGTCGCCGGGCACCGGCGGCATCGTGACCGCCGACCTGCGTACGGCCCTGGCCGGACGGCCCGCCCCTGGCATGTCCACCGTGGTGGCCGGCCTCGGCGGCCGTGCGATCACCAGCAAGTCGCTGCGCGCTCTCCTAACCGAAGCCGCCGCGGGCCAGCTCGAGCCCTTCACCTTCCTCGACCTCGACACCGGCCTCGTCGACCGCGAACTGGCCCGGATGCGCGCCACCCGCCGCTCCGGCCCGAGCCCGGAGAACATCCTCCGCGACCTCGGCATCACCGCCTCACGGATCGGATAGCACCATGCCCTACCAGCGGATCAAGTTCTACCAGACCGGGAGCTTCGCGGTCGGGAACCGCCTGCTGCACGAGGAGCAGCGCAGCGTCCAGTCCGGGACCCAGCGCTCCAACGCGCTGACCTGCGGGCACCGCGCCTGCCAGGGCTGCGGCGAGGCGCTCGGCGCCCGCTACGCGCTGGACGCGGTGATGCGCGCCACCAAGGGGAAGATGATCGCGGTCAACGCCACCGGCTGCCTGGAGGTGTTCTCCACCCCGTTCCCGGAGACGTCCTGGCAGATCCCGTGGCTGCACTCGCTGTTCGGCAACGCGGCCGCGGTCGCGTCCGGCGTGGCCGCCGCCCTCAAGGCCCAGGGCCGCACCGACATCCGGGTGGTGGCCCAGGGCGGCGACGGCGGCACGGTCGACATCGGCATGGCCTGCCTGTCGGGCATGTTCGAGCGCGAGGACGACGTGCTGTACATCTGCTACGACAACCAGGCCTACATGAACACCGGCGTGCAGCGCTCCGGCGCCACCCCGCCCGCCGCGCGCACCGCCACCACGCAGGCGGTCGGCCGCGAGCCGGGGAACCGGTTCGGTCAGGGCAAGAACGTGCCGCTGATCGCGATGGCCCACGAGATCGGGTACGTCGCCACCGCGACCGTGGCCGACCTGCGTGACCTGGAGTACAAGGCCACCCGGGCCATGGACTTCCACGGCGCCCGCTACCTGCACATCCTGGTGCCCTGCCCGCTGGGGTGGGGCAGTTCGCCGGCCGACACGATCAAGGTCGCCCGGCTGGCGACCGAAAGCGGCCTGTTCCCGGTGTTCGAGGCCGAGACCGGGCAGGTGGTGAGCTCGACCCCGATCCGCCACCAGGTGCCGGTCACCGACTACCTGCGGATCCAGGCCCGCTACGCGCACCTGTTCCGTCCCGCCGAACGGACCGAGGTCATCGCCCGCATCCAGGCCGGCGCCGACCGCAACATCGCCCGGTTCGGGCTGATGCCAGACAACATTTCTACCGAACGGACCGGGGTGTAAGCAGCATGCGCAAGCCATTCGCCATCACCTTGGACGTCGGGTCCAGCCGGGCCAACCACACCGGGGCCTGGCGCACCGAGCGGCCCGTCTACGTGCACAACCTGCCGCCCTGCAACAACGCCTGCCCGGCCGGGGAGAACATCCAGCAGTGGCTGTACGACGCCGAGGAAGGCGGCCCGGAGCGGTATGAAGCCGCCTGGCGGCAGATCATGCAGGACAATCCCTTCCCGGCCATCATGGGCCGGGTCTGCTACCGGCCGTGCGAGACCGCCTGCAACCGGGCCCAGCTGGACTCGGCCGTCGGCATCAACTCGGTCGAGCGCTTCCTGGGCGACGAGGCGCTCCGGCGCGGCTGGAAGGTTCCCGTCGACGCGGCGCCGACGGGTAAGCGGGTGCTGGTGGTAGGCGCCGGGCCGTCCGGCCTGTCGGCCGCCTACCATCTCACCCGCCTGGGTCACTCGGTGACCGTCAAGGACGCGGGCGCCGCCCCGGGCGGCATGATGCGCTACGGCATCCCGAAGTACCGGCTGCCGCGCGACGTCATGGACGCCGAGGTGAACCGCATCCTGGACATGGGCGTCAAGCTCGAGCTCAATACCAAGGTCACCGACATCCTGGCTGAGCTGAACGAAGCCGCCGGCGGTCACGCTGGGCGGGAAGGCGGCTTCGACGCCGCCTTCGTGGCCGTCGGCGCCCACATCGGCCGCCGCGCCTACATCCCGGCCGGGGACTCGGCCCGGATCCTGGACGCGGTGTCGCTCCTGCACAGCATGGAGGACGCTACCCCGCCCATGCTCGGCCGGCGCGTCGCGGTCTACGGCGGCGGGAACACCGCCATGGACGCGGCGCGTACCGCCCGCCGGCTGGGCGCGGCCGAAGCCGTCGTGGTCTACCGCCGGACCCGTGACCGGATGCCCGCGCACGACATGGAAGTCGAAGAGGCCCTGGACGAGGGCGTCACGATGCGCTGGCTGTCCACCATCAAGCATGCGGATGAGGGCAAGCTGCTGATCGAGAAGATGAAGCTGGATGAGACTGGCTTCCCGCAGCCGACCGGCGAGTTCGAAGAGCTCGAGGCGGACTGCCTGGTCCTGGCCCTGGGCCAGAACGCCGACCTGTCCGTGCTGGAGCACGTGCCCGGGGTGACCTTCGCCGACAACGTGACCGACGTCGGCCCGGACCTGATGACCGGCCATCCCGGCATCTTCGCCGGCGGCGACATGGTGCCCTCCGAGCGGACCGTCACCGTCGCCATCGGCCACGGCAAGAAGGCCGCCCGCAACATCGACGCGTATCTGCACGGCGGGCAGTACGCCGCGCCGGGCAAGCACCCGCTCGCCGAGTTCGGCGGCCTCAACACCTGGTACTACGCCGATGCGCCAGCCACCGTGCGGCCGACGCTGGAAGCCGCCCGGCGGGTCACCACGTTCGACGAGGTGGTCAGCGGGCTCGACGAATCGACCGCCCTGTTCGAGGCGCGCCGCTGCATGTCCTGCGGGAACTGCTTCGGCTGCGACAACTGCTACGGCGTCTGCCCCGACAACGCCGTCGTCAAGCTGGCCGACGGCCAGTACGCGATCGACTACGACTACTGCAAGGGCTGCGGCCTGTGCGCCACCGAATGTCCCTGCGGCGCCATCGAGATGGAACCCGAGCAGACGTAGACCTATAGAATTCCACTCACGTATTTCAACAATCGTTGAGTTGGAGGTCGCGTCGTGTGGGCGATGATCGCCAAGGAGTTCCATGAGCTCCAGCGCGACCGGCGGACCGTGGCGATGATGATCGTCCTGCCGGTCGTCTTGCTGGTGGTCTTCGGGTACGCCGCCAATTTCAAGGTCCACGACATTCCGGTGGCCGCGGTCGGGCCCGGCGCCAGCCAGGCGGCCGCGCTCCTGCGCGAGCCGACGTTCCACGTCACCGACGTTGATCCCGCAGCCGGGGAATCCGCCGCCCAGGCCCGGCTGCGGGACGGCCAGGACGTGATCGCGGTCGTGACGGGCGGCGGCCGCCCGCTCGTGCTGATGGACGGCACGCAGTTGTTCTCGGTAGAAACCGCGGAAAGCGCGCTGGCGCGGCTGGCGCCGACGGCAGGCACGCCAGCGCCCCGGGTGCGGATCCTCTACAACCCGGACCTGACCACCTCGTGGATCATGGTCCCCGGCCTGGCCGGCCTGATCCTGGTCTTCATCGGTACCCTGATCACCAGCCTCGGCGTGGTCAGGGAACGGCAGGCCGGCACGCTGGAACAGCTGGCCGTCATGCCGTTCCGGGCCTGGGACGTCATCGCCGGCAAGATCGCGCCGTACCTGATGGTGGCCGCGGTCGATCTCGTGTTCATCGTCGTCATCGGCATGGGCGTCTTCCACGTGCCCTTCGTGGGCAACGTCGCCGTCTTCGCCCTGGGCGCCGCGCTGTTCCTGCTGGTGACCCTGGGCATGGGCATCATGGTCTCGACCGTCTCGCAGAACCAGGGCCAGGCCATCCAGCTCGCGTTCATGCTCGTGCTGCCTCAGGTCCTGCTGTCGGGGCTGATCTTCCCCATTTCCTCGATGGCGGCCGGCGTGCGGTGGATCTCCTACGTGCTCCCGCTCACCTATTTCATCCAGGTCAGCAGGGGCGTGATGCTCAAGGCGGCACCCATCTCCGCCCTGGCCGAACCGCTCGCCCTGCTGGCCGTGCTGGCCGTCGCCGTGCTCGGCCTGGCCATCATCAGGTTCCGCCGTGACCTGGCGCCGAGCAGCCGGACAACGCAAGCGGCGGCACGCACCGCGGAACGGGCGGCGGCATGAGGTACGGACTCGAAGAAGTCCGGGTCACGCGCGGCCGGAACGTCGCCCTGGCCGGGGTCACGGTAGCGGTCGACCCGTCTCGCATCGCCGTCGTGGTGGGAGGAGACGGGGCCGGCAAGTCCACCTGCCTGCAAGTGCTGGCCGGGCTGCTTGAGCCCGACGCGGGCACGGTGCGACGCCCCGCCAAGGAGCACATCGGCTACGTGCCCGCCACCGCGGGGCTGTACCGCGACCTGACCGTTCAGGAAAACCTTGACTTCACCGCCGCCGCGTTCGGGCTGTCCCGCGGCGAGCGGGACCGCAAGGCCAGCCAGATCCTCGAGCAGACCGGGCTCGGCCGCGCGCGCCGCCGGCTCGGCAGCCAGCTGTCCGGCGGGATGCAGCGCAAGCTGGCTGTCGGGCTGGCCCTCTTGCACTCACCCGAGTTGCTGATCCTCGACGAGCCGACGACCGGCGTCGATCCGGTGAGCCGCGCGGACCTCTGGCGGCTCATCTCCCGGGCCGCCGTTGACGGCGCGGCCGTCGCGGTCACTACCACCTACGTCAACGAGGCGGCGCGCGCCGCTTCCGTGGTGCTGCTGGAAGCCGGGAAAATGCTGGCCAGCGGGACGCCAGAACAAATCCTGCACGACGTCCCGGGTGCGGTCGGCGCCTGGCCGGGGGCCGACCGCCCCACCTCGCTGTCATGGCGGCGCGGGGCCAGTTGGCGGGTCTGGAGCCCGGCGGGCAGGCTGCCGGATGGCGTGCGGCCGGTGACGCCCGACTTCGAGGACGCGGTCGTCGTCGCGACGCTCGCCGCCGAGGCCGCGAACCAGGCGGGGCGGTAGACCGGTGGACATCCTGGCCGAGGCCAGCAGGGCCACCAGGAATTTCGGCTCGTTCACCGCCGTATCCGCGGTGGACCTCGCGGTCGGGCGCGGCGAGGTCGTCGGCCTGCTGGGGGCGAACGGCGCCGGAAAGACGACGCTCATCCGCTTGCTGCTCGGCCTGCTGCGGCCCAGCGACGGCACCGTCCGGCTGTTCGGCGCGCCTCCCTCCATCTCGACGCGGCGCCGGGTGGGTTACGTCCCGCAGACCCTTGGCCTGTACGCGGGCCTTACCGTCGCAGAGAACTGGAGCTTCACGGCCGCGGCATTCCGCCGCGCCCGCGCCGCGATACCAGGGAACATTTCTGCCTGGAAGAACGAGCTCGTCGGAGGACTTCCGCTCGGCGCGCAGCGCCAGGTCGCGTTCGCCGTCGCCCTGTCCCACCAGCCGGAGCTCTTGATCCTCGATGAGCCCACCTCGGGGGTCGGGCCGCTCGGCGGTGCCCGGCTGTGGGAACAGATCCGCCAGGCCGCCGGCGGGGCGGCCGGGGCGCTCGTCACCACCCACAACATGGAGGAGGCCGAACAGTGCGATCGCCTGGTCATGATGGCCGCCGGGAAGGTCGTGGCGACCGGTACCGCAGCCGGGATCATCGGCGACCGCAAGGCTACCGAGATACACTGCGACGACCCCGGGCGGGTCTTTGCCGTGCTCGACGCAAGCGACTTCGCCGTGCAGGTGCAGGGTGCGGCCCTGCGGGTCGCCGCGCCGGCCGCGGCCGTGGCCGGGGTGATTTCGCGCGCGGGCCTCGACGCGGTAGTCGAGGTGGTCCCGGCGAATCTCGAGGAGGCATTCGTGGCGCTTGCCGGCCGGCCGGAAGCCGGATGAGCAGGACCGGACGGCGGCCCGGAACTCCTGACACCCGCGACGCGATCCTGGCCGTCGCCCGCCGCCGGTTCGCCAGCCGCGGCTACGACGCCACGTCGGTGCGTGACATCGCCACCTCAGCCAACGTGGACCCGGCCCTGGTCATCCATTACTTCGGTACCAAAGAGGGGCTGTTCGCCGCCGCCACCGGCCTGCCCGACGAGCTTCCCGTCCTCCTCGAGAGTCTCGCGATCCTCCCGCTGCACGACTTCGCGCCGGCCCTCGTCCGCGCGTACCTGCAGCTCATCGACAGCGACGGAAGCCGCAACGCCATCCTCGCCCTCGTCCGCTCGGCGGTCTCCAACGACAAGGCCGCCGCCACGCTACGCGAGTTCCTGACCGCGCAACTGCTGCCCGTCATCGGGCGGCTCACGCCGCACCCGGACGCACAGCTGAGGGCTTCTCTGGTCACAGCCCAGCTGATCGGGATCGCCACCCAGCGCCACGTCATCCGCCTGGAGCCGCTGGCCAAGGCCAGCCCGGACGAAATCGTCACCCTGGTCGCCCCGGCCATCGAGCAGTACCTGCGCTAAGCCAGCTCAGTCCGGCTGGATGCGCCGGCCGCTGATCCGGGCCGGCGTGATGCGCACGTACACGTCACGAGCGCCGGCGGCCCACGGCTGAAGGTGCGTCCGGTTCTGCAACTGCTCGACCTCGCGCTCCTCGGTGACCGTGCGGGCCCGGCCCTGGACCAGGACGCTCCAGCCCGCACGGAGCGCCTCGTCGAGGCAGTCGGCTTCGAAGCTGACCTGGCCACTGGCGTGCAGGGCCAGGAGCGTGTCCGGTGCGGTGCGGAAGACGATGGTCTTGGCCGCTACGGCGAAGTTGACCGGCAGCATCATCATCCCGTCGGCGGCAGTAAATCCGACGCGGCCAATTCCGCCCGGTTCCAGCAGGTCGAAACACTCAACTGGGCTGAGCGTCTGCAAGGCGTGCCCGTTCCCGGTTCTCATGGACGTTCACCTCCGCCGCGTTCTGAATGGTTCATTCAGCCTTCTCCGCACGCGCCACCCGACGCTGCGGCCCGACGTCCCGCCCGGCCGGGACGTTCGGCCCCCGGGTCCGGGCCGTTTACCGGTACCTGGTGACGCCCGCTGACCGTGCAATGAGCGCAGGCAGTCGTGAGGAGACCCATCATGTACCCGAACTCGGCGCTTTCCGCGGGCCAGCTGGCCCTCATCGCCGTCGTCGCCGTCCTTGGCATGGCCATCTGGATCGGCGGCGTGTTCCTGGCCGCCCGCGAACCGCGGCGGCGCCAGAGCAGCGCCGGGACGGCATCAACGCCTCAGCATCCGGCTGTGACGGATGAGCCGCGGCGCAAGGCCGCCTGACCCGCGGTCAGCCGAGTGACGACCGGCTGTTAGGCGGGCTTGATGCGGCGGCCGGTGACGCGCTGCGGCACGATCCGGATGAACAGTTCCCGCTCGCCGGCGGGCCACGGCTCGACCCCGGCCGCCACGGCGGCCTGGCGCTCGGCCTCGGCCTCCACGTGGTGCGCGGGTCCGTGGATCAGCACGCTCCAGCCCTGGCGGTTGGGGGCGTCGATCTCGTCGATCTCGAACGCCACCAGGTAATCGCCGCCCGCGATCCCGGTCTGCAGGTCCTCATCCATCGCGCTGTGCCGGGTGGTGCGGAACACGATCGCGCCGTCGTGCCACTGGTAGTTCACCGGCAGCACGGCCGGGCCGAACCGGCTGGCGTAGGCGATGCGGCCGACCCCGCCCGGCGCTATCAGCCGCAGGCTCTCGGCCTCGTCCAGCTCCTCGATGACGCGGTCAGCCATGCCTGATCCTCCCGAGTTCGACTCTCAGATCAGACCCTAGCGTCCTGAACCGCGGCCGTGACCTTCAACCCGGCCGGAACGGACCTTCGGCCCTGCCATCGGCCAGGTCTGACGACGAGGCTGGAGATGGAAGTCAATGAGCTTTGGGAGGCACCAAATGCGAGCCATCGTTTACCACGGTCCCGGCCACAAGGCCTGGGAAGAGGTACCGGACCCGGAGGTTATCGGCGATGGCGACGCCATCGTGCGAGTCGACGCGGCCACCATCTGCGGTACCGATCTGCACATCCTTAAGGGCGACGTGCCCGCGGTCCGCCAGGGCCGGATCCTGGGCCACGAAGCCGTCGGGACGATCTGGGATGCCGGCGACGGCGTGAGCACGCTGGCGCCGGGCGACCGCGTGCTGGTCTCCTGCATCAGCGCGTGCGGGACCTGCCGGTTCTGCCGCGAGGGACGCTACGGGCAGTGCCTGGGCACCGGCGGCTGGGTCCTGGGCCACAAGATCGACGGCACCCAGGCCGACTACGTCCGCGTGCCGTTCGCCGACACCTCCACGTACAAGGTTCCCGACGCCCTCAGCGACGAGGAGGCCCTGATGCTGGCCGACATCCTGCCCACCGGCTACGAGGTCGGCGTGCTCAACGGGGGCGTCCGCCCGGGCGACCTGGTCGCCGTGGTGGGCGCGGGCCCGGTCGGCCTGGCCGCGATCACCGGCGCGCAGCTGTTCAGCCCGGCCCATATCGTCGCCATCGACGTGTCCGACGCCCGGCTGGAGGCGGCCAAGCGGTTCGGCGCCGACGTGACGGTCAACAACTCGCGGCAGGACCCGCTGCAGGTCATCAGGGATCTGACCGGAGACCTGGCCGGGCGGCTGGGCGCGGACGTATCCATCGAGGCGGTCGGCGTCCCGGACACCTTCGAGCTGGCGGTCAAGCTGGTCCGGCCGGGCGGCCGGATCGCCAACGTCGGCGTGCACGGCGCGCCGGTCACGCTGGACCTTCAGGACCAGTGGATCCGGGACATCACGATCACCACCGGCCTGGTCGACACCTACTCCACCCCGATCCTGCTGCAGCTGGTGGCCAGCGGCCAGATCAACGTCAAGCCGTTCATCACCCACCACTTCGGCCTGGACGAGTTCGACGAGGCCTACGACGTCTTCGGCCGCGCCGCCGACACCGGCGCCCTCAAGGTCGTCCTCACCCGCAGCGGCGACGAGTAGCGAAGGGGTGTTAACGATGGAGCCAACTGTCAAGGACGTCATGACGACCCGCGTCGTCTCCGTCCAGCGGGATGCGTCGTTCCGGGCCATGGCCGCGGCCCTGCGCGAGCACCGGGTCAGTGCCTTCCCCGTCCTGGACAAGGACGGGAAGGTGATCGGCGTGGTGTCCGAGGCCGACATGCTGGCCAAGGAAGCCCTGAACTCCGAGCCGGAGGGAATGCCAGGCATGATCTCCGGCCTGCTCCGGCACAGGGAGCACGAGAAGGCCCGCGGGACGACCGCGGGTGACCTGATGACCAGCCCCCCGGTCACCGTGACCCCGGATGACACGCTTGAGCGGGCCGCCCGGCTGATGTACACCCGCAAGGTCAAGCGGCTGCCCGTGGTCGACGTGAACGGCCACCTGGTGGGCATCGTCAGCCGGGCCGACCTGCTGGCGGTCTTCGACCGCTCGGACGAGGACATTCGCCGGCAAATCCTGGACCAGGTGATCCGACATGAACTCCTCACCGACCCGGCGGCCTTCACCGTCGAGGTCAAGGACGGAATCGTGACCCTAGGGGGCGTAGCCGAGACCAACGAGTTCGGTCACGAGATCGTGCAACAGGTCCGGCACGTCGAGGGCGTGGTGGCCGTGCGCGACCGTCTCAGCTACCCGCGCCCGCCTGAGCGCCCCGACGTCGGGTTCGACGTCCTGGCTCGTTTCCCAATCGATTAACCAGCATGAAAAGGGATGACAGCGATGAACGCAAAGGTCAAGGACGTCATGACCGCTGAGGTGGTGGCGGTGCGCAAGGACACTTCCTTCAAGGAGATGGCCATCCGGCTCCGTGAGTACCGGGTGGGCTCGTTTCCAGTGGTCGACGAGAACCGCAAGGTGATCGGCGTCGTGTCCGAGGCCGACCTGCTGGCCAAGGAGGCGCTCGCCGGCGAGCACGGTATCCCGGCCGCCGTCACCGAGATCTTTCATCACAAGGATTACAAGAAGGCCGAGGGCCTCACCGCAGCTGACCTTATGACGCGCCTGGCGGTGACAGTCCGGCCCGAAGACTCCGTCGAGCACGCCGCCCGGCTGATGTACACCCTCCAGGTCAAGCGGCTCCCCGTGGTCGACGCAGGCGGCTACCTGGTCGGCATCGTCAGCCGAGCCGACCTGCTGAGCATCTTCGACCGCACGGACGAGGAAATCCACTCCGAGATCGTCAACGACATCATCCTGCGTGAGTTCCTCATCGATCCGGCCGTGTTCATGGTCACCGTCACCGACGGTGTCGTGACGATCAAGGGCAACCCGGAGACCAACGACCTCGGCCACAACCTGGTGAACCGGATCCGGCGCGTCCAGGGCGTGGTCGCGGTGCGCGACCAGCTCGCTTACCCGCCGGCCGAGCAGTTGATCACGGGCCTGTTCTGATTCGCTAACCAGGGAGACTGGCATGAGCACGGCCCCGGCCGTCGGCCACGCGTACGCGCTGCTGGCCGACGGCAGCACCGTCGAGATCCGCCCGGTCGGCCCGTCCGACTTCGACGCGGTCAAGGCCATGCACGAGGCGATGTCCCCCGACAACACCTACCTGCGGTTCTTCAACCTCAGCCGGCTGGCGGCCGAGACCGAGGCCCGGCGGATCTGCCGGGACCCCAGGCCGGGCCACGTGGCCCTGCTGGCGCTGTCGGCCGGCGAGGTCGTGGGTTGCGCCAGCTACGACGCCCTGGCCGGGTCCGCTGATCCCGGGCCCGTGGCCGAGATCGCGTTCGCGGTGGCCGACCACATGCACCACCGCGGCATCGCCACCCTGCTGCTGGAGCACCTGGTCTCGTACGCCCGCAGCCACCAGATCACCGTGTTCACCGCGCAGACCCTGGCCGAGAATGCCCCGATGCTCAAGGTGTTCGCCGACGCCGGCCTGCCGGTCCAGCGTCACTGTGAGGACGGTGTCATGGAGATGACCATTCCTCTGCCCAGCGAGCTCGGCGGCACCGAACTCGACAGCTATCTCACCGCCGTGTCCGAACGGGAACGCCGCGCGGACGTCGCCAGCCTGCGGCACATACTGGCACCCAAATCGGTCGTGGTGATCGGCGCCAGCCGGCGGCGGGGCACGGTCGGCCGGGCGATCGTGGACAACATCATCACCGGCGGGTACTCGGGCCGGCTCTACGTGGTCAACCCCCGCGCCCGGCAGGTCAGCGGCGAGCACTGCCTGGCCTCGGTGCTGGACCTGCCCGAACCGGCCGACCTGGCCGTGATCGCGGTCCCGGCCGCGGCGGTCCTGGACGTGGCCGAGCAGTGCGGCCAGCGCGGCGTGCGGTCCCTGGTGGTGATCACCTCCGGGCTTGACACGGCCGGCTGCGCCGACCTGCTCGCGGCGTGCCGCCGGCACGGCATGCGGCTGGTCGGCCCGGACTGCTTCGGCGTGGCCGTGCCCGGCATCGGCCTGGACGCCACCTTCGCCGCCCAGCACCCGCGGCCCGGCGTGGCCGGGCTCGTCATGCAGTCTCGCGGGCTGGGTGTCGCCATGGTCGACCAGTTGTCCCGGCTCGGCATCGGGATCTCCTCGTTCGCATCGGTCGGCAGTAAGCTCGACGTGTCGAGCAACGACCTGCTGCTGTGGTGGGAACACGACGACGACACCAAGCTCGCCCTGCTGTACATCGAGTCGTTCGGCAACCCGCGCAAATTCGCCCGGACCGCCCGCCGGGTAGCCGCCCGCATGCCTGTCCTGGCCGTGGACGCCGGGCATTCGGTTACCCGGGAAGCCCTGTTCGAGCAGGCGGGTGTCATCACGATGCCCAGCTTCGGGAACCTGGTCGAGACCACCGCGCTGCTGGCCAGCCAGCCGGCCCCGGCGGGCCGCACGGTCGCCATCGTGTCCAACACCGGCGGTGCCGGGGCTCTCGCCGCGGACGCCTGCACCGACCTGGGCCTGACCGTGTACCGTCCGCACGGCCTGACCAGCCGGCGGGTGCGTGCGCTCGTACCGGACGCCGGCGCGACCGCGGGCCCCGTCACCACCGCGGTCGCCGTCTCGACTGAGAACTTCCGGCACTGCCTCGAGCTGCTCGCCGCGGACGAGGAGGTGGACGCGCTGATCGCGCTGGTGCTGCCGACCGCCGCCACCGGCGACCTGGTCGCGGCCATCCAGCAGGCCCGCGTCGACATCCCGCTGGCCGCCGTCGTCCTCGGCCAGCCCGAATCGGTCCGCATGCTCCCGCGCGCGGCGGAGGAGGGCCAGATTCCTGCCTACGGCTACCCGGAGGCGGCCGCAGGCGCCATGGCCCGTGCGGCCAGGTACGGCGCCTGGCTCACCGAACCGCGCGGCCAGGTGCCCAGCCTCCCCGACATCAGGACCGAGGACGCCCGCACGCTCGTGCGCGATTTCTTCCACGCCACTCTCGGCGGCGGCTGGATGCCGCCGGACCAGACCGCGGAACTGCTGCGCTGCTACGGCATCCCGCTGGCCGAACTCACCCCGGTCCGCAGCGAGTACGAGGCCGTCCGCGCGTTCGAGACGGTGGGCGCCCCGGTCGTGCTCAAGGCCGACGTGCCCGGGCTCCTGCACAAGACCGACGTGGGCGGGGTCGAGCTCGACCTGCGTACCGAGGCCGACGTGCGGAGCGCCTATCGCGGGCTGACGGACCGGTTCGGCGAGCGGCAGGGCCAGGTCCTGGTCCAGCCGATGATCACGGGCGGGACCGAGGTGACCGTCGGGGTGACCGACGACCGCATCTTCGGCCCGCTGGTGGTGTTCGGCCTCGCCGGGGTGGACCCCAAAACCACCGACGTCCTCGCCGACCGTGCGGCGCGGCTCACGCCGCTGACCGACATCGACGCGGACCAGCTGATCCACTCCATCCGGTCCGTGCCGCTGCTGCTCGGCCACGGCAGCAGCCACCCGGCCGATCTAGGAGCCCTGCGCGACCTGCTGCTGCGCGTGTCGCGGCTGGCCGACGACCTGCCCGAGGTCCTCGAGCTCGACCTCAACCCGGTCATCGCCCGGCCGGACGCGGCGTTCGTGGTCGACGCGCGGATAAAGGTCAGGCCCTACCAGGCGCAGGATCCGTTCTTGCGTAAGCTGCGCTGACGTGTCGCGCACGTGAACGCCGAGCGCAAAGACTGCCAGCCCTGGGCTTCAGTCCATAGCCTGGGGGGCTGAAGCCGGTGACCGGGGCACGCACCACGGCCCGTTCAGACAAATAGGGGTTTTCATGACCGAGACCGAGATGGGACCGCTGACCGGCAGTGAGCTGGACGCGATCGACGCGTGGTGGCGCGCCGCGAACTACCTGTCGGTGGGGCAGATCTACCTGATGGGGAATCCGCTGCTGACCGAGCCGCTGCGGCCCGAGCACGTCAAGCCGCGGCTGCTGGGGCACTGGGGCACCACGCCGGGGCTGAACCTGGTCTACGTGCACCTGAACCGGGTGATCCGGAACCATGACCTGAACGTGATCTACGTGTGCGGGCCCGGGCACGGCGGGCCGGGCCTGGTGGCGAACACCTACCTGGAGGGCACCTACTCCGAGCTGTACCCGCACATCAGCCGGGACGCGGCGGGCCTGGGCCGGCTGTTCCGGCAGTTCTCGTTCCCCGGCGGGATCCCCTCGCACGCGGCGCCGGAAACGCCGGGGTCGATCCATGAGGGCGGTGAGCTGGGGTATTCGCTGGTGCACGCGTACGGGGCGGCGTTCGACAACCCGGACCTGATCGTGGCCTGCGTGATCGGCGACGGGGAGTCCGAGACCGGGC
>Ga0335073_10007514_pt1 | contig 15285 bp, 16 predicted proteins | sample Lox_Sample_22_FD_207093 | JGI IMG/M metagenome (GOLD analysis project Ga0335073, IMG submission 207093) | Soil microbial communities from Loxahatchee National Wildlife Refuge, Florida, United States - Lox_Sample_2.2 | ecosystem: Environmental > Terrestrial > Soil > Wetlands | place: USA... | reverse complement strand
CCTGCCCGTATAGCCCGATCAGGGTCCTCGCGAGGGTTCCCTTGTCAAATTCCGGTGCGGGCCGGTCAGCTCGATGCCGGTACCCGCCGGTCACAGCTGCCGTGGTCTGGGGGCGGCTGAATCCGGGGTGGCTAAGCCCGGCGAAGAACGGGTGGCTTCCCAGCAGGTCCTCTATGCTCTATCGTTTCCTCCCGCTGTAAGCGCCGCCAGAGCGAGCCCTGAGCCGGTGCGCTGGGCTGCGCAGCGTCCGCTGCCGGAACCCGGTCACCGTGACATCGCGCTGACATCTACCATGGCCAGCGGCGGGGCCAACTACCAGGGCTGAAGGTCCCTGAAACCCTATTTGTGCGGGCCGGGCGTCACGAGCTCTGACCGGTAGATCGGTGCGGTACGTCTACGATGTCCGGAGCAGCCTGTTTCGGCAAGGTCAGAGCCCCCTGGACGGGGCTCTGGAGGGTCGTACGGGCTGCGGAGCATGACCGAAAGCGCCGAGCTCGCCGGCGGCCGCCTGGAGGTGAGCTTAGCCCGCGTCCCGGCGGCGGCACGGCCGTGACCGCCGTCTTGTCGGCCCGGCCGGGGTAACGGCGCCCGCCGCCACCTAGTGGCGAGAGGTCCCGGCTGGGCGCACAGGTGCTCCACGAGCAGTTCCACGGCCGCGGAGGCATGCCGGTGGCTGACCGCGTGCCAGGGCCGGCGCAGCGGGGTATGCGGCACCGCCAGCTCGGCCAGCCGCCCGGCCGCCAGCGCCTCGGCGACCGCGTCCCGGGACACGAGCGTCACACCCAGGCCGGCCAGCGCGCCCGCCACAACCGCCCCGTTGGAGCCCAGCGTAAGCGTCGCCGGGTCGGCGTCGAGCTCGGCCAGCAGCGCCTGGCACGCCGCACGGGTTCCCGAGCCGGCCTCCCGCAGTAGCCAGGTCGCGCCCATCGGGTCCGCTATCCCGGGCGGGCCCACGACGACCAGCTCGTTGCGGCGGACCGCCCGCACGGCCACGTCCAGCGACCGCGGGGGACGCCCGGCGATAACCAGGTCGGCGTCGTGGGCCGCGAGCAGCCCCCACACGCGCTCGCGGTTGCCTACCTCCAGCCGGAGGTCGACGCCCGGATGGCGCTCGCGCAGCGACGCGATCACCACGGGCAGGATGTGCTCGCCGGCCGTCGTCACCGCCGCGACCCGCACCCGGGCGCGCTCGGGGTCGGCGTCCCCGCGGGCGGCGGCCAGCCCCTCTTCCTGCAGGCCGAGGATCTCGCGCGCGTACCCCGCGAAGATGCGGCCTGGTTCGGTCAGCCGCAGCCCCCGCCCGTGCCGCTCGAGCAGCGGCACGCCGACCTCGCGGGTGAGTGCGGCCAGCGCGGCCGAGACCGCCGACTCGGTGACCATGAGCCGCGCGGCGGCGGCCCGCACCGATCCGGTATCAGTCACCGCCACGTACGCCCGCAGCCGCCCCGTGGTCGTCATGTCCACCGCCAATAGTTGAAGAAGTACTTGATTATCATGCATAATACTTGATGGACACTGCAGGTTTCGGGTGACACCCTGGTTGCAGGACCACAGCCAGGAGGACGCATCGTGACCGATGACGCAACCGCGAGCAGGCGCTGGCACGCCGGCGTGATGCCCTACGCGGAGATGGGGTACTGGAGGCCGGACTACGAGCCGAAGGACACCGACGTGCTCGCCGCCTTCCGGGTCACCCCCCAGCCCGGGGTGCCGCCGGAGGAGGCGGGGGCGGCCGTGGCCGGGGAGTCGTCCACCGCGACCTGGACAGTGGTGTGGACCGACCGGCTGACGGCCTACGACAACTACCAGGGCAAGTGCTACTCGGTGGAGCCGGTGCCGGGCGCCGAGGGACAGTACATCGCCCGGATCGCCTACGACATCGACCTGTTCGAGGAGGGCTCGGTCGCCAACCTCACCTCCTCGATCATCGGTAACGTGTTCGGCTTCAAGGCGCTGAAGGCGCTGCGCCTGGAGGACATGCGGATCCCGCTGGCCTACGTCAAGACGTTCCAGGGCCCGGCGCACGGGATCGTGATGGAGCGGGAGTACCTGAACAAGTACGGGCGCCCCCTGCTGGGCGCGACGACCAAGCCGAAGCTGGGCCTGTCGGCCCGCAACTACGGCCGGGTGGTCTACGAGGCGCTGCGCGGCGGCCTGGACTTCACCAAAGACGACGAGAACATCAACTCCCAGCCGTTCATGCGCTGGCGGGACCGGTTCCTGTTCACCATGGAGGCGGTCAACCTGGCGCAGGCCGAGACCGGCGAGATCAAGGGCCACTACCTCAACGTGACCGCGGCGACGATGGAGGACATGTACGAGCGCGCCGAGTTCGCGAAGGAACTCGGCAGCGTGATCGTCATGGTGGACCTGACCGCCGGGTACACCGCGATCCAGTCGATGGCCAAGTGGGCCAGGCGCAACGGTGTGCTGCTGCACCTGCACCGGGCCGGGCACGCCACCTACACCCGGCAGAAGTTCCACGGGGTCAGCTTCCGGGTCGTCGCCAAGTGGATGCGGCTGGCCGGAGTTGACCACATCCACGCCGGCACGGTGGTGGGCAAGCTCGAAGGCGACCCGAACGCGATCGCTGGCTATTACGACACCCTCCGCCTGGCGCACGTGCCGCCCGACCCGGTGAAGGGCTTGTACTTCGAGCAGGACTGGGGTTCGATGCCGGGCACCATGCCGGTGGCATCCGGCGGCATCCACGCCGGGCAGATGCACCAGTTGCTGCACTACCTGGGCGAGGACGTGATACTCCAGTTCGGCGGCGGCACGATCGGCCATCCGATGGGCATCGCCGCCGGGGCCACCGCCAACCGGGTGGCCGTCGAGGCCATGATCAAGGGCAGGAACGAGGGCCGCGACCTGCTCGCCGAGGGCGAGGACATCCTGCGGGACGCCGCCAAGCGCAGCCGCGAACTGGACGTCGCGCTGGCCACCTGGGGGGACATCACGTTCAACTACGAGCCCACCGACGTGCCCGACGCCGTCGCCACCCCCACCACCCTGTGACGAGGAGAGCATCATGCACCTGACCCAGGGAACCTTCTCCCACCTGCCCGACCTGACCGACGACGAGATCAGGGCCCAGGTCCAGTACGCCCTCAACCAGGGCTGGCCGCTGTCGGTGGAGTTCACCGACGATCCCCATCCCCGCAACACCTACTGGGAGATGTGGGGCCTGCCCATGTTCGACCTGCACGACGCGGCCGGCGTCCTGTTCGAGGTGAGCGAATGCCGCAAGGCATACCCCGAGCACTACATCCGGGTCAACGCCTACGACGCGGCCAAGGGCCGGCAGACCATCGCGCTGTCGTTCCTGGTGAACCGGCCCGCCACCGAGCCGGGCTTCCGGCTCGACCGCCAGGAGGCCAGCGACCGGCAGATCCGGTACACCACCCACTCGTACGCGACCGACCGGCCGGCCGGAAAACGCTACGCGGACCCATGGCCGTAAACGACTCCGGGCCGGGGGCGCGCATGGCGTTCGGCGCGCGCCCCGCCAGCATCCTCCCGGCGGAAGAAACGACACCGGACAGCCAGGCCCGCGAGCCGCTCGGCGGCGGCGACGTCGTTGACCTGACGGCCGAACGCCGGCACTCCGGCGTCGACGAAGTACTCCGCGCGCTCGACGACGAACTGGTCGGCCTGGCGCCGGTCAAGGCCAGGATCCGGCAGATCGCGGCGCTGCTGCTGGTGGACTCGGCCCGCGCTCGGTTCGGCCTGACCACGGCGCGGCCCAACCTGCACATGTGCTTCACCGGAGATCCGGGCACGGGGAAGACCACGGTCGCGCTGCGCATGGCCGACCTGCTCAAGCGCCTCGGCTACCTGGAACGCGGGCACTTGGTGGCGGTCGGCCGGGAAGATCTCGTCGGGCAGTACGTCGGGCACACCGCACCCAAGACCAAGGAGGTCCTGCAGCGGGCCATGGGCGGGGTGCTGTTCATCGACGAGGCGTACTACCTCTACCGCGCCGAGAACGAACGGGACTACGGCCAGGAAAGCATCGAGATCCTCCTGCAGGTCATGGAGAACCAGCGCCAGGACCTCGTGGTCATCCTGGCCGGCTACAAGGACCGGATGGACACGTTCTTCCAGGCCAACCCGGGCATGAGCTCACGGATCGCGCACCACATCGACTTCCCCGGCTACACCCTCGAGGAACTCGAGCAGATCGGGATGCTCATGGTCAGCCGGGCCGGCTACCAGCTGTCGCCGGCCACCTGCGCCACCTTCCGCGACTACCTCGCCCGCCGCCGGCAGCAACCGAGGTTCGCCAACGCCCGCAGCGTCCGCAACGCCGTGGAACGGGCCCGGCTACGCCACGCCAGCCGGCTGTTCGACAGCCACGCCACGCAGGTGTCCAGGGACGACCTCATCCGCCTCGAACCCGAGGACTTCCTGGCCAGCCGAGTCTTCGCCCAGCCCGCCGAGGACGTGGCTGACCGTGCCTGACGCCCACAAGACACTCACCCGGCATACGATCGAAGCCGAACACCGCCATCCCGACTCGACCGGGGACTTCTCCGGCCTGCTGAACGCCGTCTCGACCGCCGTAAAGATGATCGCCAACCAGGTGAACAAGGGCGCGCTCGTCGGCGCGCCGGGCGGCGCGGGCACCCAGCAGGTGACCGCCGAGGTCCGCAAGCGCCTCGACGTGATCAGCCACGAGACCCTGATCGGCGAGACCGAATGGGCCGGCCACCTGGCCGCGATGGCCTCGGCGGAGATGACCGGCTTCCACCCCGTCCCGCCCCGGTACCGGCGCGGGAAGTACCTGCTCGTCTTTGACCCGCTCGACGGCTCCGGCGACATCGACGTCAACATCCCCGTGGGAACCATCTTCTCTGTCCTGCGCAGCCCGCGCCCGGGCGAGCAGGCGCAGGCCGCTGACTTCCTCCAGCCCGGCACCGAGCAAGTCTGCGCCGGCTTCACGCTGTACGGGCCGTCCACCGTGCTCGTGCTCACCACCGGCGACGGGGTCGACGGCTTCACCCTCGACCGCGACATCGGCGCCTTCGTGCTCACCCACCCGAAGATGCGCATCCCGGCCGAGACCAGCGAATTCGCGATCAACTCCTCGAACGAGAGGTTCTGGGAGCCGCCGGTGCGGCGCTACGTGGCCGAATGCCTGGCCGGGCGCACCGGCCCGCGCGGCAAGGACTTCACCATGCGGTGGATCGCCTCGCTGGTCGCCGAGGCGTTCCGCATCCTCAGGCGCGGCGGCGTCTTCTTGTATCCCGCCGACAGCAAAGACCCCGGCATGCCGGGGCGGCTGCGCCTGATGCACCAGGCCAATCCGATCGCGTTCATCATCGAGCAGGCCGGCGGGCTGGCCAGCACCGGCCGCGGGAGGCTGATGGAGGTGCAGCCGGCGGACCTGCACGAGCGAGCGCCGGTGATCTTCGGCTCCCGCGCCGAGGTAGAGCTGATCGAGCGGTATCACCGCGATGACGCCGAACCGAGCACCGATGACTTCTCCCTGTTCAACACCAGGTCCCTGTTCCGCGCCTGACCCCGAGGAGCCGTCATGTCCACCAAGCATCCGGTGATGGCCGTCACCGGATCCTCCGGCGCCGGCACGACCTCGGTGACCAGGTCGGTGCAGGAGATCTTCCGCCGGGAGCAGATCACCCCCGCCCTGGTCGAGGGCGATTCCTTCCACCGCTACGACCGCAACGGGATGAAGGCCGCGATGGCCGGCGCCGCGGCCGAGGGCAACCATCACTTCTGCCACTTCGGGCCGGAGGCCAACCTGCTGGAGGAACTGGAAGACCTGTTCCGCAGCTACAGCGAGACCGGCACCGGCCGGTTCCGCCGGTACCTGCACGACGAGGAGGAGGCAGACCGTTATGGGCAGCCGCCGGGCACGTTCACCGGCTGGGAGGACATCGCCGCGGGTACGGACCTGCTGTACTACGAGGGCCTGCACGGGGCCGTGGTCACCGACAAGGTAAACGTGGCCCAGCACGCCGACCTGCTGATCGGTGTCGTGCCGATCATCAACCTGGAGTGGATCCAGAAGGCCCACCGCGACAAGAGCCAGCGCGGGTACACCACCGAGGAGATCATGGACACGATCCTGCGGCGGATGCCCGACTACGTGAACTACATCTGCCCGCAGTTCTCCCGCACCCACGTCAACTTCCAGCGGGTGCCCACCGTCGACACCTCCAACCCGTTCATCGCCCGGTTCATCCCGACCGCGGACGAGAGCTTCGTCATCATCCGCTTCGCCGATCCCCACGGAATCGACTTCCCGTACCTGCTGTCGATGCTGCACGACTCGTTCATGTCCCGGCCCAACAGCATCGTGGTGCCAGGCGGCAAGATGGAACTGGCCATGCAGCTGATCTTCACCCCGATGATCCTGCGGCTGATGGACAAGCGCAGGCGAGCCTGACCGGCGGGCCTTGACCGGCCGGCCCAGCGTCGCCCAGGCGGAGGCCGTAGCGCCACGGCCGGTTCGTTCATGTCAAGATCTTTGACCGAACGGTCCGTGGTGCCGGCGCGCACCGTGATCCCGTTGGCTTCCAGGGCCGATCCCAGCTTAACGTCGCGAGAAGGATCACGCCGGAACCCCAGGGACCGGTAGATGCGCTGTGCGGCCACCATCTGCTCAGTGGTGTGCAGTGTGGCGACCTTCTTCCCGGCTCGCCGGGTGACCCGGACGCACGCCTGGACCAGCCGCTGGCCCACGCCGGGCCTGCGGGTCCACGGCGAGCAGCCGGAGGTTGGCCTGGCCGGTTTGCAGGCTCTCGGTTCCTTCGATCGTCTGGTCGAGCTCCACGGTGGCCGCGCCTACGATGCGCCCGCCTGCGACCGCGACCAGCGCACCTTGGCGAACCCGGCCCGGCGGGCGACATCGGCAAGCATGCCGAAGTAGTTGTCCCACAGCGGGTCGCCCGGCCGTGCGTACCCGCCGTACGCGCGCTGAGTAAGGCTGCCGGTGTCCTCTCCCCATCGCTGACCAGCGCCCCACCTGGGGTTTCCGCTCACGAGGCATGCGCACCCCATCCAGTGTCCGGGAGTGAACGCGCCCGGCTCGCACGACACCGATCTCCTGGCGGACCCGGTGAGCCGCGATCCCTGACGCCCGTCTGGCTGTCGCCCTAGATGCGTGCGGCCCCGGATCCCCGGACTCTCACCGGGTGATCTGGGGCCTCACCTCACGTCCTCCGGTCCCCTGGCGGGCTTTCCTCTGGTTTCCCATCGTCCGGCGTTCTCCAGTTGTTCCCTTCGGCCGTTGCCCGGTTCCGGTTCCCCTTCCGGGTTCCCTTTCCCTTAGGCAAGCTTCACGATAGCGCTGCCGGGGGGCGGGTCCGCAGGCGTTGGTCCCGGGCGGCAGGGACCAAGGTCACCAGAAAGGCCGCGCCTCTGGCTTGGATCGCGCGATCCGCCCGGACTCCAGATGGGCAGCGGCTGGGCACGATGGGATGCCGTCACGGAATCGCCTGTTACGAGCGGACGCGAGCGCGGGACACCTTCCGCGCCGGAATCGCCCGATCAGGCGGGTCTGCGTCTGGCTGCCTCGGCCGGTTGACCACTTCCCGTGGTCATCACCGGGTGCCGGGCTGGTAGGGGCAGGCCGGGTCTTCGCCGAGTGGGTCACCGGTCGCCGCGTAAGCGGGCACGTGAGCCGCCGCACAGGTCGGCGTACTCGCAACGACCGCATCGCCTGGCGAAGCTGGCCGCGCGGATTGACCTGAGCAGCGGGTCGTGCCGGTAGATCTCGTGCAGCGGCCGGGCGCGGATGCTGCCTAGGCCCAGCGGCAGGAAACCGGCCAGGTAGACCTGCCCGTCGTCGGCGACGAACACGATGCCCTGGCCGTCGCGGGTGGGTGCGGTATGGGCGCTTGGGCGCCCAGTGCCAGGGCCGAGCAGATCGGTGAGGCGGCCGGCCAGTTCGCGGTACAACGCGCTGCCTGGCGGTGGGGCGCCGGCGCGGCACCCTGACCACGCGGCGGAAGAACGGCGCCTCGACGGTCCTGACGATGAAGCCGTACGCCGACGCGTCGTACAGGAAATGGCACACGTCCTCATGCCCGGCCGCCGTCAAGGACGCTGCCGCCGTTCCGCGGCCGACCTGGACGAGGAAGAAGACCTCCCAGATGTGCGCGCCGGCGTGGGCTATCAGGGCGGCGATGCCCGGCAGGTCACCGGCGTTTGCGTCCATCACGGTGGTATTGAACTGCACAGTGATGCCCGCGCTGCCAGCCGCGCGATGGCCGTGATCGTGTTCTGGAAGTGCCCGGCGATGCCGCCGGATGTATTTGCTTTGGGTTTCGGGTCGACCGGGCCAATCCCTACAATTTCACCGGGCTGGTGACATCCGGGTCTGCCGAAATGAGTACTTCATCCGTACGTATATCTATGCACGAACTGGAATACTAACCCATGCTCTCACGGCCTTGCCGACTATGGCGGTACAGCCTTTTCGATCGTTCTGGCAGGAAATCAGATCGATGCTTCTATGTTTTGTCAAGGCCTTCTTTGGCAGGAATTTCGGCGGGTTTGCTGGCTGCTGCTGAGGGCGGACAAGACAGGGATGGGCCGCTCCTGGCGGAGGGCAGGCTTTTATCAGGTCATACGAAATTCAGCAGCTTCGGGAAGGGCCCGGGGCGGCCGGCGGATCGTTCGAAGGCCAGCACGTCTGCGGCAGCCGATTAGCGGGCCAGGCCGCCCCGGGGGTCTCGGGCGTCAGCCGCGCAGGTAAGGGTAGACCTCGCGGGCGACGTACCGCTTCAGGCAGCGGATGATCTCCTTCTTCGACAGCCCCTCGGCGGTGCGCCGCTCGAGGTAGGCGCGGGTGGCGGGATGGGCGCTCATCCGGGTGATGACGATCCGCCACAGGGCATGGTTGGCCTCGCGGTTGCCGCCGCGGTTGAGCCGGTGGCGGCGGGTCTTCCCCGAGGATGCGGGGATCGGGGCGACGGCGCACATGTGCGCCCAGGCGGCCTCGTTGCGCAGCCGCTCGGGGTGGTCCCCGGCCGCGATGAGCAGCAGGGCGGCGGTGTCCGGGCCGACCCCGTAGAGGCCGAGCAGGCCAGGCGCGCGGGCGGTGACCAGCGGGATGATGAGGTCATCCAGGCGGCCGATCTGGGCGTCGAGGAACTCCACGCGCCGGCCGAGCTCGCGCAGCGCGACGCGGAGCGAGTAGTCAGCGGCGTCGCCGGGCCTGGGCCGCAGCGCGGCGACCGCCTCGGCCAGGGCGGCGGCGCGCTTGCCGGCGAACCGGGCCCGCAGCTCGTCGGGGCCGGTCACGATCAGCGCCCGGGCCTGGTTGATCGCCTGGGTCCGCTCGGCGCGGGCGCTGCGCTTGGCGACCATCAGCGTCCGGATCGCCTCCACCGCCCCGTCCCGGCCCTTCGGCGCCCCCGATGCCCGGCCGGACAGGGCAGCCCGCGCGGCGCTGACCGCATCCAGCGGGTCCGACTTGCCCTGGCGGTGGCGGTCCTGCCGGTCGGCACGGTCGACCTCCACGACACGGACGCCGGCCGCGGCCAGGTGCCGGGCCAGGCCCGCACCGTAACTGCCGGTGCCCTCGACGCCGACCAGCGCGACGGTCCCGAACCCGCCCAGCCAGCCCAGCAGATCGGCGTACCCGGCTGACGTGGCCGGGAACTCCCGCACCCCTAGCAGCCCGCCGAGGGAATCAAGCGCGGCCGCGACATGAGTGTCCGCGTGGGTGTCTACTCCGCCGGTGATGACACATGCATCTTCTACGATTGTCATTGCCGTCCCTTTTCTGTGGTTGAAGGGATGGCACGCACCCGCTGGCCGCCGATCTGTGAAACCCCGGCCTCTTGCCCAGGCCAGGCAGATCGGACCGGCAGCGCCGGTGGGTGCCTTAAACGACCGGGACCCGGCCGACGAGCCGGTATCAGGACAACCCTCATACGGCGTCAGGCCGGATAACAGGTCAGACCGGGTCCCAGCCCCGACCCTACGCCCGTACCCACGCAAAACCGCGGAAGCAGGGCCGGAAGCTCTACGCACATCCTCCCTGCCGATTACGAGTGGTTCGGAGGCGCGCAAAACACAGTGGCCTCCTACGCGCAGATCAGCCTTATCTGTGGTTTGCCCAAACCGTTGCCGCAGGCGTCGCAGTCGTACTCTCGACTCACGGTAAGGCATCGCCGTTACCGCCTCCGACAAGCTATGTTTACGACCTTCCCGAGCCGCTACAGGTAGGGCACACTTTCTTTCCGCTACAAAGAGGGCACACATCAGTAATAATGCCGCCAACTTTACCGGAACCGTTACATCGCGGACAACGACACTTTCCTTTGCATGTTGAGCATAGGCCCACGATACATATCCTCCTGATATTGGACGCTCTCCAGCGCCAGAAGCGGGCAGCTGCTTGACATCTATTTCCCCGCGGGAGCAGAGCGCAGGGCCGATAGGACCTCGCTGCCGCCCGCCACGCGGCACCTGCTCGTCCAGTCTGCGCCGTCCCAGTAGCGCTCTGCCTTCCCCCAGAGAGGATCGGTATACCAGCCGGGTTCCTCAAGCGCATCAGGCTCGGGAGCTTTCATCTCCTGCTGGGCGATACCCAGGCGCAGCAACGCCACCGCGTTCCATGCGATGAACTCCAGAGCCATCTGGTCATTCAGGAAACACTTCCGATCCCTATTGACATCGCCCATATCCATTTTCGAATAACGCTCGTAGTCGAAGACCCGGAACTGCACTGCTGCAAAGAGCGCTACGGCGCCGGTGCGCTGCTCGCGACTCAACCGCGGCACCCACTCCGGCGCAACGTCGACGACTTCCTCCGCAGCATCCGGAGCGGAGATGTGCCCGACGCCCATAGTGGTTTCGACCACCGGATAAAACGGCACGATCCTGCTATTGGGATCCACTGTGTGGATGTAAGTACCAGTAAAGGCGCCCCGCAGCGCTACCCATCGGATCAGAGACCTCTCTCTGTCGAACAGGGGCTTGATCTTGGCGACGAGCCCTTCCATCCCAAGCCCGTCGCCGATCGGAATTCCGGCTGAAGCCTCTGAGGCAAGGCGATCTCCAGCCAGCAATCTGGTGCATTCGATAAAGAGACGGTTGCGGCGCTGCAGTGAACCTGGCAGTTCCGGTTCGCGCTGCGGGCGGCCATTGATAGTGAGTCGAGGTCTCTGCCTCAGCCCACCGCTCGATCTGGAAAACAAAGGCATGCATTCCCCTAACGATCAAGGCTCGGTCATCGCTGCTTATGACGCGCATCCCGTCTCGGCGGATGACCCGCGACACGTTACGAATCGGCAACAAGCCTCGAGGGTTGCCCCATGCCAGTCCTTCTCGGTATCAGAACCCGGCCTCGGCGAGTTTCTATTATACGACCGAATAAGGCTTATGTCTGTTTCGGTGCGCGCTGACGCCGAGTTGGGGACGGCGGCGGGCTTTGGACATCTTCGCGAAGGATCTTATCCGGCACGACCTCAGCACAGATTGACCGTTCCGCGCGTCGGCTGCTGGAATCCCGAAATGGCCCGCGAAAGTACAGGCGGCGATGTGCGCGCTAGCAACCTGGGCTCGATCACGCTCTGCACGGGGAAGTGCGGACGATCAGCCTGCCGCCGGTGCGGGGGTCGCGGCGGAGGTGGCCAAGCTAACCGCCGCGCCAGGCCTCCATTCGCGTCATTGCCGGATGAGCCTGCCAAGTGATGCACGTAACCATGGTCAAGGCGGCCTGCCTGGCGCGACCGTGCGTATCTGACAGCCGCTGGCGTCACCTGGCGTGGCCCTGTTCAGGGAATAACGAGATTCGGCCGCGGTGGGTACTCCGTAAACGTGCCTGGCGCGTCATGACTGAAGTCAAGTCAATGAGCAGGGAGGGCGAGAACCAAGGTGCGATCGAGGATGACGCCAGCAGTCCGGCTGGCGGGCGGGGTGGCCGCAGCACTCACGTTGGCGGCGGGCGGCATGGGTATGGCTCCGACCGCGGGAGCCGCCGGGACGCCGACGCTGAGCGTGGCCGTGCAGACGACGCTGTGCGCCACGCCTGCCGGCAAGTACTGCGGGCAGACCCTGACCGCGAAGATCGCCGCGGGGACCCCGGTGACCGTGGTGTGCTCGCACGGCCCCGCCTACTACATCCGGGTGACGGCGCACCAGAACCAGGAAGGCTACGTCCAGCGGTCTGACGTCAGCGATGCGCCGTCCGGCCTGACCGACTGCGACAGCGCCAGCCACCAGGCCATCTGGGCCGCGGCCCTGGCCATCGGGTACCTCGGCACCGATACCGACCCGGGGAAGTGCCTGACGTTCGTCATCGATATGTGGCGGGAGACCGGCGTCGGCATCGCTAGCGCGGACGAGTATCCGCCTGCCTGGTGGTCCTCGTCGGCCAACATCTGGCCCAAGCAGACCGATAAGGCCAATCCGGGCCGGTGGCTGACGCCGCCGCGCGGGGCCTTGGTGTTCTGGGGCGCGAAGGGCGCCAGCCCGGGACATGTAGCGATGAGTGTGGGCAACGGCTGGCTGATCAGCACGGAAGAAGGAACCACGCCCACCCAAGACGTGCACCTGCTGCAGATTTCCCACCGCAACGCCGACGGCTTCGCCTCGGTGTACCTGGGCTGGGTGAAGCCGTAATGGCCACTTATGCGGAATACACAGATCTGATCGACAAGTTTGCCGAGCACATGTCGCGAGAGGGTGCATACCAGGTCCTTGATTTCTCGATTGGCGAAATCCGGATGTGGCGCTTCATGAATCACCAGCTCTTTACACTCGTGCGAATTCAGGACGGCGGGCCGAACAGCATCCCGACGATCGATATCACCGGCGGCGGCGCGTGCGGCCTGCGGCCCAGCGGCGAGCTGTTCCGCTATCTTGCGACCCCGGACGAGAAGTTCCAGTTCGGCTCCCGCTTCGCGAGCATACGAAAGGACGGCCTGGCCCTGTCGGGCGCGCGCCTGGCTCTGCCCTTGGCGGTTCTCGACCATCGCGACCCGGAATGCACACGTTTTACCGTGGCCATGATCGAGAACCTTGGGCTCTATAGCAGACAGACCGCCGAGGAGGTCATTCCTTCCTGCGGCGGCCGGCTACTCAACGGCTTTGACGAAGACGACGTGGCCAACCTCTTCGGCGCCTCGACCGGCAACTTATCCGGCGTGCCCGTTGTTCCGCACCGTTCTTTCTGAGCACATGGAAGAGGGTTAACGTCATCTGGCGTGAGCATGCCGCGCCGGGTCAGCAGTGTTCGTTCCCGTGCGCGACGACACCATGAGCACCCGGCAGCGCAGGGCCTGGCCAGGCCTGCCCCAGCCCGGCACGCATCAGCGTCGCGCTGAACTACGGCTCGCTGGAGCGCCAGAATGACCAGATCTGGGCGCGGAGCATGCTTCCTGGCGTCGAGTCGGCGGCCGACCAGAACGGCAGTTATCTGGAGTCCCTATCGAAAAAGTGCCAGTGACCAGGGGCTCTGCGGCGGTGACATGTCGCCGCCGAACGGTACGTATGAGACGCGAAACATCAAGAGCGGCAGCGAGAAGGAGATAGACGCAGGTCACGTGGGTGACATCAGTTCCGGTGCGGCGGAGACACCACTGTAGATAACGTCCTATTACTACGTGTCCTCGCCGAGAGGTGGGACCTGCGGCGCTTACAGCAAAGACATCGAAAATCGGGGCTGGAGATAACGGCGGGTCGGCGCGCGGTTATCGGGGCGCTGGCTGACCGCTCAGCAGTCCCGGTTTGACCCGATACACAGTCGTCCGGGGTGTATATTTATGCATCGTCACAACTTGAGGTAAATGTCCGCTTCTGCCGCCGACAGGGTCGAGAGCCAGACGCTTAGCGAAGGACCTCAACGATGTCCATCTGCTCAGTCAGCAGTGTGAACTCTTCCGCCAGAGGACGCGGGCTGACGTGGAGCTGAGGCCCATCACCACGTCCGCGACCTTACGTTCGGGGAAGATGCCGCCACCAGCCGCACCGGCAGCGGGCCGGTCAACCTGGCCACCATCCGCGCCGCATCGCGGCCATCAAGGATGCCGGTTACCTGCACATCCCCGAAGGCCGACGCGACCACACCACCCCCGCCGAAACCCTCCGCCTTCACGGACTCGATTAGGACAGATGCGGACATTCACGGAACACGCCGGAGCCCTGCATGGGCTCGGCCGGCCCCTTATTTTCCTGTGCCCCAAAAGGCGTCCTCACCTGCACCATGCGCGACCTTGCGGGCGCCAGCGAATTATCGTGGACTGTTACCTCCGTATTTCAGCGGTAACAGTCCACGATAACAAGGCTGCGTACTTTCGCCGAGATCCTGCGGAAACGTGGCCACTTCCGCATCTGCCGCATGCCGTATGTCGCGTGTCGAAGGCGGGCGAGCGGCAAGTTTTAAACCGGGACGAGTTCTACGTGAATCTCGGCTGCTTGCGCGAGTGCGCGCAGGTCGCCGGGGTCTGAAGTGAGGATGTCGTCGCCGTCGGCTGCCAGGCACACCACAGTGGCATCAATGGCATCGGACTGGCCGCTGCGGGCCAGGAGCATGCCGGCCCGGCGTCCCAGCCTGTTATCGATAGGAGCCACGTCGGTGCCGGCCAGGAGCCGGGCCATCGGGACCTGCCGTCCGCTGCCACCGCGCCAGACCTGGGCGACCACGCCGCCGCTGGTAACCGGCGAGCGTCCGGCGAGACGTTCCCGCTTGATCAGTGCTATGACATCTCGGCTGCCGCGTTCAACGGCACCGAATGCCCCCGCATCCAGCACCAGCATCAGGCGGCTCCCCGGCCATGCTGCGCCGGCCCGGGTGAGCGCTGCTCCGGATCGCCTCTTACCACGATGGCTCGTTCACGTGCCCGGCGCGCGGCGTCCCGCATCTCGTCGTCGGTGATTTCCCCGTGCTCGGCCTCGTAGGCGGCCAGGAAGTCATCCAGGGCCTGCAGGCGCCGGTCGTGCTCGGCCTTCAGCCGAAGAGCGTCATTGACCCAGGCGCTGATGCTCTCGGCGTGGCCTTCGGTCACGGCCTCCTGTGCCACCGCCACCAGCTCGGCGTCCACGGATGCGGAGAGCCGTCGCTTCGTCGTCATACGTTTATGCTACATCTCGCCTACGATCGTAGGAACATCTTGCCACACGGCAGTTACCGACCCTGCGAGGGCACCGGTCCGGCACGTTGATGTGCTGGATACCGGGGTCGGCTGATGCCCCAGTTTGGTAACATTCCTATGTATTTGCTCCGGGGTTGGGGTCGGCGGGCCCGGTGCCGTGCAGGTTGCCGGGGGGCCCGGCGCGTTCGGTGAGGGCGGGGGCGGTAAGGTA
>Ga0335073_10007512_pt1 | contig 15288 bp, 15 predicted proteins | sample Lox_Sample_22_FD_207093 | JGI IMG/M metagenome (GOLD analysis project Ga0335073, IMG submission 207093) | Soil microbial communities from Loxahatchee National Wildlife Refuge, Florida, United States - Lox_Sample_2.2 | ecosystem: Environmental > Terrestrial > Soil > Wetlands | place: USA... | reverse complement strand
GCAGTCCCGCATCGCCAACGACATCGGCGGCATGCAGGCGACCGTCACCACCACAGCCACCACGCTGGTATCCAACCTGACCACCGTGGTGGCCTCAGTCATCGCGATGATCGTGCTGGACTGGCGGCTCACGATCGCCTCGCTGATCATGATGCCCGTGTTCGTCTGGGTGAGCCGGCGGGTCGGCACCGAGCGCCGCCGCATCACCAGGGACAGGCAGCGCCAGCTCTCCGTCATCTCCTCGATCGTGCAGGAGTCCCTGTCGGTGAGCGGCATCTTGCTCGGCCACACGATGGGCCGCGCCGCCTCGCTCACCGACTCGTTCTCCGATGAGTCGAGCAAGCTGTCCGACCTCGAGGTCAGCTCGAACATGGCCGGCCGGTGGCGGCAGTCGACCATCCAGATCGTCATGTCCGCGATGCCCGCGGTGATCTACTGGGTCACCGGCCTGACCGGCCGCGGCGACCACATGGCCATCTCGATCGGTACGCTTGTCGCGTTCACCACCTTGCAGCAGAGCCTGTTCCGTCCCGCCGTCCAGCTGCTGAGCGTCGGCGTGGACATCCAGAGCTCGCTTGAGCTATTCGGCCGGATCTTCGAGTACCTGGACCTGCCGGTCGACATCGCGGAGCCGGAGCACCCGGTAACGCCAGCGAAGGTCCGCGGCGAGGTCCGCCTCAACGACGTCAGCTTCGGCTACGCGGGCGCGGAGCGTCCCACGCTCAGCGGCATCGACGTGGCCGTCCCCGCCGGGCACAGCCTCGCCGTCGTCGGCGAGACCGGCTCGGGCAAGACGACCCTCAGCTACCTGATCCCCCGGCTGTACGACGTGGCGTCAGGCAGCGTGACCATCGACGGCACGGATGTGCGGGACATGTCCTTCGACGCGCTGGCCTGCGCGGTCGGGGTCGTCGCCCAGGAGACCTACCTGTTCCACGCCTCGGTCGCGGAGAACCTGCGCTTCGCCAAGCCTGACGCCACCGATGACGAACTTGTCGCCGCCGCGAAGATCGCGCACATCCACGACCACCTGCTGTCCCTGCCTGACGGCTACGACACCGTGGTGGGCGAGCGCGGCTACCGGTTCTCCGGCGGCGAGAAGCAGCGCCTGGCGATCGCCCGCGCGGTGCTGCGCGACCCGCCGATCCTGGTGCTCGACGAGGCGACGAGCGCACTCGACACGCAGACCGAGCAGGCCGTGCAGGAGGCCATTGACGCCGCCAGCGCGGGGCGCACCACGATCACGATCGCGCACCGGCTGTCGACCATCCGCGATGCCGACGAGATCATCGTCCTGGACCGCGGCAAGATCGTCGAGCGCGGCACGCACGCCGAACTGCTCACCGAGGGCGGCCGCTACGCCGCCCTCGTCGACCGTGACGCCGACCTGGCAGAAGCCGCTGCCTGAGACGCCTGAGCCGCCTGAGCGCTCGTGGACATATTCCACAGCGGACATATCGCGCGTAGCGTGAGGGGCATGTTTGACGCGGAGCCGCTTGACGCTGTGGTTATCGGGGCGGGGTTCGCGGGCCTGTACATGGTGTACCGGCTGCGCGAGGAGGGGTTCTCGGTTCACGGGTTCGAGCGCGGCGACGGGGTCGGCGGGACCTGGTACTGGAACCGCTACCCCGGGGCACGCTGCGACTCGGAGATCATGTATTACTCGTTTTCCTTCCTGCCCGACCTGGAGCAGGAGTGGCCGCTCACCGAGCGGTACCCGGGACAGCCGCAGATCCTCAGCTACCTCGAAGAGGTAGCCGACCGCCTGGCGCTGCGCGCGGACTTCACCTTCGGCGCCGAGGTGACCGCGATCGACTACGACCAGGCGGCGCACCGCTGGACGCTGCGTACCAGGCAGGGCCACACGGCCACCGCCAGGTACGTCATCACGGCGGTGGGCTGTCTGTCCACCGCCAACCAGCCTCGGTTTCCCGGCGCGGACGCCTTCGGCGGCCTCACCCTGCACACCGGGAACTGGCCGCGAGAGCCCGTCGACTTCGCAGGCAAACGGGCCGCGGTCATCGGCACCGGCTCGTCCGGCATCCAGGCGATCCCGGTGATCGCCGAGCAGGCGGCGCACCTGACGGTGTTCCAGCGCACCGCGCAGTTCACCATCCCGGCCGCGAACGGGCCGCTTGACGAGGAGTTCGTCACGCTGTGGAAGGCGAACTACCCGGAGTGGCGGCGCCGGGCCCGGCACTCCATGGCGGGGTTCCCGTACACCGCCAGCGTCACCTCGGCGCTCGAGGTGTCCGAGGCCGAGCGCACGGCGACGTACCAGGCCCAGTGGGGCGCGGGCGGGTTCACCTTCCTGTCCGGGTCCTTCCGCGATATCGGGCTCAGCGAGGAGGCGAACAAGACCGCGGCCGACTTCGTCCGGGCCAAGATCGACGAGATCGTCCGCGACCAGGAAACGGCCGCCATGCTCAAGCCCTGGGAGTTCCCGATCGGCACCAAGCGGCTGCCACTCGACACCGGCTACTACGAGACCTTCAACCGCCCCAACGTCACCCTGGTCGACCTCAAGCGGACGCCGGTCGAGGAGATCACCGCGACAGGCATCAGGACCAGCGCCGGCCACCACGACCTGGACATCATCGTCTACGCCACCGGGTACGACGCGCTCACCGGGCCGCTTGAGGCGCTCGGCATCCGCGGCCGGGACGGCCGGGCGCTGAAGGACGAGTGGCGGGAGGGCCCGCGGACCTACCTCGGCCTGGCCGTGCCCGGCTTCCCGAACCTGTTCACCATCACCGGGCCGGGCAGCCCGTCGGTGCTCAGCAACATGCCGGTATCGATCGAGCAGCACGTGGAGTGGATCGGCGACTGCCTCGGCTGGCTGCGTGACCGGGGAGACGAAGACGGGGCCATCGAGGCGACCGAGGAGTCGGCGGCGGCCTGGACCGAGCACGTGCAGCAGGTCGCCGCGCACACCCTGCACCCGAAGGCCGCGTCCTGGTACATGGGCGCGAACATCCCGGGCAAGCCGCGGATCTTCCTGCCGTACATCGGGGGCGTCGGCAACTACCGCGACCGCTGCGACGCCGTGGCCGCGAACGGCTACGAGGGCTTCACCGTGTCGGGAACACGGGAAGGGAGTGGCGACGATGGCACTCGACCAGGCGACGACCGCGCTGCTTGAGCAGATGGCGGCAAGCGGCGCCCCGCCGCTTGCGGCGATGTCACCGCAGGACGCGCGCGGCGTGATGGCGGCGCTGCGCGGCGACGCACCGCCTGGTCCCGGCATGCACGCGGTGCGCGACACGCGGGTCCGCGCGTCCGGCGGTTTCGTCCCCGTCCGCGTGCTGACCCCGGTGCCTGAACCGCGCGGCGTCATCGTGTACTACCACGGCGGCGGCTGGGTCATCGGCAGCGTGGAAGACTACGACACAGTCGGGCGCGTGCTCGCGCAGCAGACCGGGTGCGTGGTGGTCCTCGTGGACTACCGGCTCGCGCCCGAGTACCGCTTTCCGACCGCCGTGGACGACTCGTGGGCGGCGCTCAACTGGGCAAGTGAGCGGGTGACCGAACTGGCGGGCGGGCCGGTGCCGCTGATCATCGCGGGCGACAGCGCGGGCGGCAACCTGTCGGCGATCATGACGCAGCACGCCAGGGCGGCCGGCGGCCCGCGGATCGCGCTCCAGGTCCTCGTCTACCCGGTGACCGACTGCGACCTGGAGACGACCTCCTACCGCGACCCGGCCAACCAGCTCATGCTGACCCGCGACTCGATGATCTGGTTCTGGGATCACTACGCCCCCGTCGCCGAGGCGCGCCTGCACCCGGACGCCTCGCCGTTGCGCGCCCCGGACCTGTCCCGGCTGCCCCCGGCGGCAGTCATCACCGCCGAGCACGACGTGCTGCGGGACGAGGGCGAACTGTACGCCACCCGGCTGCTGAAGGCCGGCGTCCCGGTCCGTCACCGCCGGTTCCCCGGCCAGATGCACGGCTTCTTCACGATGGTCGACCTGCTGCCCGGGGCCGGCGAGGCGATGGACTACGTGACCGCGGCGATCCGGGAGCACCTGGCGGGCGAGCCGGAGGACGCGGCCGCCGCGGCCGAGCTGCCGTGAGAGGCGTTCGCTGGCAGACGGCGCCACGAAACCGTTCGGGATGACCTGAGTTTTTAGCCGAACGGGGGCGCATTAGCCCCTGCCAGCTCACTGATTGCGCCGGGCCTGGCGGGCGGCCGCGCGGCCGCCTTGCCGCCGCGACGGTGAGCTGGCATTGCTGCGGCGCTTGCGTGGCCTGGCCAGCCCTCTTCCTGCCGCCGTCGCCGCGGCTCCATCCGCCAATCGCCATCAGGATGGCAAAGGTTTGTTCTTGACAGGTCCCCTGATCGCGCCCACGATCCTAGTACCCAATTCTAGAGTCGGATTGGGAAACCGGGCTGATCCAAGTCCATATCCCGCGCACAGGCGCGCGAGGAGGGAAAGCGATGAGCGGAACGGCATCGATCCCGGGGGTCACGGCGCAGAGCGTGCCGCCGCTGAAGCGGCTGTGGCGGCGCGACCTCGCGAGTTACCCCACCGGCGGCTACCGGATCTTCCTGCTTGCGATCGTGGTGCTCGCCAACATTGTCTTCACCTGGACGGTTGCCGCCGGCGCCGCGGCGACCACGGTCATCTTCCCGCGTTACGGGATGACGCTGAACTATTACTCTGACCTGCTCGTCGTGGCCGGCATCTGCGGCGGTGTCGCGTCCTACGTCACCAGCTTCGGTGACCGGTGGGGACGCGCCAACATGGTGGTGATCGGCCTGCTCATCAACGCCGTGTTCGCGCTGTGGGCGATCCCCAATGCCTCGGACAAGACCTGGTACTCGGTCGCCACCTGCGTGCTGTACCTCGCCGACGGCGCGATCTTCGTCGGCACCCCGGCGCTGGTCCGCGACTTCTCACCGCAGATGCAGCGCGGGCTCGCGATGGGCTTCTGGACCTTCGGGCCGGTCGCGGGGTACTTCGTGCTCAGCGCCGTCGCACGCGCGTACCTGCCCGCGGTGGTGACCTTCGCCAACTGGCAGCAGCTGTACCGGTTCTCCGGGTACGCGGCGATCGTCATGTTCGTGGTCTGCCTGTTCCTGCTGCGCGAACTGCCGGTGGAGATACGCAGCCAGCGGATGGCCGCGATGCGGGACCGGGCACTGGTCGAGGCGCGGGCGCGCGGGCTCGACGTCGCCGCGCTCACCAAGAACCGCTGGCGCCAGATGCTGCACGTCAACACCGTGCTCAGCCCGATCGCGATCAACCTGTTCCTGGTTATCTACTTCACGGCGATCGCGTACTTCGTGTTCTACCTGCCCGCCTTCCTCGGCTTCTCGCTCAGCAGCTTCAACGGGATCCAGGAGATCTACTGGGGCGTCAACATCGTCGCGCTTGTGGTCTTCGGCCTGATCTCGGACAGGCTGATGGTGCGCAAGCCGTTCATGGTGATCGGCTCGATCGGCACGATCGTGGCGATCATCTTGCTGATGAACGCTAAACGCGGCGTCAGCTTCACCGACATGACGCTCATCCTCAGCCTGCTGTCGACCTCGCTGGCCTGCTGCTACTGCCCGTGGTTCGCCAGCTTCACCGAGACACTCGAGTCCTACAACCCGGGGCTCATCGCCACCGGCTCCTCGCTGTACGGGTTCGCGACCCGCATAGTGGGCGTGCCGTTCGGCATCATCATCCCGCACATCGTGGGCAGCCCGATCGAGACGGCCTCCGGCTGGAAGGACTGGTACTACGTGTGCATCGGCTGCGTGGTGGTGTTCGTGCCGTTCATCTTCACCATGCGCGGGCGCTGGAGCCCCGCGAAGGCACGCGCCGATTTCAACGAGTACGAGACCCGGGTGGCCGAGGAGCTCAAGAAACTGTCGGTGACCCAGGCCGCCTGACATCCTCACCGCTTCGGTTAAGCGCTCGCCTGACCCGGCGCACGGGCCAGGCGGGCGCTCCGTTCGCTGGGCCGTCGCTCGCCGGCCAGTCCGCCCTCGTCGTCCCGTAGGGGCGGGCACTCGTCAGACCGGGGTTGTGGTCAGTACCCGCGCGTAGCCGGCAACCGCGTCGATGATGTCGGCGGCCTGGCGGCGACTGGTCGCCGCCGCTACCTCGTAGCCGCCACCGCCGACGATCGCGGCGAGGGTGGCTGCGCGCAGCCGGCCGACCGAGTCATCGGGCAGGCCTAGAAGCGAGCGGTTCTGCCCGACCCATTCCTGGTTCTGGGACCGCCGCAGCGCCTCGAACCCGCGCGGCGCGTCCCCGGAGGCGAACAGCAGCGCGAGGTCGCGGCGCCGGTAGCTGCCGAGCAGGAAAGCGCGGGTGCCCGCGTCGAACAGCGCCACGGAGTCGGTGATCCCGGCCCGCCTGGCTTCGGCGACGGCCCCGGCGGCGGCCGCCGCGTGTGCCTCCTGGTGATAACGCCAGAGCGCGACGAACAGGTCTTCCTTGTCGGTCACGTAGGGCCAGTCGGCGCAGCCGTCGGAGCCGGCCAGCCGCAGTGCGCACGCCACGCTCGCCCCGGCGTACCCGTGCTCGGTGAACATCCGCCGGGCCGCCGCGAGCAGCACCCGCCGCTCCCGCACGCCCTGGCCGGGCTGCCTGGCAGTCATTGACTGATCCGCCCTTCGCCGGTTCCCGGCGGCCCGGGAGCAGGGGTCATCACGAGCCCGATTTTAGATAACAGTTCTAGTATTTGGAAGATTCTGACGGACGCTGGTTTGGCCCGCTATTCCTTGATTTCGACCTTGCGGGTCTGCGACTCGGTTGCCTTAGGCAGCCGGACGGTGAGGATGCCGTCGCCCAGCTGGGCTTCGGCCTTGCCCGCGTCGGCGTCCGCGGGCAGGGTGGTGCGGTAGGCGAACTTGCCGTGCCGGTGACGGAGGGTCTTCCCCGAGCTTTCCTCGGTGACCTCCCCGGTGATGCGCAGCTCGTTGCCGCGTAGCTCGATGTCGACGTCGTCGCGCTTCATTCCCGGGAGTTCGGCGCGGATGACGTAGCCGTCATTGGTCTCCTCGGTTTCCACAGCCGGGATCCACCCTCCGGGGCCGCCGCGCACGAAGGGCTCGGCCATCCGGCTCCACAGCTGCGAGAAGTCGCCGAACGGCTCAAAGAACTCGCGGGGCCAGCGGCGCTCCGGCGACGGGCGGCGCGGTACGGGCTGATTCATTCTCGGTCACCTCCAGTTCGGGCCTGTTCACATCTTCACCCGCACAGCACGCAGGCTGCCGGCCGGGGTCACAACTTGTGGTGAACTCTTTCCTGACGGTAGGCGCTGGCGGCAACAGCGCCGTTGCGGAGACAGCGGAACCAGCCAAGTCGTCAGGCCGGCTGCGGACCGAACAAGTCGTGCCGGGCCTCGGCAACGCGCCCGTCGACGACGCGGTAAAGGCTTAGCCCCCGGAAGTCCGAACCGTTCGGAAGATGCCCGGTCCAGACCGCGGCCACCGTGTCATCGCGCGCGACCAGCGCGTCGATGTCGTACACCGGCACACCACCCACGAGCTTGACCGCGTTCTCGTAATCGTCGCGCGCGCCCTGGGGCCCGTGACCCGGCGGAGTGTGCCCGTAGTCGACATAGTCCGCAGAAACGATCTCGTCGAACCGTTCCGGGCGCCCCTCGGAGTAGGCGGCGTAATAGGCCCGAACCGCGTCTTCTGGCGTCACAGCGTCTCCTCTGCTGGGCGGCGAACAGGTCGCGGAGTGCGCACCTTCGGTTACCTAAGGTAGCCGAGCCGCCGGGTGAGGTGATCCCGGCCCCGTGTTCACCGAGACCGGCGGCTCGTTCGCCGCGCAGTGAGTGAACCCGGACGCTGGGCGGGCAGCGGATGGCGTGGACGAATCCAGCCTGGCCAGACGCGACGGCGGGAACCCGGTGTTCCAGCACCAGCCGTGGAATCCCGGTCGCGGCCGCGTCGTGCCGCGGCTCGCCAGGCCCGTGTTTCCCGAGGTCCGGGCGTGGACCGAGGACCTCGTCGAGGGCCGGTACGGTGCGCGCCTCATGCTGCTCGCCGCCATCTACGGGGAGCCGCAGCGGCGGGCGCAGTGGCCCTGACGGGCGGCGCTAGGTGAACAAGGCGCCGTAGGCGCTGAGCGCGGGCTGGCCGCCCAGGTGGGCGTAGAGCACGGTGGAGTCCTTGCCGATCTCGCCGTTGCGGACCAGGTCGATGAGGCCCGCCATGGACTTGCCCTCGTAGACCGGGTCGAGAATGACTCCCTCCAGCCGGCCGACCAGCCGGATCGCCTCGAGGGTCGACTGGTCCGGGACCCCGTAACGCTCCCCTGCCCACCCGCCAAGGACGGTGATCTCGTCCTCGCGTAGCTCACGGCCGAGCCGGATGAGCTCGGCGGTGTTGCGGGCTATCTTCGCCACCTGGGCGCGCGTCTCGCCGAGCTTGGCTGACGCGTCGATGCCGATGACCCTCCGCGGCCGGTCCTGGCCGGCGAAGCCGGCGATCATGCCGGCGTGGGTCGAGCCGGTCACCGAGCAGACAACGATCGTGTCGAAGAAGATGCCGAGCTCACGCTCCTGCTCCCGCACTTCATATGCCCAGTTCGCGAAGCCAAGGCCGCCGAGGCGGTGGTCGGAGGCGCCCGCCGGGATCGGGTACGGTACGCCGCCCTCCGCCCGCACCTGCTCCAGTGCCTGTTCCCAGCTGGGCTTCACGCCGATACCGAACCCGGCATCGACGATGCGCACGTCCGCCCCCATGATCCGGGAAAGCTGGATGTTGCCGACCCGGTCGTAGACGACATCGGGCCAGTCGACCCATCTCTCCTGCACCAGGACCGCCTTCAGTCCGAGCCTCGCGGCGACCGCGGCGACCTGGCGGGTGTGATTGGACTGGATACCGCCGATCGAGACCAGCGTGTCCGCCCGCTGAGCCAGCGCGTCTGGCACCAGGTACTCAAGCTTGCGGACCTTGTTGCCGCCGTAGGCGAGCCCGGCGTTGCAGTCCTCCCGCTTGGCCCATATCCGCGCCTGGCCGAGATGGGCGCTCAGGCGCTCCATCGGATGCACCGGGCTCGGGCCGAACATCAGCTGGTATCGCGGAAAATCGCTCAGCGGCACGAGAACCCCCAGCACGAGACCCGGCACAATTCCTGCTGCCCTTGCCGCCATGGTACGGCCGCCTGTCCCGGCCGGTCATCCACCGCTCGAGACGCTCAGTCGAGCGGGAGGGTGAGGGTGAGTCGCGTCCCCTCCCCTGGCCGACTGGCGGCGGTGAGCGTCCCGCCGTGCGCCCGCGTCAGCTCGGCCGCGACGGCGAGGCCGATTCCGCTGCCGGATGTCTGGGCGGCCGCCTGGCCGCGCCAGAACCGGTCGAAGATGTGCGGTAGCTCATCCGCCGGGATGCCGACGCCGGTGTCCTGCACCTCGAGCACTCCATGGGGGCCGTCCCGCCTGGTGCGTATGGTGACGGTGCCCCCGGCCGGGGTGAATTTCAGCGCGTTGCCAAGGAGGTTGGTGACCACCTGGTGCATCCACCGCTCATCGGCGAGGACCGGGGCCGGAACCAGCTGACGATCAAGTACGACCTCCGCCATCTCGAACCTGCGGGCCAGGCTGTCGGCGGCGGAGCCCGCGATTTCTGCGAGGTCGCGCCGCTCGCGCGTCAACTGGAGGATGGCCGCGTCCGCGGCGGCCATCGTCTGCAGGGCGTCCACCATGCGGGCCAGCCGGAGCACCTCGTCGCGCAGCGAACCTAGCTCATCCGGAGTCGGCTCGGTGACGCCGTCCAGCAGGGCCTCGTGCCCGGCCTGGAGCACCGCGACCGGTGTGCGCAGCTCATGGGCGACGCTCGCCACCAGGTCCCGGCGGATCTTGTCCTCGTAGTCGAGCGTGTCCGCCATCTGGTCGAACGCGGCAGCAAGCTCGCGCAGTTCGCCCGGCGCCTTGATCTCGCCCGCGCGCGCGGACCGGTCGCCGCTGGCCATCGCGCGGGTCACGGAGATCAGCCGGGCGACGGGACGGGTGATCCGCCGGGAGGCCCCCAGGCCGACGACAAGCGCGAGCAGGGCGGCAAGCCCGGCGGTGCCGGCGATGGCCCGCAGCAGTGCGGTCCGCAGGACCGCGTCGGCCGCGCCGAGTCCGGACGAGTCAAGACCGACCAGGACCGAGCCCACCTGCCGCCCCCCTGCCACCACGGGCGCGCTGGCCTTGGGACCGGTCGCCGACGCGAAGCCGGGGGTGGCCGCCACTACGTGGCCGGCCATATCACGCACCTCGAGCTGCACACCGGTGTTCGCAGCCACGTCGGTAACGGGCTCGAGGGTGGCGTTAGCCCAACCCCGGTTCTGCTCCCACAAGCTGGCTGCCGTCACCGCGAACGCGCCGGCCAGCTCGTTGCGCTGCCTGCTGGCCAGCGAGGAAACGTCGGCAGCGGAGAAGACAGCGGTGAGGACTGCGATCAGTGCCACCGCTGCCAGCGCCACGCCGAGAAAGGCGAGCGCCAGGCGCAGCCCCAGCGTGCCGCCGCGCTGCCCGTCGCCCGCCGGGCCCGGCGGGTCAGGCGAGCCGCCAGCGCCCGGCCGCGGCCCTGGGGCGTCAGTCATCGCGGGCCAGGCCGAGGCGGTAGCCGCCGCCGAGAACGGTCAGGATGACGGCCGGGTTTCCCGGGTCGTCCTCGATCTTGCGGCGGAGGTTCTTCACGTGCGAGTCGACCGTGCGCTCATAGCCTTCGAACTCGTAGCCCCGCACCTTGTTGATCAGCTCGAAACGGGAGTAGACCCGCCCGGGGACTGTCGCCAGCGTGACCAGGATCCCCCACTCCGTCGGCGTGAGCTGGGCGGGCGTGCCGCGCACGGTCACCGACCGGCGCGGCTCGTCGACGACGAGGACGCCTCCGCCGTAGCTGGCGACGCCGTGGGCGGCGGCGGCCGGGGCAACCCCGCCGCGGCGCAGGATCGCCTGCACCCGCAGAACCAGCTCGCGCGGGCTGAACGGCTTTGTCACGTAGTCGTCCGCGCCGAGTTCAAGCCCGCGTATCCGGTCCTCCTCGCCCGCCTTCGCCGTCAGCATCAGGATGGGGATCGCTGACGTCTCCCGCAGTTCCCTGGCTACGGTCTCGCCGGCCACATCGGGCAGGCCGAGGTCGAGGACCAGGAGATCCGGCGCGGCTGTGGCCGCCATCGTTATCGCCTCCGCGCCCGAGCCGGTGGAAAGCACCGTGAAGCCGGCGCGCTCCAGGTAAGACCTGATCAGGTCGCGCAGCTTGCGCTCGTCCTCGACCACAAGGACTGTGGGTGCCATCGCGCCTCCCGTCGCCGCCGCGTACCGCGCCTCCACACCGTCACCATGACAACTACACGGGCCGGGCACGCTCGCGGGGTGGACTGGTACCGCACAGCGATACCGCTAGCACCGCAGCATAGGCAGGGCTGATGACTGGAAGCGACCTTATGGTGGCGGCGCCGTGGATCATCTTCGGCGTCAGCCTGGCGGTGCTGTGCATCCGTTTGCTCCGCGCACGCAGGCCCGCTCCCCGGTCGCCGTCGGCGCGGCGGCGGCACGACGACTAGCCCAAGCGCAGGGACACTATGCGAAGAGAAGAAGACAAACGATCCGGCCCGCACTGGCGGGCCATCCTCGAGGCGCGGTGGCGGATCCGGTTGCAGGAGGTCACCGAGCTGTCCGCGGCATACCACGCGGCCGCCGCGGACACCTTCAGCGGCATCGAGGACGGGCGCGCCCGCCTGCTGCTCCGCCGGGCGATCGACGCGCGCCAGCGGCTGGCCGACACCGAGGAGGCACTCGGCCGGCTAGCGGCCGGCGGCTACGGGCGGTGCGAGCAGTGCGGAGCGGTGATCCCTGAGGCGGTGCTCGCCGCCGCGCCCGAGTCCCGGTACTGCGCCGGCTGCGCCGCTGGCGACGCCGCGGGCGCGGCCGCGGCGGGCGCCGCGGCGGGACCCCGATGAGCGCGTTCGACACCCTCCAGGTCAGCTCAGCGGCCTCCTACCTGATCGCGCTCGTTATCCCGGCGCTGGACGCGATCTTCCCGGTGCTGCCGAGCGAGACCGCGGTCATCGCCCTCGGCGTCGCGACCGCGGGAAGCGCTGACCCGCGCATCGCGCTGCTAGTCGGCTGCGCGGCCGTAGGCGCCTTCCTCGGCGACAACCTCAGCTACCTCCTCGGGCGCCGCTTCGGCCCCGCCGTGCAGCGCAGGTTCTTCACCAAGCCGAAGGGCGCGCGGGCCCGCGCATGGGCGGAGCGTTCGCTCGCCCGGTTCGGCGTGCCGCTCATCGTCGTCTGCCGGTTCATCCCCGGCGGGCGCACCGCGGTGACCCTCACCTGCGGGCTCACGGGATACCCGCGCCGCCGTTTCGCCGCCGCGACCGCGGTGGCCGCCGTCATATGGGCGCTGTACGCGTTCTTCATCGGCCGCATTGGCGGCCAGGCCTTCGAGGACAACCCGTGGGCCGGGCTCGTCATCGCCTTCGGCGCCTCGATCGCCATCAGCGCCGTGATCGAGGCCGTCCGCCGGCTCTGGGCGCACGGCCGCGAGCGCCAGATGAGACCGTGTCCATCGGATCTGCACGCGGCCCCGACCGTCCCTGCACACCCGCCCGCCAGCCTGGATCCCGTCACCACGAAGAAGGGAAGCCGCAATGCAAGGAAGCGGGATACCGCTGCTGAACCCGGCCAGTGCCGCCTGGAACACCGTCGCGCGGTTCGATGACTACGAAAGCGCACAGCGAGCGGTGGACAGGCTGTCCGACGACGGCTTTCCTGTCGAGAAGCTCGACATTGTCGGGTCAGGCCTGCGGCTCGTCGAACGCGTAACGGGCCGGCTCACCAAGGGACGAGCCGCAGGCGCGGGAGCCCTGAGCGGCATGTGGGCAGGCCTGCTGTTCGGCGTGCTGATCGGGTTGTTCACGTCCGGGCATTCGTTCTTCGCCGTCGCCGCGACGGGCGCCGCTCTCGGTGCCGGCTGGGGCGCCGTCTTCGGGTACGTGGTGCACGCCAGGACCCGGGGCCAGCGGGACTTCAGCTCCATGCGCCACCTGGTCGCGACCCACTACGACCTGATCGCGCGCGAAGGCACCGTCGACCGGGCCCGGTCCAGGCTCAGCGCGGCGGGACTGCTGCCGCGGACGGAACCAGACACCTGACAAGCCGGGCCCGGCTGCCACCGGAGGCCAGCGTTGACCGTTCCGCCATGGGCGTGGGCCACGTTCCTCGCCTTCGTGATCGCGATGCTGGCGCTGGACGTGCTCGTGCTGCACCGCCGGGCCCATGAGGTGTCGCTGCGGGAAGCCACCGCCTGGAGCGCCGTCTGGATCGTCATCGGACTGGGCTTCAGCGGCCTGGTATGGGCCTGGGCCGACGGTGGAACCGCCCAGGCCTACGTGGCGGGGTACCTGATCGAGAAGAGCCTGTCGGTCGACAACATCTTCCTGTTCAGCGCCATCTTCTCCGGCCTCGCCATCCCGGCGCGGTACCAGCACCGGGTGCTGATGTTCGGCATCATCGGCGCACTGCTCATGCGAGCCGGGTTCATCGCCGCCGGCATAACGCTGCTTGAGGCCATCCACCCGGTCATCTACCTCTTCGGCGCCGTACTGCTCGCCGCCGCGGTCAACATGCTCCGCGGCGGCACCCATGCCGCACCCGAGCACCCGCGCGCGCTGCGCCTGGTGCGGCGGGTGCTGCCAGTCACCGATCAGCTGCGCGGCCAGCGGTTCGTGGTCCGTGACGGCGGCCGCCTGCTGGCCACTCCCTTGCTGCTCGCCCTGGTGGTGGTCGAGACCGCCGACGTCATCTTCGCGGTCGACTCGATCCCGGCGATCCTCGCGGTGACCACCGACCCGTTCGTGGTGTACACGTCCAACGTGTTCGCCTTGCTCGGCATGCGGGCGTTGTACTTCCTGCTCGCCGGGGCCGCCGCCAGGCTCCGCTACCTGCGGCCGGGTCTGGCCGTCATCCTCGGCGGCGTCGCGGTCAAGCTGCTGCTCGCCGATGTCTGGGAGTTTCCCGCCTGGTCGGCGCCGACGTTCATCGCGGTCGTGCTGGCCGTCGTCGCCGTCGCATCGGTCCGGGGCAACCGCCGCACGCGGGCCGACGACGGCGTCCTGACCGGTCCTGAAGCGGGCGGCTTGCCCTGAGGCGGAGCGGGCGCCCATGGGAGCATGGCTACCCACTAGCACGATCAAGCCGAGGTGATGCCGACAGTGGCAGGGTTCGCCCTTTTCCTGATCAGAAGGCTGCTGGCGATGGCAGTCCTGGTCTGGGTCGTTACGCTGGCCGCTTTCGCGCTGTTCCGGATCGCGGTGCCGAGCGGGCTGGCCGACGTGCAGATCAACGCCCAGCTCGGCCAGGGTGAGCCGGCCTGGTGGCAGTACACCCACTACCTGCTGCGACTGCTGCACGGCAACCTCGGCCAGTCCCTGACCGTCGGAGTGTCGGTTGACCAGCTGCTGTGGCGGGCCCTGCCGCCGACACTGTCCCTGGTCATCGGGGGAATGGTGCTGTGGCTGGTCATCGGGGTCACGGCGGGCATAATCAGCGGGCTGCGGCCGGGATCGGCAACCGACCGGGTCATCACCGCGCTGTCCTCGACGGTCCTCATCGTCCCGGTCTTCCTGCTCGGGCTGATCCTGCTCGGCGTTTTCGCCTACACCCGCTTCCTGTGGATACAGCCGGGTTACGTACCGCTGAGCCAAGGGCTTGGCCCCTGGCTCGGCCGGATGATCATGCCCTGGATCGCGCTCGCCGCGGCGCAGGCGGGACTGACGGCCAGGCTGACCCGGGCAGCTGTCGTGGAGACCGCGAGCGAGGAATACATCCTGGCCGCGAAGGCCAAGGGCCTGTCCCGGCAGCGGATTGCCTGGATTCACGTGCTGCGGCCAGCCGCCGTCACGGTGATACCCAGCCTCAGCATCGGCCTGGGCACCCTGCTCGGATCCGCGGCCATCATCGACCAGACCTTCGCCCTGGACGGTATCGGGCAGGCGCTGCTGAGCGCGGCCAAAAGCAACGACCTCATGGTCATCATGGGAACCATCCTGGTCACGGTCATCCTGATTTCCCTCGGCAGCCTGATCGTTGACATCTGCCAGGCACTGCTCGATCCCCGGATACTCAGATGACGGGCAAAGTCTGACCGCTTGCGGCTGTTCCGGCGGGCCGCGGGACCACAGCGCCGCGGGACCACAGTGCCGCGGGACCACAGCGCCGCGGGACCGCTTGGCGCGATGAGATCGGGGGAGGTCTAGGCGTGTCCCGGATCGGATGATCAAGCCGCGCGACGTCGGCTGACCGAGGCGGGCCGAGAACTTAGGGTGTCCCGTCGAGACGAGGAGCCAG
>Ga0335073_10007511_pt1 | contig 15289 bp, 11 predicted proteins | sample Lox_Sample_22_FD_207093 | JGI IMG/M metagenome (GOLD analysis project Ga0335073, IMG submission 207093) | Soil microbial communities from Loxahatchee National Wildlife Refuge, Florida, United States - Lox_Sample_2.2 | ecosystem: Environmental > Terrestrial > Soil > Wetlands | place: USA... | reverse complement strand
GAACTGACGGCGGAACTGCTCATGAAGCGGGGCCCTCGACTGTGGGAACGTCGTCCAGCATTCTACTGCGAGTGGCTGAATCCCTTGCGCCGCTGCGCGCTGTAGCGAGTGAGGGCATCCTCGATGACGGGAAGCGCATGCTGGGCGGCCAAGATCTCGTCGACCTCTACGCTCTTGTGCTCCAGTTGCTTGTAGTCGAGGAAGAAGCGCCGCAGCATGGCCAGCCGATGCTCCGGCATCTGGGAGGCTTCTTTATAAGCGTTGAACTCCGGGTCGTGGGTCGCGACCGCAACGACCTTATGATCGCGCTTGCCGGCATCCATCATCGTCATCAGACCGATGGCGCGGGCATACATCAGGGTGAGAGGAACGACCGCCTCCTGGCAAAGCACCAGCACGTCGAGCGGGTCGTCGTCTTCCGCCAGGGTCTGGGGGATGAAACCGTAGTTCGCCGGATAGTACACAGCGGAATAGAGCACCCGGTCCAGCTTGATCAGGCCGCTTTGTTTGTCGAGCTTATACTTGACGCTGGAGCCGAACGGAATCTCGATGACGGTGTTGAACTCCAGCGGGACCTTGTCACCGGGAGCGATGTCGTGCCAGGCATGAGTCATGGGCAGAGAGTCCCCTGCGGTGAAATGCACCCAATTGTAGCTGAGGGCGTGTGGAGCATACGGATTCGCATTCCTCGTCGCGCAGAACGCGGGAAGGTCCGGGCCGGCGGGCGACGGTCTACCGCTCATAGTAAGCTCAGTTACTGATGCTGGATACGACTGAAACTCTCACTGCAGCGTCTGCCGCACCCCGGACTTCGCTTTGGCGCACCGCTGTTCCTGTTGCCTTGATGAGCTTCGCGGCCTTGCTGCTCGAGCTTGGATTGACGCGCTTATTCTCGGTGGTGCTCTTCTATCATTTCGCGTTCCTGGCGATTTCCATCGCGTTGCTTGGGCTAGGCGCGGGGGCGGTGTTGGCGCACATCCGGCGAGCGTGGCTGGCGCGGTGGTCCGTCGAGCGGCTGGGTAGCGCGTTGTGTGCGGCGAACGCCTGCTTCATCTTCGCCACGCTGGAGATCGTGCTGCACACTTCCGTTTCGCTTAGTCTGACTTGGCCTAATTTCTGGCGCCTGACCGTTCTCTATCTGGCGTCCGCAGTCCCGTTTTTTGTGACGGGACTGCTGTTCTCGACCATCTTTGCGCGTTATCCGGAGCGCATCACGCAGTTGTATGGTGCGGATTTGCTGGGCGGTTCGCTGGCGTGCCTGGCGCTGGTGCCGCTGCTGAACTTCATCGGCGGCCCGAACACGATCCTCTTCGCCGGGTTCGCAGTCGCCCTGGCAGCCGTGGCGTGGGCGGCCAGCCGCGACCGAATTCTCCCAAGCCTGATTGCGCTTGTGCTGCTGCTTGGGATTGCGCTCAACTATCGCGGCAAGCTGGTGGACATCGTTTACGCCAAGGGAATGAAACGCGAGACGCCGCTGTTTGCGCGCTGGAACGCGCTGTCGCGGGTTGAGGTCGATCAGCAGGGGCGGGGACGTGCGATCGTGATCGATGCCGACGCGCAAACCTCGCTGATGAACACCGACCCGCTGCACTGGAGCGACGCGTACCGGCGGAAGCTGATGTCGGAGCCGGCGTCGCTGGCCAATGTTTTGCGCCCGCACGGCGACTTTGCCATCATCGGGCCGGGCGGCGGCGTGGACGTGCTGCGCGCGGTGGCCAATGGCAGCCCGAGCGTCACCGGCATCGAGATCAATCCCATCATTGCCGACGACATCATGCGCGACCGCTTCGCGGATTACGCGTATCACCTGTACGAATTGCCGCAGGTCAACATTCACGTCAGCGATGGGCGCTCGTTCGTGCGCAAGAGCCGCGAGCGCTATGACGTGGTCGAGATGACGCTGGTCGATACCTGGGCGTCAACCGCGGCCGGGGCGTTCGCGCTGAGCGAGAACAATCTCTACACCGTCGAAGCATTTCGCGAGTACTTCGAGCACCTCAAGCCTGACGGCATGATCGCCATCACGCGCTGGGAGTTCGCCCGGCCGCGCGAGGCGCTGCGCGTGGTCTCGCAGGCGATGGAAGCCCTGCGCCAGATGGGCGTGGAAGACAGCTCGCAGAACTTCATCGTGGTCAGCGATGGTGCGCTCGACAAAGACGGCAAAGCGGTCATCGTGCTGGCGAAGAAGTCGCCGTTCACTCTGGAAGAGCAGCGGGCCGTGCTCGACCATATTGAGGGCGGCAATGGCCGCGATCCCAACCTCAACTTGCACGTGCTCTATCTGCCGGTGACCGCCGATCGGGAAGGGATGGCGCATCCGGCGTTTGCGCAGCTCATTCGCGGCCAGGACGCGCGCGGGTTTTCGGCGACGTACTCCTACAATGTGGCACCTGTCACCGACAACGCGCCGTTCTTCTTTTTCACCTTGAAGCCGGAGCAGGTGTTTCGCGGCTCGGATGCGGGCGGGATCGACTGGAAGGTCAACCTCGGGATTGCAATTCTGGGGATCGTGCTGGTGGTTTCCGTCGCCGCGGTGGTTGGTTTTCTGGTGTTGCCGTTGGCGCTTTCGCCGGAGACGCGCTCGGGGCGTAGCCTGAGCGTGCTGTATTTCATCGCGATCGGGCTTGGCTACATCATGGTGGAGATTGCGCTCATTCAGCGCTTTGTCCTCTTCCTGGGATATCCCACGTACGCCTTGACGGTGGTTGTCTTCCTCATGCTGCTTTCCAGTGGGGCGGGCAGCCTGGTGTCGCGAAGCTGGTTCCGCGAGCCCACGCGCGTGGCGATCGCCCTCACCTTCACCGTCGTCAGCCTCGCAATTTACGTCTTCGCGCTGCCGCGCGTGCTGGACGCGCTGATCGCGTTGCCGCTTGCGCTCAAGCTGGTGATGAGCGCCCTGCTGATCGTTCCGCTCGGCTTCGCCATGGGGATGCCGTTTCCCAGCGGCTTGCGCGCACTATCGCCATCGCAACGGATGCAACCGCAGGATTCGTCGAGGACCTCGGAGTTATCCGCCGAAAAACAAGATCACGGCCACGTGGAGTGGGCCTGGGCGATGAACGCTGCCGCCAGCGTACTCGGCTCGGTGCTGGCCATCGTGATTGCCATCCAGTTCGGACTGACCGCCACGCTGGCCTGCGGCGCGGCGGCGTATCTTGGCGCAATCTTGCTGCTGTCCACGTTCAAAAAAGCAGAAATTAGCAATCAGCGTTGAGCCGTCGGCCATCCGAGTTTGCGCCTTGAGGGGCAAAGAGGCGCGGTCTTTCGTTCACACGCAAACCTTCACGCGGAAAATATCCGCCATCTCCCGCCGCGCTTGCCACAAACGCGACGGCAGTTGTTATAATCACCCGTTTACGTGACGCAAGTCACACCAGGTTGTGGCAATTCGCCGTACCGCACCTGGGTCCGCGATGCCGCGCAACATGGGGCGCGGCCCGGCAAACGGACCCGAACCCGCAGAGTGGAACGCTTCACATAACCTAAATGGCCCAGATCTTTCATCGCAGTGCGAATACCTTAGCGCGGCTTTCGATCATCGCGGTGGTGGTGATCGTGTCGGTGGTGCTGTGGGCGGGACTGGAACTGCAGCGCTCGCCGTACGCGACGTGGCAGGACGTGGCCCAGGCGCAGCCCGTGCCCTTCAGCCATCAGCATCACAACGGGGGCGACGGCATCGATTGCCGCTATTGTCATACGTCGGTCGAGAAGTCGAGCTTCGCGGGCATTCCTCCGACCAAGACCTGCATGAACTGCCATTCGCAGATCTGGACCAACGCGCCGATGCTGGAGCCGGTGCGCGAGAGCTATCGCACCGGCAAGTCGCTGGAGTGGACGCGCGTCGATTATCTGCCCGACTATGTGTACTTCAACCACAGCATTCATGTGGCCAAGGGCGTGGGGTGCGCGACCTGCCACGGGCCGGTCAACAAGATGCCGCTGATGTATGAGGCCAATTCGTTGCGCATGGAGTGGTGCCTGAATTGTCATCGCGCGCCGGAGAAGTATCTGCGGCCGCGCGACCAGGTCTTCAACATGGATTATGTCGAGCCCAGCTCGAACACCCCGGTGAAGCTGGCGGACGGGCGCGTCTTCACCGATCAGATTGAGTTAGGCAACGTCCTGAAGCACAGCTACAACGTGCGCACCGTGGAAGACATTACCAGTTGCAACACCTGCCACCGCTAAACACGGCGGGTGAGGTTTGTATCAGGGCGCGAGTTTAGTCGTGCTGAGGCGCAGGGGCTAAAGCCCTCGCTTTTAAAGATTCTTGCGGCACGGCTGAAGCCGTGCCCTGATACGAATCGATTTGTGAACGCGCTTTAGAGATTTTCAACGGAATGGAAAACGAGAACCCAAAATCTGAAGCGGTTTGTCCCAGCAAGCTGGAGTTGGCGGAGGTGCGGGACAAGCTGTCGCACACCAAGAGCGGCCCGCAATATTGGCGTTGCCTGGAAGAGTTGGCGCAAACCGATGCATTTGTCGAAATGCTGCATCGCGAGTTCCCGCGTCAGGCATCGATCTGGCCGGAGAGCGCGTCGCGCCGCGATTTCCTGAAGCTGATGAGCGCGTCGATGGCGCTGGCGGGACTATCGGCCTGCGTGAAGCAGCCGCTCGCGCCCATCGTGCCGTATGTGCGCCAGCCGAATGAGGTCACGCTGGGCATTCCGCTGTTCTTTGCCAGCGCGATGCCGTTTGGCGCCTACGCTGCGCCGGTGCTGGTGGAGAGCCACGAAGGCCGGCCGACGAAGATCGAGGGCAATCCCCAGCATCCCGCGAGCCTGGGCGGAAGCTGCGTCTTCTCGCAGGCGTCGATCCTCGATATGTACGACCCCGACCGCGCGCAGACCATTACTTATCTGGGCGGGTTGAGCACGTGGGGCGATTTCACCGCCGCGCTGAGGGGCGCGCTGAATTCGCAGAACGCGATCAAAGGTGCGGGCCTGCGCATCCTGAGCGGGCCGACGAGCTCGCCGACGATGGCGTCGCTGATGGACCAGGTGCAGGCAGCGTATCCCGAGTCGAAGTGGATTCAGTGGGAGCCGGTGAATCGCGATAACGTGCATGCCGGCGCGAAGCTCGCGTTCGGCGAGTACGTCGAGACGCGCTACGACTTCTCCAAGGCCGACGTCATTCTCTCGCTCGACGCCGATTTCCTGTCGAGCTGCTGTCCCGGATTCGTCTATTACGCGCGCCAGTTCGCCATGCGGCGCGTGCCTGACCAGAGTGGCAAGATGTCGCGCTTCTACTCGATTCAGAGCACGCCGACAGGCACCAGCGGCAAGGCCGACGATCGGCTGCCGGCGCGGGCCTCGGAGATCGAAGGCATCGCGCGGGCGATCGCGGCCGCAGTGGGCGCAGGCGGAGCGGCAAGCGGCAATCTCAATCCGCAACAGCAGAAGTTCGTCGCCGAGCTCGTAAAAGATCTTCAGGCGCACAAAGGCGCGGCGGTCGTGGTTGCCGGCGACAATCAGCCGCCGGCGGTGCATGCGCTGGCGCACGCCATCAATCACGCGCTGGGCGCGCCGGGGAATACGGTGCTCTATACCGAAACGGTGATGGTCAAGCCGGCCGATCAGACGGCTGCGCTTAAAGAGCTCGTCGGCGAGATGAACGACGGCAAAGTTGACGTGCTCATCGTCATGGGCAGCAACCCGGTTTACGCCGCGCCGGTCAACTTCGGCTTTGCCGATGCGATGAACAAGGTGCCGCTGCGCATCCAGCACAGCCTCCAGCACGACGAGACCACCGAACTGGTCCACTGGCACATCAACGGCACGCACTATCTCGAGGAGTGGGGTGATGTGCGAGCCTTCGACGGCACGGCTTCCATCATCCAGCCGCTGATTGCGCCGCTGTACAACGGCAAGAGCGGCTACGAATTCGTTCATGCGCTGGTCGGCTCATCGGAGACGGCCGGCTACGATCTGGTTCGCCAATACTGGCAAGGGCAGATGAAAGCCGGCGACTTCGAGGCCGCGTGGCGCAAGGTGCTGAACGACGGCTTCATCCCCAACACCGCGCTGCCGGCCAGGAACGTGACCGCGAAGGGCGGCGACATTCCGGCGACGAACGCCGTCAACCCGAATGCCATGGAAGTAATCTTCCGCCCCGATCCGCTGATCTACGACGGCAGCCGCGCCAACAATGGCTGGTTGCAGGAGACGCCGAAGCCAGTCATGAATTTCTGCTGGGTCAACGGCGTGCTCATCAGCCCCAATCAGGCAAAGCATTCCGGACTGGAGACGGGCGACATCATCGAGATCGACGTGAACGGGCGCAAGGTGAAGGGGCCGATCTGGCCGCAGCCCGGGCATCCCGACAACGCGATCACGGTGTTCCTCGGTTATGGCCGCACGAAGAGCGGCAACATCGGCGGGTTCGTCGGCCACGGCGGCGAACAGGTGGGCTTCGATGCCTATAAGCTGCGCTCCAGCGATGCACCGTCGTTCGCGGAGACGACGATCAAGAAGGTCGAGTCCGGCTACGTCTTCGCGCATCCGCAGGGATTCCAGTACATCGACTTCTCCGATTTGCCGCCGGGCAAGGCTGATCCGCTCTACGCCCGCCACGTGGTTCGCAAGGCGACGCTGGAGGACTTCGTCAAAGACCCTGACTTCGCGCAGAAAGAGGTCGAGAACCCTGAGCCGGAGATGACCCTCTACTACAACTATCAGTACACCGAGTTGAAGTGGGGCATGGCCATCGACATGAACAAGTGCGTCGGCTGCAAGACGTGCATCGTGGCCTGCCAGGCGGAGAACAACATCCCGGTGGTCGGCAAGGAGCAGACCGAGCGCGGCCGCCAAATGCAGTGGCTGCGGGTGGACGTGTATTACGAGGGCGGGACGGAGAATCCCAACATGTATTACCAGCCGGTGCCGTGCATGCAGTGCGAGAACGCGCCCTGCGAGGTGGTGTGCCCGGTGGGCGCTACGGTGCACAGCACCGAAGGCCTGAATGACATGATTTACAACCGCTGCGTGGGCACGCGCTACTGCTCCAACAACTGTCCTTACAAGGTGCGGCGGTTTAATTTCCTGCTGTTCCAGGATTGGGGCACAGAGCAGTTCAAGATGATGCGCAATCCCGAGGTCAGCGTGCGCAGCCGCGGCGTGATGGAGAAGTGCACGTACTGCATCCAGCGCATCGCCAACGGCCGCATCACCGCCGAGAAGGAGAACCGCTGGCCGCGCGACGGCGAAATCATCACCGCGTGCCAGCAGGCGTGCCCGGCAAACGCGATTTACTTCGGCAATTTGAACGATCCCAACAGCCAGGTCTCGAAGATCAAGCGGTCGCAGCGCAATTACGGGCTGCTGGACGACCTGAACACGCGGCCGCGCACCTCGTATCTGGCGGTGGTCGTCAATCCGAACCCTGACATCGAACATCCGGAGCTCACTTAGCGATGAGGGAAGGACCAGAAGAAAAAACGCTGCTCGAGGACGTACCGTGGCCGGATGAGCCGCCGGTGATGTTGCCGGGCCAGACCTACGAAACGGTCACCGACACCATCGCCGATGCGGTATTGACGCGTCCCATCGGTCTGGGCTGGCTCTCCGGGTTCCTGATCGCGGGCATGTTCGTGATGATCCTGCTGATCGCCGTGACCTATCTTTTCTTCCGCGGCGTCGGCATCTGGGGCATCGAGATCCCCGTAGCGTGGGGCTTCGCCATCGTCAACTTCGTGTGGTGGATCGGTATCGGCCACGCGGGCACGCTCATCTCGGCCATTCTGCTACTACTGAAGCAGACCTGGCGCAACTCGATTAACCGCTTCGCCGAGGCCATGACGCTGTTCGCCGTGGCCTGCGCCGGCATGTTCCCGCTTCTCCACCTGGGCCGTCCGTGGCTGGCGTACTGGCTGTTCCCGTATCCCGCCAGCATGGGCGTGTGGCCGCAGTTCCGCAGTCCGCTGGTGTGGGACGTGTTTGCGGTAACGACCTACGCGACGATCTCAGCCGTGTTCTGGTACGTCGGCCTGGTGCCCGATCTTGCCACCATGCGCGAGAAGGCAAAGCATCCGCTGACCAAGAAGATCTACGGAATTCTGGCCATGGGCTGGCGCGGTTCGGCGCGGCACTGGAAGCGCTACGAGTCGCTGTATCTGCTGCTGGCCGGCTTGGCGACGCCGCTGGTGCTCTCCGTGCACACGGTCGTGAGCTTCGACTTTGCGATCGCCATCGTGCCCGGCTGGCATACGACCATCTTCCCGCCTTACTTCGTTGCCGGTGCGATTTATTCCGGCTTCGCCATGGTGCTGGTGCTGGCGATTCCCATCCGCAAGTTCTACCACCTGGAAGCGCTGATCACCATGCGCCACCTGCAGAACTCGGCGAAGATCATGCTGGCGACCGGGCTGATCGTGGCTTACGGTTACTTCTTCGAAACCTTCATCGGCATTTACAGCGGCTCGACCTATGAGCGCTCCATGCTGCAGAACCGCTGGTTCGGCCCGTATTCGGCGATGTACTGGGCGCTGATTGTTTGCAACATCGCGCTGCCGCAACTGCTGTGGATTCCCAAGCTGCGCCGCAACATCGCGTTCCTCTTCTTCATCTCGCTCGACATCCTGATCGGCATGTGGCTGGAGCGTTTCGTCATCGTGATCACCAGCCTGGCGCGTGACTTCCTGCCGTCGTCGTGGGGACACTACATCGGTACCCGCTGGGATTGGGCTGTGTTCACCGGCACGATCGGCTTCTTCAGCCTGTGCATGTTCCTGTTCATCCGCATCATGCCTTCGATTTCGATCTTTGAGTTGCGGCAGCTTCTGCCGGAAGCGGAGGTGAAGGAATGAAAGAGCCTCTGGCGCCGGCAATTTACGGTCTGATGGCCGAGTTCGGGAGCTCGACCGACCTGGTGGTGGCGACCCGGGCTGCCTATGCGGCGGGCTATCGCAAGATGGACGCGTACAGCCCGTTTCCAATTGAAGAAGCCAGCGAGGCGCTCGGCTTCCACAAGACGCGCGTGCCGCTGATTGTGCTGATGGGAGGGCTGTTCGGCGGATGCGGTATTTACGGGCTGCAATACTGGATCAACTGCATCTCGTATCCGCTAAATATCGGCGGGCGGCCGTGGCATTCCTGGCCGGCGTTCATCGTGCCCACGTTTGAGATGACGGTCTTATTTGGCGGTCTGGCGGGTGTGTTTGGGATGTTTGCGCTGAACGGATTGCCGATGCCGCATCATCCGGTGTTCAACGTCGATCGCTTTTCCGCGGTGACGCGCGACAAGTTCTTTCTGGTGGTGGAGGCGGCCGATCCCAAGTTCGACGTGGTGAACACGCACAAATTCATGCAGAGCCTGAAGCCGCTGGCGATCGAGGAGGTGCCGCATTAATCCGCGCGCACAAATGGTGGAAGCGGCGGGCTTCAGCCCGGCGAATTCGGACGGCGCCAGAAGTGGCTTTCAGCCACGGTCGACCGGGGCTAAAGCCCGAATCCAGGGTCGGATTGCCGGCATGGCTAAAGCCATGCCCTTCCACCGAGCTCTCGTATTGCTCTTGACGGCCGCAGCGACGCTTCCCTTGGCCAACTGCCGCTCCGACATGCAGGAGATGCCCTATCAGCGTCCGCTGGTGGAAAGCGACTTTTACGCCGACCGGCGCTCGGCGCGGCCTATCATTCCCACGACGGTGGCGCGCGGACATCTCGACGCCGACACCTACTTCTATACCGGCAGGATTGGCAGCAACGATGGCGACTACCTGCCCATGCCGGTCACGGCCGACATGATGGCGCGCGGCCAGCAGCAGTTCAATGTCTTCTGCTCGCCTTGCCACGGCGAAGCCGGTGACGGCAACGGCATGATCGTGCAGCGCGGCTACAAGCACCCGCCGTCGTATCACATCGATCGCCTGCGCAAAGTGCCCATCGGCTACTTCTTCGACGTGATGACCAACGGTTTTGGCGCCATGCCCGACTACTCGCAGCAGGTCCCTCCTGCTGACCGCTGGGCGATTGCGGCCTACATTCGCGCGCTACAACTCAGCCAGAATGCAACGCAGGCGGATGTTCCGCCGGGAACGCAGATTGCCAGTGCGCCGCCACCGGGCGTGGTTGTTTCGCCTCCCTATGACACGCAGAGTGCAATCATTCCGGTCTCGACCCCTCCGCCATCAACGCCTGCGGCGAAAGGAGGCGAAGCGAAAAAATGAGCCAGCAAACTTTAGAATTGCGCGCTGCTGATTTCGCCGTGCCGCCGGACACGCCGCGTTGGCAGAGCCGTGCGCTGATGATTGGCATCGCGGGAATCATCTTCTGCGTCATCGGCGGCGTTCTAGACCTGCGCGACTTCCTGCGCGGCTACCTCATCGCCTACATGTTCTGGACGGGCTTGACGCTGGGCTGCATGGCGCTGCTGATGGTGCAATATCTGAGCGGCGGATTTTGGGGCTTGTGCATTCGCCGCGTTTTGGAAGCCGGCGCGAAAAACCTGGCGCTGATGTTCGTGCTGTTCCTGCCCATCCTCCTTCTTCGCCATGATTTGTACCGCTGGATGAACGACCCGGCCCTGACGCACGAGAACTACTGGTATCTCAACCAGCCTTGGTGGATCGGGCGCTGGATTCTTTACTTCCTCATCTGGGGACTGTTGACGTACGAGCTTTGCCGGCGCGGCAACCGGCAAGACGCTCCGATTCCCGCGGGCACCTATCCGCGATTCCAAGGCCTGGCCGGAATCGGCCTGGTTCTCTATTCCCTTACGGCTTCATTCGCGGCGGTGGATTGGGTGATGTCGCTTGACCCGCACTGGGGCTCGACGATGTACGGCCTCATCTTCCTCGTTGGCCAAGGGCTTTCGGCGCTGTGCTTCAGCATCATCATGCTGACCGTGCTCACGCGCTACAGCCCGTACGACCGCATCATCAAGCCGATGCAGTTCCACGACATCGGCAAGCTGACGCTGGCCTTCGTGATGCTGTTCGCCTACTTCTCGTTCTCGCAGTGGCTGATCATCTGGTCAGGCAACCTGCCGGACGAAATCAGTTGGTACCTGATGCGCATTCGCGGCACGTGGGGATGGGTGATCATCGGCATCGTGCTGTTGCACTTTGCGCTGCCATTCGCGCTGCTGTTGTCGCGCGACCGCAAGCGCGCCGGGCGCCGCCTGATTCCCATCGCGATTCTGCTGATGTGCATGCGCTTCGTGGACATCTACTGGTACACGATCCCGAATTTCAGGGACGCAAAGCTGTTCAGCATCTGGTATTTCGCGGCGCCGATCGGGCTGGGCGGATTGTGGCTGTGGGCGTTCTTCTACAACTTCCGCAAGCGGCCGTTGCTGCCGCTATATGAGACGCAGGTAGAGAATTTCTTGCATCAGAGAGCGGGACATGGCCACTGATCACAACGACGCTTTGCGCAATCCGCAGGTCGATTACGAGCGTGCCGATCTCAGTCCGCGCGGCATTCTGCTGTTCCTAATCGGACTGTTCGTCGCCGGAGCGTTTGTCGAGCTGGTGATCTGGGGCATGTTCCACTTCCTGACGCGCAGCGAGGCGCTGTTTCCATCGGGAACGGTGAGCGCAATCCAGAGCGCACAGCATAAAGCGCCGCCGGAGCATGTGGCCGGCTCGATCATGCAGAACACGCCCTCGGTGAACCTGTCGGTATTTCCCGAGCCGCGCTTGCAGGCCAACGATGCGGGCGAGATGCAGAACTTTCTGAAATCGGAGCAGGAGCTGCTGAATCCTCAGCAGCCATTCACCGATGCGAGAGGTGCGGTGCACATTCCGATCACGCTGGCCATGCAGTTGATCGAGCAGCGCGGCCTGCCGACGCGGCCCAACGCTCCGCCTCCGGAGTTGAATGAGCAGACGGAGGCGGGCAATCCGACATTGTTGAACGAAGTGCCGAAGCCGCTGCCGCCGGGAGGCGCGGTGGCGAAGCCGGGTGAACAGAAGCATTAGGTCGAAAGACGCAAGACAGAGTCCCGCTACGCGGGACGGAAGGTGATAGCCCAGCGCTTCAGCGCTGGGTAAGAGTGGTGTAGAGACCGAGTCCCGTAGGGACGGCAGAGGGATAGCAGGGCTTCAGCCCTGCGTTGCGCGAACATCCTGCTGGTTCGAGCGAACAGCAGGTCCCTCCGCGCGGGCTAAAAGCCCTTGGTCGGGATGACACATCTTTCGGGATGCGATGAGGCGCAGCTGAAGCTGCGCCCCTTCAAGGCGGATTCTTGGTGCGCGCCTGAAACTCGCGCCGAACGAATTTGGATAACGCTGTGAAAATTGCTGTACAACTCGCACTGCTGCTCGCCGCGACCTTCGCTGTCGCGCAGCCACCCTCATCTTTCCAGGAGCAGACTTCCGGCACGGCCTCGCAGGTCATGCCTAGCGAGCTCAAAGACATCGGCATCGATCAGCGGCTGAACCAGCCGGTGCCGCTCGATCTCCAATTCAAGGACGAAGCCGGCAACACGGTGAAGCTCGGCGACTACTTCCACACCGGCCGTCCGGTGATCCTGAACCTGGTTTACTACACCTGCCCGATGCTCTGTGGTGAAGAGCTGGCCGGCGAGGCCAGCGCGCTCAGCATGCTGCGGTTCACGCCGGGCAAGGAATACGAAATCGTCTCCGTCAGCTTCAACCCCAACGAGACGCCGCAGGACGCGACGAACACCAAGAAGACGTACATCGCGCGGATCAACGAGCATCTCGATCATAAGACGGATGGATCGGGCTGGCACTTCCTTACCGGCCAGCAGCCGCAAATCACCGAGCTGGCCAAGGCTGTCGGATTCCGCTATCGCTACGATCCCGCGAGCAGGCAATTCATTCACGCCACCGGCATCATGATCGTCACGCCGGCGGGCAAGATCGCCCAGTACTACTACGGGGTTGAGTATTCGCCCCGAGACATTCGCCTGGGGCTGATTGAAGCCTCGCGCGGCAACATCGGCAACATCGTGGACGAGGTGCTGCTGTACTGTTGCCGCTACGATCCCAGCACCGGGAAATACGGCGCGGTCATCAGCAACATCATGCGGCTGGCCGGAGCGGCCACCATGGTCATTCTCGGCGGATTTCTTATCGTGATGTACCGCCGCGATAAGCATGGCAGCAACCACGGGACAGGACGGGCCTGATCGATATGTGGCAGAACTTTCCACTCTTTCCTCCGCGCGCCTCGGCGCTGGCCTGGCAGGTGGACGGACTTTATTTCTTGCTGATCGCAGTCTCGGCGTTTTTCACGCTGCTGATCTTCGCCCTGATCTTTTTCTTCGCCGTCAAATACCGGCGCGAGGTGCATCCGCACGCGGTGCAGATTGAAGGCTCGCTGGCGCTGGAGCTGGCGTGGACGCTGATCCCGCTGGGCATTTGCATGATCTTCTTCGCCTGGGGCTCGCTGATTTATTTCCAGGAGGCGCGCCCGCCCAAAGGGGCGATGGAAGTGTACGTCGTCGGCAAGCAGTGGATGTGGAAGATCGAGCACGAAACCGGCCAGCGCGAGATCAACCAGCTGCACGTGCCGGTCGGCCGCGACGTGAAGGTGATCCTGACCTCTCAGGACGTGATCCACAGCTTCTTCGTGCCCGCATTCCGCGTGAAGCAAGACGTGCTGCCCGGCCGCTACACGGCGACCTGGTTCCGGCCGACCAAAACCGGCAGCTACTACCTGTTCTGCTCGCAGTATTGCGGGACCCAGCATTCCGGCATGGTGGGCGAGGTCATCGTGATGGAGCCGGCCGCTTTCCAGGCGTGGCTGAGCAGCAATGCCGGAGCGGGAGGCTCGCTCGCGGCCAACGGACAGCAACTCTTCCAGCAGTTGGGCTGCGCGACATGCCATCGCTTCGACACACAGGGTCGCGGCCCGAATCTGGCGGGCATTTTCGGCAAGCCGGTGTTGCTGGATGATGGAAGAACCGTCACGGCCGACGAGAATTACATTCGCGAATCGATCCTGAACCCCGGAGTGAAGATCGTGGCCGGCTTTAAGCCGATTATGCCGAGCTTCCAGGGCCAGGTTTCCGAGGAGAACCTGGTGGCGCTGGTCGCCTACATCAAGTCGCTGGGGCAGCCGCAGGAAAAGTCGGACGCGCAGTAAAGGGTAGAGCAGGCCTTCAGGCCCTGCGACATGGGTTTTGAAGGGGCACGGCTTGAGCCGTGCCGATGTGGCCGTAAGAAGATCGGCCTTTAGGCCCTGAGAGGCGAAGTCCCTCAGCGGCTAAAGCCGTGTGCTTTGATTCGCAGTATCGGCACGCCTAAAGACGTGCCCTTTCAAAGCGGACATGGCGTCAGCGGCACGCCTGAAGGCGTGCCCCTTCAAGGAGCACTTGCTAACGGTTCAGAGATCCCAAAGGGTGATTTGAAATGGCAACCGCTGTACAGACCGTCGAGCGCGAAAATTACCTGAACTCGAACTACGGCATCAAGTCGTGGCTGCTCACGACCGACCACAAGCGGATCGCGATGCTGTACCTGATGTCGATCACGGTCATGTTCTGGATCGGCGGCTTCTTCGCCATGATGATCCGCCTGGAGCTGCTGACTCCGGCCGGCGACCTGGTCACGTCCGACACTTACAACAAGCTGTTCAGCATGCACGGAATCATCATGGTGTTCTTCTTCCTGATTCCGTCGGTGCCCGCGGTGATCGGCAATTTCCTGATTCCGTTGATGGTCGGCGCCAAAGACCTGGCCTTCCCGCGCGTGAACCTGCTGAGCTGGTACATCTACATGCTGGGCGCGATCACGGCGCTCACTGCCATGGTCACCGGCGGCGTCGATACCGGCTGGACCTTCTACACTCCCTTCAGCACAACGTATTCGAACACGCACGTGATTGGCGCGGCCATCGGCATTTTCATCACCGGCTTCTCGTCGATCCTCACGGGACTGAATTTCATCGTCACCATTCACCGCATGAGGGCGCCTGGCATGACGTGGCGTCGTCTGCCGCTGTTCTGCTGGTCGAATTACGCGGCGGCGCTCATCATGGTGCTGGGCACGCCGGTGATCGCCATCACGTTGCTGCTGGTTGCGCTGGAGCGCGCCTTCAACATCGGCGTCTTCAATCCCGCGCTCGGCGGCGATCCGCTGTTGTTCCAGCACCTGTTCTGGTTCTACTCGCATCCCGCGGTCTACATCATGATCCTGCCGGGCATGGGAGTGATCAGCGAGATCATCACCTGCTTCTCGCGCAAGCGCGTCTTCGGTTATGAGTTTGTGGCGCTGGCGTCGATCGCTATCGCCGTGCTCGGATTCGTGGTGTGGGCGCACCACATGTTTGTGGCTGGGATTTCGGTTTACGCGGCGCTGGTGTTTTCGCTGCTCAGTTCTCTG
>Ga0335073_10007507_pt1 | contig 15292 bp, 14 predicted proteins | sample Lox_Sample_22_FD_207093 | JGI IMG/M metagenome (GOLD analysis project Ga0335073, IMG submission 207093) | Soil microbial communities from Loxahatchee National Wildlife Refuge, Florida, United States - Lox_Sample_2.2 | ecosystem: Environmental > Terrestrial > Soil > Wetlands | place: USA... | reverse complement strand
GTCGCCCTCGACCAGGATGGGGTTGTTCTGCTCACCGCCCGAGTCGGCCGTCTGCGCGAGGTCCCACCAGCTCTGCGTGGACCCGACGAGCGTGTCCTCCCCGCGCCCGTCGATTGCCCCGAGGGTCCCGTTCGGGCCGCGCGTGCCCATCAGGCCGGACCCGGATCCGGTGAAGTCAATGAACGGGGAGCAGCCGCCACCCGCCGCGCTGACGGTGCCACACGTGTTCGTGGGGAACTGCGCGGGGATCTGGTAGTTGGCCGGGTTCAGCGATGCGTAGAGCGTCACCCCTGCCCGGATGAGCAGCACCTCCCGGCTGCCGATCGTGAGCGGGCCGCTGAGGAAGGCGTTGTTGCCGCTGCCGAAGCCGGGGGCGAGCACGACGGCCCGGCCGGTTCCGGCGCAGCGGTTCAGGGCGGCCTGGATGCGGCCGGTGTCGGGCGGGGCGGTCTCGTCGGCGGCGGCGAACTCGCCGGTGGTCGTGGAGAGCGCGGCGCCCAGGATGATGCACGGGGCGGGCAGCCGCGGCTGGCGGGGATGGCGCGGGTCGCCGGTGGCGACGCGCAGCGGCTGCGACGTCGAGTCGGCGGCCGTTAACGTGGCGGCCCGCTTCACGGCGGAAGCGGACGCGAGCCCGGCCGGCGCGGCGAACAAGGCCAGAGCGGCGGCGCAGACCGCCGCGGTGATCACGGATACCCACGAGGCCCTGCGGTTCATCGGCACCTCCGGAGTGCATTGTCGCTACGCCAGCACGCCCGAACCTCAATGTGCTGAGATGTCGTGTATCGTATCTCATATACGACTTGATCGGAAGCCTGCATTCGCTCGGCACGGGGACAGCGGGCAGGGCAGGCTATGGCCTGTGGCTCGGTGGGTCGGCGTTGACGTGGGTGGGCAGCGCAAAGGCTTCGACGCCGCCGTCATCGACGATCGTCGCGTGCTGGAACTGCGTGGCGGGCTGAGCTGCCAGCAGGTCGCTGACCTCGTCACGGCGCACTCGCCGGCGGTCGTGGCGATCGACAGCCCTCGTACCTGCGCACCCGACGGGCAGACCTGCCGCGACGACGAGCGTCAGCTCGCCAGGTCAATCTGCGGCATCCGCTGGACACCCGACTGTCAGCATGTGCACGACAGTCTCTATTACGCATGGATCCTCGAGGGGTTTAAGCTCTTCGACGCGCTCTCGTGCTGCGGTGCCGAAGCCGTGATCGAGGTCTTCCCGACCGCCTCGTGGACTCGCTGGCGCGGCAAGCGAGGCTCGCGGAGCCGTGCGACCTGGACCCGGCAAGGACTGACAGCCCTTGGGCTGGACGGCATCCCCGTCCGCACCAATCAGGACCAGCGAGACGCCATCGCCGCCGCGATGACGGCGCGCCAGCACAGTGCGGGCATGACCGAGGTGATCGGCGACATCGTCGTGCCGTTGCCCCCGCTTTCTGACTAGCGGGGGCGCGGGCCAAACGGAGGATCCTTCCTGCAGGTGAGGTGCGCATGATCGGGAACGATGGTGACATGTATGCCGCCGCCCTTCCCGCCAGGCAGGAAGAAGTAGCCGAAGCTCAGCTCGGAGCCGGACGGTATCGCGGACGGGGTGATCGTTACTACCGCTGTCCCGAATGGCACGTGCGGGGGCCGGGAGAGAACCTGTCCGAGGCCGCTGACCGGGCCGGGCTCGAAGCACACCCTGCCGACGGTGACCAGGGCTGGCACTCCGGCCCCGGCGAGCGCGCGGCGCAGTGCGGCAGCGTCGGGGGCGTGGTTGCTGTACAGCGTGACGGTAACCGTACCGTTCGCTGCCCGGTCCACCGAGAACGAGGCCAGCTGGGCCCCCGCGCCGCCTGGAGTGTGGGAACTGCCCTGGGATTTGCTCGCCGGTCTGCCGCCGAGCGCGTGATCGATGCCGATGCCGGCGCCGATCGCGACCACGGCCGAGGCCGCGGCGAGCCCAGCGATGGCGGGCCTGCGCAGCCTGGCGGCGGGGGAGGGGCGGCGCGACGTGGTGCCGCGCGCAGCGGAGGCCAGCGCCTGCTCCATGTCCCGGCTGAACGCCGGGGTGTCGGGCAGGGCCGGGTCGTCATCACGGTTGAACATCGGATTCCTCCCTTCGCTGCCCCGCCGGTTCTGGCTCACCGGCAGCAGCGAGCAAGTCCTTCACCCGTGCGCGGGCGCGAGACAGCCTGATCCTGGCTGTGTTGGGGTTCATGTTGAGCACGGCCCCGGCCTGAGCTGGGGAGAGCCCGTCCCTGCCGACCAGCCGGAGCAGTTCCTGGTCGCGCGGGCGCAGCATGGCCAGCGCCGCCGCCAGCTCCGGGGCCAGCCGCGCGGCGTCGACCGCGGCGTCGACCGCGTCGGCCTCCGCCGGGCTGAACGACGGCAGTGCCTCCAGACGCCGGATGAGCCGCTGCCGACGCGCCGCCGAGCGGCGCTGATGTGCCAGCACCCTGCGGGCTATGCCAAGCAGCCACGGAACCGCGTCGCCACCGTGGTCGCTGAACCGGCCGGCTGCCCCCAGCGCGGCCAGGAATGTCTCGCCGACCGCGTCGGCTACATCGCTGGCATTCGCGCACCGCGCGATCGCGTAGCCCAGCACCCGGCGCTCGTGACGGCGGTAAAAGCGGCCGAAGGCCTCCGCATCCCCGCGAGCCGTCGCCGCAAGCAGGCCCGCGTCAGACTCGTCCATACCTCTAACTGCCCGCACCCAGCCATCCATGTCACGAACGCGGCCGGCACGCCCTCCCGACGACTGTGGTGCGCTTGACTGGCTGCATGGCTACCATCCGCGACGTGATCTTTGACTCCCGGCATCCGGCGTCGATCGCCCGGTTCTGGGCGGTGGCCATCGACGGCTACCGGGTTGCACCCTACGATGACGCGGAACTCGCCCGGCTGCGCGGTATCGGCATCAACGACCCCGAGGATGATCCCGCGGTTCTCGTCGAACCGGTGACGGGCCGCGGCCCGCGCCTGTTCTTCCAGCGCGTGCCCGAGGGCCGGACGGTCAAGAACCGCGTGCACCTTGACCTGGACGCCCCCGACGCCGACGCCGAGGCCGATCGGCTCACCAGGCTCGGCGCCCGCATGCTGGCCACGTACGAGAACTGGATCACGCTGGCCGATCCCGAAGGCAACGAGTTCTGCATCCAGCGCGCCGCGGCGGCTGGAACGACCCCGTAGACGCCAGCTGCAGCCGGCGCGCTATTCGCTGATGCGAAGTGCCTCAGCTACTTCGCTCAGGTTGTTGTTCAGCTGATGATCCCGGCCGGGCAGCTGATGATCCCGGCCGGGCAGCTGATGCACCTGCGCCTGCGGGATGGCCGCGGCATACAGGCCGGCGTGCGAAGGCGGGACCGTCTCGTCCCGGAGTCCGTGGAACACCTCCACCCGCGCACCTGGCGGCAGCTTCGCGCCGAGGTCGCTCGTCAGCTCGAACTCGTCACTGAGCCAGCCGCCTTCGCCGACGAACGGAGCCGCGATCAGCACGATCGCCGCGAGCCCCTTCTCCGGCGGCTGCTCGGCGAGCGCATGGAGGAGGATCGCCGCGCCGACCGAATGACCGGCCACCACCGCGCCGTCGTCCAGGGCCGCCATCTCCCGCCGAATCGCCGTGCTCCACCGTGCATAACGCGGGTCGCCCTCGTCAGGCATGCGCGGGTAGCGGACCTCGTACTCATCCCCGAGCCCTCGCCGCAGGCTCGCGACCAGCTTGTCGTCCCACTCGTCATGCGCGCCCTCGCCGCCGCCCTGGATGAACAGGATCTGCTGGGTACGTGTCACGGCGATCCCCTTTCACGCCGCCGTCGCAATACGGCAATCACGGTGTTCTCAGCGTCTCGCGATACGTACGATCCGAGCCGCCTCTCGTATTTCGTGCGGGCCGAGCGATACGCGGTGACCGCCTCACCCAGGCTTGCCGGTGCGACGGTGACTTCCATCGGGCGGAGCAGATGCTCGTGCAGCTTGCGCAGTTCGGCAGCGACGAGGTCATGCCTGCCCGATGCCAGCTTCGATCGCAGCCACAGGGCCCAATCCCAGAAATGATCGTCGACCCCGGCCAGTGTCGATGCGTTCACTTGCCAAGGCCCTTCTGGGTCGTTGGTCGACCGGCCGCGGCGGGCTCCCGGCTGATCTTCGTGAATGTCCCCGAGGGCAAGCATGGCAAGAACCGTGTCCATCTCGACATCGTCCCTGACGGCTCCCAGGCGGAGGAACTGGTCAGGCTCGAAGCACTCGGTGCCCGTGTCATCGATGATCGCCGTCACATCGCACCAGGAGGCTGGGTGGTGCTGGCAGACCCCGAGGGAAGCGAGTTCGACCTGGAGGGCGGCGAGTAGGCACCGCCGGAGTGCCATCTGCTGGCACACCATCGAGCCTGGCAAGGCAGCCGACTTGGCCGGCTTTGCGGGCGACCCGCTCACCAACCCGGGGATCTTCGCCGACCGCTCCCGGATAGCCCTCGTCGTGCAGGCGGGCCGCACGGGTACCGGCCGGCGCTGAGCTGCCCTGCCCCCCGCTGGCGCCTGTGCCGTTGGGGCCACCGGGTAATTCCTGACCAGCAATAAACCACGATTTACTTTGCGCCATAGCCGAAACGGCACCGGAGTCTGAATACAAACAGGTTTCCTGTATAGAAGCGTTAAGCGTTTCTCATCGCTTTCGTCTTGAGCGGTTCTGGCGGGCTGCCTATATTTGGGCGGGGCGCTGCTCTTCATCGGGCCACCAATGAGGTTGGGCCCAGCTCAGAACCTGCCCGGTGAGGCGGCGCGGGCAAGGACGGCCGATATCCACTGGCCGGCGCGATCGCCGGCCGGAGAGCGCCGCCAGGTGCTGGCCGAGCGGGCTTCCCGGGGCTAAGGAGACAGCGATGGGGTCAGGGCCGGGACAGCGTGGACGCAGATCCGGGTGGCGCGGCAGGATGATCGCGGCGGCTGTCGGGGCGGTCGCGTTTGCCCTGGTCGCGGGGGCTTGCAGCAGCACCAGCAGCGGCTCGTCATCGGGCGCGCCGGTCCATGGCGGCACGGCAGTAATGGCGGAGCCGCCATCGCTGACCCCGAACTACATTTTCCCGTTCGCCAGCAGCACCTATGCCAGCAACGAGAATATCTTCGATCTGGACTGGCTGATGTACCGGCCGTTGTACTGGTTCGGCAACGGGGCCCAGCCGACGGTGAACAACTCGCTGAGCCTGGCCAACCCGCCTTCTTTCAACGGCACCAAGGTCACCATCACGCTGAAGCATTACATGTGGTCCAACGGCACCCAGGTCACCGCTTCGGACGTGAAGTTCTGGCTGGATATGCTGCTGGCCGTGCCGCAGGACTGGGGGCTGGGCAACGGGTTCCCGCAGAACGTGAAGGACATCACGGTGGTCAATCCCACCGAGCTGACCATGGTGATGGATAAGGCGTACTCGCCGACCTGGTTCCAGTACAACGAGCTGAGCCAGGTCACACCGATGCCGGCGGCATGGGACCGGACCGCGTCGGGGCCGAGCAACTGCGACGCCACGATCAGTGACTGCGCGGCGGTGTACAGCTACCTGAACAAGCAGTCCCAGGACCTGTCCGGGTACGCGACGTCGCCGATCTGGGGCATCGTGGACGGGCCGTGGCGGCTGAGCTCGTTCAACGCCGATGGGCACGTCACGTTCGTGCCAAACAAGAAGTACTCGGGCCCGGTCAAGCCGAAGCTGGCGGCGTTCGAGGAGGTGCCGTTCACCACGGACTCGGCCGAGTATGACGTGCTGCGGTCGCAGAGTTCCGGCACCAAGATCGACTACGGTTACCTGCCCCCGGAGGACGCCCCGGCCAAGCCGGCCAACAAGGCCGTGGGCACCAACCCGCTGCCCAACTACACGCTGTCGCCGCTGTACGCGTGGGGCATCGGCTACTACACGCTGAACTTCCAGTCCACCACCGGCAACGGCCCGATCATCCGGCAGCTGTACTTCCGCCAGGCGCTGGCATACCTGATGAACCAGGCTGCGGTGATCGAGGGCCCGCTGCGCGGCTACGGGGCTCTCACCGTGGGGCCGGTCGGCAGCACCCCGGCGACCGAGTTCCTGTCGCCGCAGGCCAAACAGCACGGCGACCCGTTCCCGTACAATCCCCAAAAGGCCAAGAGCCTGCTGACCAGCCACGGCTGGACCGCGGCCCCGAACGGCGTGTCCACCTGCGCCAACCCCAGCCTGTGCGGCCCGGGGATCAAGAAGGGGCAGCCGCTGAGCTTCGGTTTCCTGTACGCCAGCGGGACCGCGTGGATCCAGTCCGAGGTAACCCAGCTGCAGTCCAACGCCGCTTCGGTCGGGATCAAGCTCAATCTCGAACCCAAGCCCTTCAACGACCTGGGCGCGGTGGCCGGCAACTGCGTGGTCGCGAAGCTCCCGTGCAACTGGGACATGGTCAGCTTCGGCAACGGCTGGTCGTACTCGCCGGACTTCCTGCCCACCGGCGACGAGGTGTTCGAGTGCGGCGCCATCAACAACTTCGGGGGATACTGCAACCCGGCCAACGACACGCTGATCGACAAGACGCTGACGAGCAGCAACCTGCAGTACATGTACAGCTGGCAGAACTACATGACCCCGCAGCTTCCGGTGGAGTGGGCACCGAACGCCGCCACCCAGCTGACCGAGGTCGCCAGCAACCTGAAGGGTGCCCTGCCGCAAAGCCCCACGCTCAGCATCAACCCGGAAAACTGGTATTTCGTTAAATAGGCCGGTGGCGTGCGCCGCGTCCGGCGTGGCCAGCGGCTTGGACGTCACGCACGCCATGCCCGTTAGGATCACGTCACCGCAGCTCACCGGCGAGAAGGGATGGCAGTCTATGGGGGTAGCGATCCTGCGGAACGCGTCGGTGCTCGACCCGGAGCGGGGTGAGCTGGCGGAGGGGCAGTCGGTGGCGGTCGAGGACGGCCGGATCGCCGACGTCGGCCCCGGGCTCACCGGCCCGGACGACGCGCTCATCCTCGACGTGGCCGGGCGGACCGTGATGCCGGGCCTGATCGACGCGCACACCCACCCGGCGATCGTGGACGCGGATGTGTTCGCCATGGCCGAGTGGTCGCCGACGTATGTGGCGGCGCGGGCCGGGCGGGCACTGGAGGGAATGCTGTCGCGCGGGTTCACCACAATCCGCGACGTCGGGGCCGGTGAACACGGGCTGGCGCGGGCGGTGGACGAGGGGTTTTTCACTGGGCCGCGGATGCGGTTCGGCGGCAAGCAGCTGTCGCAGACCGGCGGCGCGGGGGACTGGCGGGCGCCGAGCCGGCGGGTCTACGACGACAACTACTACGCGCCAGCGATCGGCGTGATCTGCGACGGGGTTCCCGAGGTCCGGCGGGCGGTCCGGGAGGAGGTGCGGCGCGGGGCGCACCACATCAAGGTGTACCTCAGCGGTGCCGTTGACTCGCCGAGCGACCGGGTGGACTCGACGCAGTTCTCGATCGAGGAGCTGAACGCGATCGTGGAGGAGGCCACGGCCGCGAACATCTACGTGGCCGGGCACGCCTACACCTCGCGGGCGATCAACCGTGGCCTGGAATGCGGTGTCCGGTCGATCGAGCACGGCAATTTGATGGACGAATCCAGCATCCCGTTCTTCCGCGCAAGCGGCGCCTTCTATGTGCCGACGATCGTCACCTACCAGACCCTGGCCAAGAAGGCGCGCGACGGCGAGCTGCCCGCGGACATCGCCGACAAGCTGGCCGAGGTCATCGACGGGGCGCTCGGTGCTCTGGAGATGGCGCACAAGGCCGGGCTGCCGATCGTGTACGGCACCGACCTGTTCGCGGACACGCACGACCAGCAGCTGCAGGAGTTCGTGATCCGCTCCGAGGTCCAGCCCCCGGCCGACCTGATCCGGGCGGCGACCACCACGGCTGCGGCGCTGCTCTGCATGGTGGGGCAGGTGGGAGTCGTGGCGCCGGGTGCGTACGCCGACCTGCTGGTGGTCGACGGCAACCCGCTGGACGACATCCGGGTGCTCACCGCCCCGGACCGGAACCTGAAGCTGATCATGAAAGAGGGCCGGGTCTACAAGAACGAGCTCTAGCACCCGCGTCGTCCCCAATCCAGCCCAGTCGCTTGACATCACAGGTCGGCTCACGGTTAGGTAAGCCTTACTTAGGAATGCCTATCCTAACGGGCCAGCTCTCGGCGCCGTGGAAGGGGACGACGAGTGCTGCCGACGTTCGTGATTGGCCTGCGCGAGGGCCTGGAAGCCGCGCTGATCGTAGGGATCATCGCCGCGTTCCTGGGCCAGCAGGGTCGGCGTGACGCGCTTCGCCAGGTGTGGATCGGCACGGCCATGGCGGTCGCAATCTGCGTCGGCATCGCGATCGCGCTGCAGGTGATCTCCTCGGACCTGCCACAGCAGCAGCAGGAGGGGCTGGAGACCATCGTCGGCGCGCTGGCGGTGTGCATGGTCACCTACATGATCATCTTCATGCGGCGGCACGCCCGGGACCTGAAGGGCGATCTCGAGGGGGCGGCCGCCTCGGCGCTGGCATCCGGCAGCCGGGCGCTGGTGGTGATGGCGTTCCTCGCGGTGCTGCGCGAGGGCTTCGAGACCGCGGTGTTCTTGCTGGCGACGTTCCACGCCTCCGGCGACGCCACGCTGTCCTGGGTCGGCGCGGTCGTCGGCATCCTGCTCGCGGCCGTGGCCGGCTATGCGATCTACCGCGGGGGTGTACGCCTGAACCTGGCCAGGTTCTTCCGCGTCACCGGGCTGGTGCTGGTGGTGGTCGCGGCGGGCCTGGTGATGACGGCCTTCCACACCGCGAACGAAGCCGGATGGCTGACGGTCGGGCAGGTCCAGGCGTTCGACCTGTCCTGGCTGGTGCGGCCGGGCACACCAGTGGAGTCGCTGGTGACGGGTGTGCTCGGGATCCAGCCGTACCCGGTGTGGATCGAGGTCGCCGCGTGGATCGCCTACCTGGTGCCGATGATCATCATCGTGGCCTGGCCCGCCGGCGCGCGCAGAAGACCCGCCGCCGCGGCCGTACCAGCGCAGCCCGCAGAGCAGTAATCAGTCACAACGGCAAGGGAGTTCATCAACCATGCACACGGACGGTTACGGCGGAGGGCGCGGGGCGCGCTGGCGGCCCGCGGCCACCGGCATCGTGGCGCTGGCATCGCTGGCTTTGCTCGCGTCCGCCTGCTCGAGTTCGCACGGGTCATCGGGGTCCGCTGCCTCGGCGCACACCACCACGGTCACGATCGACCTGACGCCGCAGGGATGCGCGCCGAAGCCGGCGAAGATCGCGGCCGGGCCGGTCCAGTTCAACGTGACCAACACCAATGCCGCAGCGGTGTCCGAGGCCGAACTGCGCACGTCGAACCTGGCCAAGATCCTTGGCGAGCAGGAGAACCTGACCCCCGGCCTGTCCGGCGGGTTCTCGCTGGACCTGCAGCCTGGCACCTACAAAATCAACTGCCCGGGCGCTTCTGTGCAGCACTGGAACCTCACCGTCACCGGCAAGGCGTCCGGGGCGTCCTGGCAGTCCAACCCGCAGCTCGCCGCCGCGGTGAGCTCCTACGGGAGCTACATCGACCAGAACGCCGCCAGCCTGGTGACGCACACGCAGGCGTTCTGCCAGGCCATCGACGCCGGGAACATGGCTCGGGCGGAGGTGCTGTACCCGAAGGCCCGCGTCTACTACGAGCGGATCGAGCCCGTCGCCGAGATCTGGGGCAGCCTGGACACCGAGATCGACGGCCGGTGGGAGAACCCGGTCACGGTGGCATCCCAGTTCATCGGCTTCCACAAGATCGAGCAGCTGATCTGGGCGGACAGCACACTGGCCGGGACGCCGAAGCTGTGCAGCGCACTGGCCGGCCACGAGCAGCAGCTGCTGACCCTGGTGCGCAGCGCCCAGTACAACCCGCTGGAGATGGCCAGCGGCGCCACCGACCTGATCAACGAGGCGGCCACGTCGAAGATCTCCGGCGAGGAGGAGCGCTACTCCAACACGGATCTCCCCGTGTTCCAGGCCAACGTCGACGGGGCGATGGAGGTCGTCGGCCTGCTGCAGCCCTACCTGCAGCACAAGGACCCCGGTCTGCTGTCGCAGATCCGGCAGCGCAACGCCGCGGTCGCCACCCTGCTGGCCACCTACAAGGCCAGCCCGGGCTACGACGACACCGGATACGTGGAATACTCCACCGTCCTCGACCCGCAGCGCCGCCAGCTGTCGACCGCGGTGAACGCCCTCGCCGAGTCGCTGTCCAAGCTGTCGATCCAGGTGAGCAGCTGATGCACCACACCGAGCGGCCGGGGCCCGCAGAGGCACCGGCCGAGCGTGCGGCCCCGGCCGAAGGGCCCGAGCGGCCCGAGCCGGCCGGGCCGTCCCGGCGGCGGCTGCTTGCCGGAGCGGGCGCTGCGGGCGCCGGCGTGCTCGCTGGCGGCCTGGCCGGCTACTTCGCCGGGCAGGGCGGCGAAGCAGCCGGAAGCACAAGCGACGAGGTCGTCCCGTTCTACGGCGCGCACCAGGCCGGCATCGCCACCCCGGCCCAGGACCGGCTCGCGTTCGGCACGCTGAACGCGGTCAGCGGCGCGACCGCCGGTGACGTGCGGGACCTGCTGCACGCGTGGACGAGCGCGGCCGCGGCCATGACCGCCGGCCGGCTGGTCGGCGAGGACACCCGGCCCTACGCCCCGCCGGTCGACACCGGCGAGGCCGTCGGCTCGCCGGTGTCCCGGCTGACGATCACGATCGGCTACGGGCCGTCGCTGTTCGACCACCGGTTCGGCCTGGCCGGCCGCAGGCCGTCCGCGCTCGCCGACCTGCCCCCGCTGCCCAACGAGAACCTCGACCCCGACTACACCGGCGGGGATCTGTGCATCCAGGCCTGCTCCGACGACCCGCTCGTGGCCTTCCACGCGGTGCGCAACCTGGCCAGGATCGGCATGGGCGTGGTCGAGCACAACTGGATGGAGCTCGGCTTCGGGCGTACCTCCACCACCTCATCCAGCCAGCGCACCCCCCGCAACCTGCTCGGGTTCAAGGACGGGACCCGCAACATCAAGGCTGAGCAGGCAAGCCTCATGAACGGGTATGTGTGGGTGGGCCGGGAAACGGACCAGCCCTGGCTGCGGGGCGGCAGCTACCTCGTTGCGCGGAAGATCCGGATCTTCGTGGAGAACTGGGACCGCGACTACCTGCAGGACCAGCAGAACACCATCGGCCGCGTCAAGGTCTCCGGCGCCCCGCTGTCGGGCGGAACCGAGTTCACCGCCCCGGACTTCGATGGGACCGGCAGCGACGGGCAGCCCGCCATCCCGGCTCACGCGCACATCCGGCTGGCCAGCTTCGAGCACAACGGCGGGACCCGGATCCTGCGCCGCGGCTACTCGTTCACCGACGGCATTGACCCGCAGGCCGGAACCCTGCTCGGCGGGCTGTTCTTCATCGCGTTCATGAAGAACCCGGCCCAGTTCGCCCGCCTGCAGCAGTCCCTGGCCGCCGATGCGCTCAACGAGTACATCCAGCACACCGGGAGCGCGGTCTTCGCCTGCCCGCCGGGCCTGCGCCCCGGGCAGGACTGGGGCGCCTCGCTGTTCGCCTGACCCCGAGAGCCCCTAGACGCCGACGGGAATGAGGCGCCGGGCGGGTGCCGTGTGCCGGCCTAGCGGGCTCATGCCGAGGTTGTCGAAGTCGACCGGGCTCGGCCAGTACACCCAGCTCGCCGGGCTCCTGCGGATGGCGGTGCTCACCTCGGCGACGCAGCGCCCGAAGGCGGCTGCCGTATCCCCGGCCATGGGTACCGGTGCGGAGATCTCAATGACCTGGTGACGGTAGTCGGCCGACCGGTACACCGAGCACATGAGCACCGGCGCGCCGGTCAGCCGGGCGAGCGTCACGACGCCGGGCACGAGCCTGGCGTGGGTCCCGAGGAAGCGGACGTCGACCGCGCGGGCCTTGTCGCTGTCCAGCGGTGGCGCGTCGATCGAGATCGTCACGACCTCGTTGTCGCGCAGCGCGGACGCCGCCAGCGCCGCGACCTCGATCCGGCCGGGCCAGGGCTCGATCATCGGCCGCTGCCGGTGCCTCCGCACCCGCCGTGCGACCACCCAGTCCCAGAACCGCCGCTCGAATCTGGACATCCCGGCCGTGTACTTGTGCTGCCAGCGCCCGATCGTGGTGACCGGGACGCCACTGGTGTGCAGCACGGAGAGGGCGCTGTTGTAGGAGCCGAAGTGGGCACAGCACAGGATCGCTCCCTTGCCCCCGGCCAGCGCGGCTTCGAGATGCTCGCGGCCCTCGATCTCGACCAGCCGCCGCAGCGGCCGTGCGCGGTGCCGCAGCCGCATCACGTCGACCGCCTCACACGAGGCGAAGCGGAACCAGTCGCGGGCCGCGTGACGCGCCGCCGACCGGTTCAGCTCGCCAAGGAACAGCCGCAGGTGGCGTTCGGTGTTGGCGCGCTTGGCGGTGTGGCTCCGGTAGAGCCAGTCACCGCGCCAGCAGGCGATGCGGTAGCCGAGGGCGGCCGGCATGCGGGCCAGGACCGGCGCGACCGCCCCCCAGTAGGCCACGCCTTCGGCGCTGCGCAGCAGCCGTGCCGCGCGGCCGTCACCCATGCGTGGCCTCCGTCCTTCCAGGTTCCCTGGCGCGGACGTAGGCGCAGATCGCGTTCACGGTGGCGAAATTGTCCGGGAGCAGGTCCGTGTCGCCCATCGCGATCCCGAACCGCTCCTCGAGGAAGACAACCAGCTTGAGCAGGCCCAGCGAATCGAGGATGCCGGTCTCGAGCAGCGACGTGTCGTCGGCGAGCGGCAGCAGCGCCGGGTCCTGGACGAGTTCCCTGCTGACGTAGTCGTTGATGACGGTTTCCACTTCAGCTCCCCTTCGGTAGGTGTCAGTTGGCAATCTGCGTGCGGACCTGCTATTCGCGGGCCAGGCCGGCCCGGTCGACCTTGCCGGTCGAGGTGCGCGGCAGCGCCTCGCGAAAGTCGATGACGTCCGGCACCATGTAGCTCGGCAGCCACTGCCGGCAGTGGTCCATGACGTTCTCGCGGGTAACCTCGGTCCCGCCCACCTCCCCTTCCCCCTTCACTGTGGTGATGACAGCGCGCAGGCGGCTGCCGAGCAGTTCGTCGGACACCGGCAGCACCGCGGCCTCCTTGATGGCCGGGTGACGGTACAGCGCGGTCTCCACCTCGCCGAGTTCCACGCGGTAGCCACGGATCTTCACCATGCTGTCCCGGCGGCCGACGTAGATGTAGTTGCCGTCCGGGTCCAGGGTCACCAGGTCACCCGTGCGGTACACGAGCTCGTCTCGGGATGGCTGGAACGGGTTCGCGACCAGGACCTCGTGGGTCTTGGCCGGCTGCCCCCAGTACCCCTGCATCACCGACGGCCCGCGCGCGTACAGCTCGCCCTCCTCGCCGGGCACCGACACCCGGCTGCCGTCGGTGGCGACCGCGAACACCTCGGTGTTGGCGCAGGCCTTCCCGATCGGGGCGGGCGTGGCGTCGTCCGTCCCGTCCGCGGGCACCTCGAACGCGGTGCAGACGTTCGTCTCGGTCGGCCCGTACCAGTTGAGGTAGCGGGCGTTTGGCAGCTCGGCCATCAAGCGGGCAAGGTACTTGGGCGGGAACACCTCTCCGGCGAAGATCACCGTGTGCAGGTGCGACAGGTCGAAGTTCTGCAGGCCGCCGTAGCACGCGAGGAGTGTGAGCACCGACGGCACCGAGTACCAGACCGAGATCTGCGCGGTCTGGATCCAGCGCGCGATCGACACCGGGAACGTGGCCGTCCCGTCGGGCAGCACCGCCATGCAGGCACCGGCGCGGCACGTGGCGAACACGTCAAAGACCGACAGGTCGAAGTGCAGCGGCGCGGGGCTGCAGACGCGATCGCTCTCGGTGAGCCGTGCGGCGGCCGCGGCCCACTCGACGAACGTGAGAGAGTTGCGGTGGGAGATCATGACACCCTTCGGGGTGCCGGTCGAGCCCGACGTGTACAGGATGTACGCGAGGTCGGTCTCGATGGCCAGGTCCTCGATCCGCTCGTCCGGCTCGCTGGCGACGTCCGGGGAGCCCGGCACGAGCACGCCGCGCGACCCGGGAACGCCGTCGGCCAGTACGGCCGCCTGAGCGGCGGTCGTGCCGTCCGCGATGATCACTGCGGCGGCGCAGTCCCGCACGACGTAGCCAAGCCGCTCGACGGGCGCCTTCGTGTCCAGCGGCACGTAGCAGGCGCCCGCCTTCAGCGCCCCGTACAGCCCGATCACCGCGCCGGCCGACTTGCTGACGAGGATCGCCACCCGGTCACCGGGCTGCACGCCCCGGCGCAGCAGCGCACGGGCCACCTTGGTGCTCAGCCGGTCCAGCTCGGAGTAGCTGAGCTCGCCGCCTCCCGACGCAACCGCCGGCCGCTGCGGCCGGAGGGCCGCAGCCTCGGTCAGCAGGTGCTGCAGCAGATACGCCATCGTGCTTCCTTTCTTCCTTCGTGCGTGGCTCAGACTTCTTGCGTGGCTCAGACCCCGAGCATCCGGGCGAGCAGCACCCGCTGGATCTCCGAGGTGCCGGAGTAGATGGTGCTGGCGAGCGCGTCCCTCAGATCGCGCTCGATCCCCGCTTCCTTCATGTAACCCAGGGCGCCATGGAGCTGGATGGCGTCCCGGCTGGACTGCACGAACGCCTCGCTGGTGAACAGCTTCGCCGCGGCCGCCTCGGCCGGCGCCGACCTGCCCTGCTGCTTGAGCCAGGCGACCCGGTAGATCAGCAGCCGTGCCGCCTCCAGCCGGACGTACATGTCGGCCAGCTTGTTCGACACGCCCTGGAACTTCCCGATCGGCTGGCCGAACTGCTCGCGCGAGCGCGCGTACGCGACGCACGCGTCGAGCTGGCGCCGCATCGCGCCCACGACGCTGGCGAAGATGCAGCTGCGCTCCCACTCCATGGACGAGTTGAAGATGGCCATGCCGGCGCCTTCCGGCCCGAGCCGGCTCTCCACCGGGACGGTGCAGTCGTCCAGCGCGATCTCGCCGATCGGCGAGGTGCGCAGGCCCATCTTCTCGAAGCCGCTGCTCACCATCAGCCCGGGCGTCGCCCGGTCGACGAGGAACGCGGACAGGCCGGCCAGGCCCGGGCGGTCGGTGACCGAGGCGTACACCAGAAACACGTCGGCGACCGGCGCGTTGGTGATGTACTGCTTGGCGCCGTTCAGGACGTAGTGGTCGCCGCGCCGCTCGGCGCGGGTCCGCATGTGCAGCGCGTCCGAGCCGTTCTCCGGCTCGGTCATCGCGTGCCCGCCGAGGATGTCGCCGGACACCATCGGCGGCAGGTAC
>Ga0335073_10007506_pt1 | contig 15293 bp, 12 predicted proteins | sample Lox_Sample_22_FD_207093 | JGI IMG/M metagenome (GOLD analysis project Ga0335073, IMG submission 207093) | Soil microbial communities from Loxahatchee National Wildlife Refuge, Florida, United States - Lox_Sample_2.2 | ecosystem: Environmental > Terrestrial > Soil > Wetlands | place: USA... | reverse complement strand
GGTGCCCATCATGGTCAGCAGGACTGGCAGCCCCAGCCCTAGCCACTTATCCCGGTAGTCCCACAGCCGGGACGCCAGGGCCACCAGCACGCCCAGCAACCACACCGGCGGGAAGATCACGCCGCCGACGCCCAGCAGGACGATGGCCGCGGTCTCCAGCTTGTTACGGCGCGACCAGGCGGCGACTCTCCTTAGCCGCTGCCGTGTCCGCGAGGGTCGCGGTGCAGCGGATGTCGCCAGTTGCCAGATAGACAGCCGCGTGGCGGCAGCCGGCATCGGGCCAGGCGGCGTCGGGTCGGAGGTCATCGCGTCCGGGGCCATCGCGTCCGGGGCGGTCGGGTCCGGCGCGGTCGGGTCCGGCGCGGTCGGGTCCGGCGCGGTCGGGTCCGGTGCGGCAGTCACAGCGTTGGCGTTAAGGACTGTGTGGCCATTGGCCACTTGCTCCGGGGCCGACTGCATCGCGTCGTGCTGGTCTTCGTCTTGTTGCACGGTGGTCTTGTGGCCGCTGCCCACCTGGCCAACCGGGCGGGCAGCAACTCCGGCCGCTAAGGCTGGCCAGCGCGCCCGCACCGTGCTGGCAGCGTCCGGGCCGGCAGCACTAGGGTCTGCGGCACCAGAGTCCACAGCATCGGGGCCTGTCCCGCCGCCGCCGTCGATCAGCGTCAGCTGCAGATCAGCCCGGCTGCCCGGCTGGACAGGCCAGTGCCAGCTCGCGCCTCGCACTTTGCCGGGTTCACCGCGCAATACCCGTCTCAGGCGCCATCGGCTGGCCGGTTCCAGGGTTTCCCCGCGCAACGTCGCGAGCCGCTGCCGCTCCTGGCTGACCAGCCCGGCCGGATCGCCTAGGCCGGAGAGCAGCCTGGCGACCTCTACAGCCGTCGGCGGGCCGGCCGGGCTGGCTTTGCGCTCGATGAACTCACGGGTGCGGTCGACTAGCGCACGGCGGTCGTCAGGGAGCAGCTGGCCGCGAGCGGCAACCGACAAGCGGTTCAGATAGTCGCGGATGAGCTGTTCCGTTGGCGGGCTCATGCGCTGATAATCTCTCGCCGGGCAGGCATTGTGGAGTCGGCTCGCACGAGAATTCGCCCGGATAGCCGAAGGCGGCCCCGGTTAGTCCGGGACCGCCTCCTGCATTTGTTCAGCCTTAGCAGCTGTGCTGACTTCGCACCAGTCACCTCACCCGGCAACTGCCCGAGTGAGGAGCAACCGGATCAGAAGTCCATGTCACCGCCGCCCGGAGCGGCCGGGGCCTTCTCCTTCTCTGGCTTCTCCGCGATCACTGCCTCGGTCGTCAGGAACAGGCCGGCGATCGACGCGGCGTTCTGCAGCGCGGAACGCGTCACCTTGGCCGGGTCGATGATGCCTGACTTGAACATGTCGACGTACTCGCCGTCGGCAGCGTTAAGGCCATGACCCGCGCTCAAGCCCCGCACCTTCTCGACCACTACGCCGCCCTCAAGACCGGCGTTAATGGCGATCTGCTTCAGCGGCTCTTCCAGCGCCCGGCGAACGATCTGCGCGCCAGTTGCCTCGTCGCCGGACAGCTCGAGCTTCTCGAACGCGCTCTTGCCGGCCTGGATCAAGGCGACTCCGCCACCGGGGACGATGCCCTCCTCGACCGCAGCCTTAGCGTTGCGCACCGCATCCTCGATGCGGTGCTTGCGCTCCTTCAGCTCGACCTCGGTTGCCGCGCCGGCCTTGATGACGGCCACGCCGCCGGCCAGCTTGGCGAGCCGCTCCTGCAGCTTCTCGCGGTCGTAGTCGGAGTCGGTGTTCTCGATCTCGGCGCGGATCTGGTTGACCCGCCCGGAGATCTGCTCAGCGTCACCGGCGCCATCGACGATCGTGGTCTCGTCCTTGGTCACGACGACCTTGCGGGCCCGGCCGAGCAGGTCCAGGTCGGCGTTCTCCAGCTTGAGGCCGACTTCCTCGCTGATGACCTGACCGCCGGTCAGGATCGCGATGTCGCCGAGCATGGCCTTGCGGCGGTCACCGAAACCGGGGGCCTTCACCGCAACGGACTTGAACAGGCCGCGGATCTTGTTGACCACCAGGGTCGCGAGGGCCTCGCCATCAACGTCCTCGGCGATGATGACCAGCGGCTTGCCGGACTGCACGACCTTGTCGAGCAGCGGGAGCAGGTCCTTGTTGGCCGAAACCTTCGAGTTGACGATGAGGATGTAGGGGTCCTCGAGGACGGCCTCCATCCGCTCAGGGTCAGTCACGAAGTAGTGCGAGATGTAGCCCTTGTCGAAGCGCATGCCCTCGGTGAGCTCAAGCTCCAGGCCGAAAGTGTTGCTCTCCTCGACGGTGATGACGCCTTCCTTGCCGACCTTGTCCATCGCCTCGGCGATCATCTCGCCGATTGCGGTGTCACCAGCGGAAATCGAGGCCGTCGAAGCGATCTGCTCCTTGGTCTCCACGTCCTTGGCCAGCTTGGACAGCTCCTCGCTGACGCGCTCGACGGCTGCCTCGATGCCCCGCTTGAGGGACATCGGGTTGGCACCCGCGGCGACGTTGCGCAGGCCCTCGCGGACCAGCGCCTGGGCGAGCACAGTCGCAGTAGTAGTTCCGTCGCCGGCGACGTCATCGGTCTTCTTGGCGACTTCCTTAACGAGCTCGGCGCCGATCTTCTCCCACGGGTCCTCGAGCTCGATCTCCTTGGCGATGGACACACCATCGTTGGTGATCGTGGGGGCTCCCCACTTCTTCTCGAGTACGACGTTCCGGCCCTTGGGGCCGAGGGTTACCTTCACGGCGTCGGCGAGCTGGTTCATGCCGCGTTCGAGGCCGCGCCTGGCTTCCTCATCGAACGCGATCATCTTCGCTGCCATAGGCTTCCAGTCCTCCCGGAACTTTGTGCCTGCGTGCCGACCGGGCCGACGCCCGCGACGGACGGCCACGCCTGGCGGTCAGTCCCTGCCCGCCGCCAGTGGAGGCCTCATCGCCCCGATCACGTCACTGCGTTGTCACTCTCACCCCGAGAGTGCCAACGACATGTTTAGCACTCTCATAGTGAGAGTGCAAGCGCCACTGCGTTGATTGAGGTATACCCGCAGGTCAGCGACATGATGCCGGCAGGTGTTTAAGTGATGCCAAACGGCGAATTAACACCCGGCACGTCAGTGCAATGAATGCGAAGAGCCCGGCACCCCCACCGAGGTGCCGGGCTCTTGCGGCAGGAACCTTACAGCTGGACTAGACAGTCCGCACGGCCTCGGCCTGCGGGCCGCGGTCGCTCTGCGTGATCTCGAATTCGACCCGCTGGCCTTCTTCAAGGCTGCGGTAACCATCCGCCTGGATAGCCGAAAAGTGAACGAAAACGTCCCTACCACCGTCGACCGCGATGAAGCCGTAGCCCTTGTCCGCGTTGAACCATTTGACGGTGCCCTGAGCCATACCAACAACTCCCTAACTCTGCTCGGGCTGCGGGTCCCGCCCTTGCTCGCGGAACCCGTTGATCGCGGCGCAGTCCTTGGCTTCATCAGCAAGCTCAGCTTGCCGCTCTTCCTTGTACCAACAGCGACCGGACACGACTTTACATCGTGCGCGATTGCACTGCGGCAACTTGTGCACGTCTCGGTCGCAATGTGCACTGCATTCGCACCGGATATCCGATGCACATACCTGGCTCAGCCGCCCGCCACGGCAGGGATCACCGAGACCTGGCCGCCGGCCGGGACCGGCGTATCCAGGCCGTGCGCCAGCCTGATGTCCTCTTCGCCGACGTACACGTTGACGAACCTGCGCAGCTGGCCCGCGTCGTCGAGCAGCCGCCCGCCGATCCCCGGGTAGTCGGCGTCCAGGCCGGCAATCAGCTCACGGACGGTGCCTGGCGCCGCCGTCACCACGGCGGTCCCGCCGGTGTAGCTCCGCAAGATCGTCGGTATTCGGACGGACACTGACATGCTCAGCCTGCCTTCCTGGCGGCGCTCGCCGCGAGCGCGGGCTCGCGCTCGGCAAACGCTTCGAGCGTGGGCGGTATTGCGGAAATCTCGTCGATCGTCGCTGCTACCGCGTCGGGAGTCTTCAGCCCGTCGCCGGAGTTGATGATCACGGTGCGCGCATCCGGGTCGATCTGGCCCTCCTTTAGCAGCTTGTGCAGCACGGCCAGGGTGACGCCGCCGGCGGTCTCGGCGAAGACGCCTTCGGTCGAGGCCAGCAGCTTGATCGCAGCCACCAGCTCATCGTCGTGGACATCGGCAACAAGGCCGCCGGTCCGGCGGACCACGTCGAGCACATACGGGCCGTCCGCCGGGTTCCCGATGGCCAGCGACTTGGCGATAGTGGCGGGCCGGACGGGCTGCACGACGTCATGGCCCGCGCGGAACGCAGCCGCAACCGGCGAGCAACCCGTCGCCTGCGCTCCGAATACCCGGTACGGCGCCTGGTCGACCAGGCCGGTGGCGATCAGCTCGCGGAACGCCTTGTCGATCTTCACCAGCTGCGCGCCAGAGGCGACCGGCACCACGATCTGCTCCGGCAGCCGCCAGCCAAGTTGCTCGGCGACCTCAAAGCCGATGGTCTTGGAGCCCTCGGCGTAGTACGGCCGCACGTTCACGTTGACGAACGCCCAGTCCTCGCGATCGTCGGCGAGTTCTGACGCCAGCCGGTTCACGTCGTCGTAGTTGCCCTGCACGGCAACGAGCGAGCCGCCGTAGACGGCAGAGCCGATGATCTTCTGCGGCTCGAGGTCCGCCGGAATCAGCACCACCGAGCGGATTCCCGCCCGCGCGGCCGCCGCGGCGACGGCGTTGGCCAGGTTACCGGTGGACGGGCAGGCAAGAACCTTGAACCCGAGCTCTATTGCAGCCGCGAGCGCAACCCCCACCACCCGGTCCTTGAACGAATGCGTCGGGTTGCCGCGCTCGTCCTTGATCCACAGTTCGCGCATGCCGAGTACCTGCGCGAGCTGGTCTGCGCGGATCAGCCGGGTCCAGCCCGGATCCAAGTTCGGCCGGCTCGCAACGTCCTGCGGCACCGGCAGCAGGCTGGCGTACCGCCACATGCTCAGCGGGCCGCCCTCGATCGACCCGCGGGTGAGGGGGGGCAGGTCATACGCCACCTCAAGCGGCCCGAAGCACTGGTCGCAGACGTGGGTGGAGCCGAGCGCGCAGGTGTGCCCGCATTCACGACAGGCGAGATGGGTTGCGAACCCGAGCCGGGGTGCGGCCGAAGCGGTCGGCGTTGCCGCGGTCGCGTCCAGGGGTGAACTTGCTGGATTGGTCAGCGTGGAACTCACGGGCGAGGCCTCTCTCCTCATCTATCCCGGCGGCTTATGCCGCGGGCCGGAGTTGGCACCAGTCACGTGACGGCCTCGCCGCTTTCGCCGCGCTGCGTCGTTGACTGCTCTGCGCCAGTGAACCTGGCACAGGAGGCGCACTATCAACGTGATGGTTGCCGGGGCTTCATCGGGCCGTTCCCTCCACCCCTCTGGATGAGCAATATGAAGTTGTGCTGGGAATCGTAACCCGGCCACGCCGGTTCGCCCAATCCGGCCGCCGTCCGGCGTATCCGTGCAGGCCGGCCACTGGCATCCCGGCCGCCGCGGATTAGTCTCCTAGTACATGGGCGAAGCGCAGTCAGCGGGGCCAGTTCTGATCGCTTCCAACAGGGGGCCAGTCTCGTTCACACGGGGAGACGACGGACGCCTGTCGGCCAAACGCGGAGGCGGCGGCATGGTGTCGGGCTTGTCGGCTGTTGCCGACGAATCGGACATGTTGTGGGTCTGCGCGGCGCTGAGCGCGGGGGATCGCGCCGCAGCGCGGACCGCGCCAGGCGGCATGCTCCACCGGGACCAGGCCGGGGACGGCGCTGCCGTGCGAATGCTGGATATCCCGCCGGCCATGTTCCAGCGTGCATACAACGCGGTCGCCAACTCCACGCTGTGGTTCGTCCACCATATGCTCTATGACACGCCCAACCGGCCGAGCTTCGGTCCCGGCTTCGGCCGCGAGTGGGAGGCGTTCCGCGGCTACAACGAGATGTTCGCTACCGCCCTCGCTGACGCAGCCCAAACCCGGCGGAGCGGTGCTTCAGCGAGCGAGGCCCGCCGAGACCGAGACAGCGCACCCGCCCGCGCGGTCATCCAGGACTACCACTTGTGCCTCGCGCCGCAAATGCTTGCTGACCGGGCCCCCGGTACCGCCATCGCGCACTTCTCGCACACGCCGTGGGCGCCACCCGACTACTACCGGATGCTGCCGCAGGACGTGGGCCGCGAAGTACTGGCCGGGATTCTCGGCGCGGACCACGCCGGTTTCCTCTGCCGGCGCTGGGCCGACGCATTTGCGGACTGCTGCGAGGAGTTCCTGGCCGCGGACGTCGACAGGGCGCGAGGCCAGGTTAGCTATCGCGGCCATGTCACCAGCATCGGCGTCCACCCTCTCGGCGTCGACGCAGAGCGCCTCAGGGCGCGCGCCGCTGAGCGGGATGTGCTGACCAGGATGGCGGCTCTGGCCGAGGCAACGGCCGGCAAGCAGCTGATCGTCCGGGTAGACAGGACCGAGCTGTCCAAAAACATCGTCCGCGGCCTCGAGGCTTACCGGGAGCTGCTCCGCACCCGGCCGGAGTGGCACGGCAAAGTCGTGCATGTGGCGTTCGCCTATCCGTCCCGCCATGACCTGCCGGAGTACCGCGAGTACACCGCCGCGGTGCAGCGGATGGCCCTGCAGATCCAGGACGAGTTCGCCGTGCCAGGGTGGGATCCGCTGCTACTAGAGGTCAACGACGACTACCCGCGGTCGCTGGCCGCCTGCCGGCTCGCCGACGTGATGCTGGTCAACCCGATCAGGGACGGGATGAACCTGGTCGCCAAGGAAGGCCCGGTGCTGTCGGACCGCGGCTGCGCGCTCGTCCTGTCCACCGAAGCGGGCGCCGCCGACGAGCTTGGTCCGCACGCGCTGATGGTGAATCCGTTCGACATCAGCCAGACCGCACAGGCGCTGCACGAGGCGCTCACCATGAGCGCGGAGGAGCGCACGCAGCGCGCATCGGCGCTAGCCGCGGCGGCCGCCGCTATGCCGCCGAGCCGATGGTTCGCCGACCAGCTGGACGCGCTCGACCGCATCCCGGTGGGCTGAGAGTCCGGCTGCGGCAGCGCGGAGGAGCCCCCGGCTAGGACGAGCATTCAGCCAGGACGAGCGCTGGCGCCCGACTCGGCGAACGCCTCGGCCAGCCCGGCAAGCAGCGCCGCGACTCCGTCCGGCCCGTCGACGACGAGGTCAGCCTCATCGGCGAGCTCGGGCACCTCGGCCGACCCGCTGCACACCAGCAGCCCTGGCGTGCCCCGGTCGCGCAGTGCCCGCACCGCGGCGAAAGCGGGTCTGTCGCCGAGGTCGTCGCCGCAGAACAGGATGGCCGATGGAGCGCGCTCAGCGGCCAGGCTGGTGATCGCGCCACCCTTATCTGCGCCGGGGGGCCGCAACTCGAGCACCAGGCGGCCGGGCTCCAGGGCAAGCCCGGTGCGCTCGGCAAGCCCGGCGAGCGGGCCGCGCAACCGGTCGAGTTCGGCCTGCGGCTCCGCGGCGCGCCGGGTGTGCACGGCCACCGCCTCGCCCTTGTCCTCGACAAAGGTGCCCACGTCGGCGCCTGCCGCAGCCAGAACCGCGGGCAGCTCAGTCCGCGCGGTGGACAGGCCCGGCGGTGGATCCGGGCTGGAAAGCCGACCCCGTTCCCATCGTTGCCTGCCGTAGTGACCGAGAACGAGGACGCGGGGGGTCGCGGATACGCCGGCAAACGACGCGGCATCGGCGGCTGGCCGGCCGGTGATGATGGCGACGGTTCCGGCGCGCTCAGCCAGCCGCAGGAGGGCAGCGGTCGCAGCGGGCGTGGCCCTGGCGGCCGCCGGGTCCTCGATGATCGGAGCCAGCGTGCCGTCGAAGTCGACGGCGATCAGTGACTGCCCAGGCGACGCGATGAGCGCGGCCAGTCCGGCCTTGCCCGCAGCCGTCCGCGGTACCGGCAGCCGACCACCGGGTACCTGGCCGTTGGCCTGACCCGGCACTTTTGCGTCAGGCACGGGATCAGTCCGGCCGGGCCGAGCGCATCCGCTGGCGCCGCGAGCGCTGCCGCCGCAGCCTGGTGACCAGCACCGGGTCGAACTCGGCCGCCTCGGGCCGGTCGATCAGCTCGTTCAGCAGCTGGTAGTACCTGGTGACAGGCATGGCGAATACCTCCAGGATGTCCCGCTCCTTGGCGCCGGCCAGCCGCCACCAGCTCCGTTCGAAGGCCAGGATGCGCATGTCGCGCTCGGACAGTGCAGCCATCCCGGCCTCCCGGCTACCCCCATGCCAATTCTAGGCAGCGAGCTTCCGGCCGGGCGATGGCCATCGTTACTATGCGCCGCGCCACTGGCAACGTACGCTGGCCAGTCGTGACCGTCTATAGCTACCTCAGCTTCCTTACCGACTACGGCCTGGAGGACGGCTTCGTCGCAGCCTGCCACGGCGTGGCGGCCAAGATCGCGCCGAGCGCACGGATCATCGATATCACTCACCTCGTGCAGCCCGGCGACGTGCGGCGCGGCGCCGCCGTGCTCGCCCAGACGGTCGGTTACCTGCCACCTGCCGTGCACGTCGCGGTCGTCGACCCCGGTGTCGGCACGACCCGCCGTGCCATCGCCGTGGCCGCGGGCGGCAGCATCCTGGTCGGCCCGGACAACGGGCTGCTGTCCTGGGCCATCGCTGCCCTCGGCGGCGGAAAGGATGTCGTCCAGCTGACGAACGGCGAGCTCTGGCTGCACCCGGTGTCGGCCACGTTCCACGGACGCGACATCTTCATGCCGGTCGCCGCGCATCTCGCCGGCGGCCTGGACCTGCACGAAGCAGGCGAGCAGATCGGCATCGACGATCTGGTCGCGCTGCCGGCTCCCACAAGCAGGCTGCACGACGGAGCGGCGGAGGGCGAGGTGATGTCAATCGACAGGTTCGGAAACGTGCAATTGTCGATTCCGGCCGCCGACGCCGGAATGCTTGGCGTCGGGATCGGCTCCTCGGTCATCGTGCGCTGCGGTCGCCGCCAGTTCACCGTGCCCTACCTGGATACGTTCGCGGCCGGCGCGCCGGGCGAGATCGTGGCGTTCACCGACAGCGCGGGACTTATCTCGCTCGCCATCAACGCCGGAGACGCCGCGCAGCAACTCGGGCTGCCGCCGGGAGCGCACGTCAAGATCTCGCAGGGGCACGGCGCCTGACGGAGGCCAAGCTGAGCGCGCTGACGCGCTCTACCTGCGGTTGTCGGCCTTCCCTTCGCACAGATAGCACGCAAATAGTCATTACGTGGCACAATGTGCGGTACTCATCACGGAAGGCAAGTCGGCGTGCCACTGAGGTTCCCCCGCCCCGTCATGGCACTGATCGCCACCGGGACCGCGGCCGTCACGATCGGCCTGGCAGGCGTGCCCGCTGCTCACGCTGACCAGGTCCGGCACAGGGAATGGTGGCTCAGCAAGCTCGGCGTTACCGGCGCCTGGGCAGCAACGCAGGGCGCCGGCGTGACCGTGGCCGTGCTGAGTGACGGCGTCGATGCCAGGCATGCCGACCTCGCCGGGGCCGTGACGGCGGCGCCTGCCCCGACCGGAGCCCCGCTAGCATCCGGCCAGTACTTCGGCGAGCAGGGCACCTCGATTGCCAGCCTCATTGCCGGACGCGGGCACGGCTCGGGCGGCGGCTCGGGAATCCTGGGTGTGGCACCCGCCGCGAAGATCCTGTCGATTCCGGTCACGCTGCCTGCCGACGATCCGCAACTCAGTCAGTCCAGCGTCGCGGCCGCCATCCCGGACGCGATCGCAGCTGGCATCAGGTACGCGGTAGACCACGGTGCCAGCGTCATCGACCTGCCCATCGACCCGGGCCAGCCCGGCAGTTCCGGAACCGGCGGCGCGGCCGCCGCGGCCGACGGCAGTCCGGCCGAGCGTGCCGCGGTGAGTTATGCGCTGGCACACAACGTCGTCCTGGTCGCGCCTGCCGGGGACGACGGGGCCGCGTCAGATGCGCCCAACTACCCGGCGGCGTATCCCGGTGTGATCGCGGTCGGCGCCTTCGACTCGGCCTTCACCAAGGCCCCCTGGTCTAGTCATCAGAGCTATGTGACGGTCACGGCGGCCGGCGCGGGCGTGACCGCCGCAGACAACGCGGGTGGTTACCAGACCGTCAACAGCACGAGCGCGGCCAGCGCCGTGGTCGCCGGAATCGCCGCGCTGATCCGGGCTCAGTATCCGGGTCTCAGCGTCGATCAGGTACGCCACGCCATTACCACGAGCACGGTCTACCACCCGGCAGGCGGGCGGGCCGATGGATCTGGTTACGGAACGGTCAATGCCGACAAGGCGATATCGGCGGCGGCGCTGCTGGCCATAAAGCCGGGCAGCCGCGCAGGCGCCCGCGCCCAGCCGCTGATCGCCCCCGCGGCGATCCCGGCGGTCTCGGCAACCCAGGGCATCGGGTCGCAGTTGCTGCGCGCAGGTGAGGCCTCAGGCGCGCTGCTCGTGGTGCTGCTCCTGCTCATCGGTGCGTACGCGGGCACCGGGCGACGCCGTCGCCCGGCCACTCAGCCAGTCGTGACGGCGCAGTGGATGCACCGCCAGGGGCAGTCCCGCTACCCTGTTGCGGCCGCTGCTGACGCGGACCGGATGCTGGAGGTTTTCACCTCGCCGGTCTCCGAGCCCGACCGGTTCGGTTCAGGCAGCCACTTTGCTGGCTACGGAAGCAGGGCCGACGACGGCTTGTTCTCGCCAGCCGCTGGGCGATTCGGCAGTGGCGCTGCCGCGGGCGCGCCGATGACGGCTGGCGCCCTGACCGATTCCGGCGGGCTTCTGTCACACGGTCCGGCCTCGCGGGCGGTCAGTCGGCGACCGCACGTTTCCGGCGCGCCGCCGTGGGAGCCTGCTGCGGCACCACACACCGAACTTCCCTGGACGGCCGCCCCTGGCCGGCACGCTGTAGCCGGCCGGGGCGCGCCAGCCGCACTACCCGGCGGCAACGGAGAGCAGCCGGACCAGGAGAGCTGGACTCAGTCACCGGCGGCCTACTCGCCGTCAGCACAGGAGCTGTTCCCGCCGGAGCGCCAGCCCGCAGACGAGCAGGACGCCTTCTATCCCGGTCACGCAAATGCGTATGGTGCCGAAGGTCAAGACCCTTCAGCGGCAAACTCTATGGCACCGACGTCGTCGCTCTGGGATGCGGCGACGGGCCACCCGGCTGCGGGCGAGCTCTCCCGGCCGCCAATGGACGCTGCCGAGCCCGGCGAGGTTTGGGCCGGGGGCCGATGGAGCCCGGCGCCGGCCGCCGGGCCGGTTATCGAGGGTTCCGTGCTGGGCAGCGACCAGCGGATCGACCGCGGACGAGCCGACTGGGCCACTGACGACTCGTACGGCCAACCCGACCAGTACGGCCAGACTGACCAGTACGGCCAACCCGACCAGTACGGCCAACCCGACCAGTACGGCCAGACTGACCAGTACGGCCAGGCCGACTTTTACCGGCAGCCTGATCAGTACGCCCAGACTGACCAGTACGGCCAGGCCGACCGGTACCCCCAGGCCGACCGGTACCCCCAGGCTGACCAGTACCCCCAGGCTGACCAGTACGCCCAGGCTGACCAGTACCCCCAGGCTGACCAGTACGGCCAGACTGACCAGTACCCCCAGGCCGACTGGCGGCAACGGCAACCCTGGACCGACGCGCCGGCCCACGCCAGCCAGCCAGAAACGATGGACGAGCCGGACTGGCCCGCGCAACCTCGCATGGCCCCGTCCGGATTGCCGATCCGGACGCCGCGTGCGGCGACGCCGTCGCCCGCGCCCCTGTCTCCGAGCGGGTCGCTCTGGGAGCCGGCCCAGGGCGAGCCCAGCGGCTACGAGGCTGAGGACCAGGAGCCTGGCGGCCGCCCGATCTTTGTGTGGGATCCATCGGCCCGGCCGTCCCCGCAGGGCTATCCACCGACCAGCGGATTATCCGGAGCGCCAGGCGGGCAGGCCGAAACGGACTGAGCACGAGACGCCTGAGCACGAGACGCCTGAGCAACTGCTGCCGGTAGGTGTCAGCTCGAAGCGCGTCCCGACCCATGATTGGCACGGGCTGCGGCAAGTTCCTCTTTGCGAGCCGACGCGTACATCGACACGAACTCCTGCCCTGACAGCTTATGGATAGCGGTCATAACTTCGTCAGTGACCGCGCGCCGCTGCCTTGAGCCGGCTGGCTGGCCGCGCAACTCGGGGAAGTCCAGCGGCTCGCCGATCCTGATCTCGATCTTGCCAGGCCTCGGTATCTGGTGACCTGGCGGCAGGATGTGGTCGGTGCCGATCATCGCCACCGGGATAACTGGCGCGCCAGACTGCAAGGCCAGATAGCCCACACCGGGCCGGCCGCGGTACAACCGTCCGTCAGGCGACCTCGTTCCCTCCGGATAAATGCCGAAGAGCTCACCGGAGTTCAGGTGGGCAACTGCCGCCTCAAGCATCGCCATGGCGGCACGGCCGCCCGTTCGATCGGTGGACAGCTGGTTAGTCGATCGCAGGTAGGCACCCACGAGCCGGTCGCGCAACCCGGTGCCGTTGAAGTACTCCGACTTGGCCGCGAAGCTGACCGGGCGCCGCAGCATGAGCGGCAGGTAGATCGAGTCCACGACAGAAAGATGGTTGGACGCGAGGATGGCCGGCCCGGTAGCCGGGATGTGCTCGGCGCCAATGACCTTGGGACGGGCCAGCAGCCGCAGGAACGGCCCGGCGAGCGCCCTGGACAACCGATACTGCACGCAGCCTCCCGGCGAGATGTTCGCGGGAAATTCCGGCCCTCCCGCATGGCAGTCACAGAGTAGCCCGGCTTGGCAGCTGGCCCGCCGAAGTCTCCCGCGGACCGGGTGTGTCCACGGGCTCTCTGACCCGCCGCTCCAGAGCGCGCCCCAGATATTCGGGTGCCCGCGGCCCGACCCGCCGTAGACAATGTCGGCCATGAGCGAGTGGTGGCCCCTTCGGCAGCTCCGGTTGCGAACGCCCAGGCTGGAACTGCGGCTGCCGTCCGAAAGTGACCTGGACGCGCTGGCCAGTCTCGCCGCGGCCGGCGTGCACGATCCGACCGTGCAGCCGTTCGCGATCCCGTGGACCGATCGCCCGCCACAGGACCGGGCGCGCAGCGTGCTGCAGTACCACTGGTCGCAGCGAGCGGCATGGAAGCCGGACAACTGGTCACTCGATTTCGTCGTGGTACGCGATGGCACAGTTGTTGGGACACAAGGGATGTCTGCCCGCGACTTCGCCGTACTCCGCGAGGTCGGCACCGGCTCCTGGCTCGGCCGCGACCATCATGGCCTGGGCGTCGGCACCGAGATGCGGGCCGCGGTGCTCCACCTGGCGTTCGCCGGACTGGGCGCGGAATACGCGACCTCCGGAGCGTTTACCGACAATCTGGCCTCGCTAGCAGTCTCGCGGAAGCTCGGCTATGCCGCCGATGGCATCGACCGGCAGGTCAGCCGCGGGCGGCCAGCGCAGACGACGCGGTTGCGGCTGGACCGGCAGACCTGGGAGGCAACGCATGCCGTCCCGGTCGCGATCTCCGGGCTGGCGGCGTGCCTGCCGATGTTCGGCCTGACAGCCGCGCGATGCGATGGAGGCTAGGCCGCTGGCAGCCGAGCATCCGCTGACTGTTGCGGCGCTGAAGTCGATCCCGGTCAGCTAGAGCTGATCATGTCCGGGTGAGACCAGCCACTCCATTGCTGTGGTGAGTGTGCTGGCGGCACCCGCAGAGCGGTCCCCCCAAGGTCACCCTGCGCGTCAGCCCCCGTCCGCCGGTGACGAAATCGCCTGCCGTGCGGGCGCCGTCCAGCTACCTAACCCCCACGCGACGGGCGCTGCTCCCGGTCACGACCGCCGCTATACCGATAACAGAACCGCGCGCTTGTGCAGATCTGCAGCGCAGAGTGTGGAGGTCATGTGGAGGATCTGCCCAGCAGGCACGGCGCCGGCCCGGTATTGCGCGGCGGGCTACCTCCACGTCGGCGGCCGGAGACCATATGGCGGACATACTTGCACGTAGATAACTCTAGTCTGATTGCAGCTTGATCTGCTAGCCGACTAGAATTAGCATTGTGGTCAACCGGAAACTGAAGCCAGCCGCAGCGCTGACCCTAATCCGTCGGCACGCCCGCGCCAACGGATATGTCGTCCGCGAGCTACCTGGACGCGGGAAAGGATCGCATCGCATCTACGCGCTGGACGACTCGTCCGGTCTCGAAGTCGCAAGGTTCGGCCTGACCAGTCACCCACGTGAGCTGTCGTGGAAACTGCTCACCGATCTAGAGAGGGGACTCGCACCGCTGTTCGGCGACAAGTGGACGGAGAATCGATGGCCACCTACCCCGTGAACGTCACCCGAGACAGCGGCCTGTGGGTCGCCGAGGTCGACGGGCTGCCTCCAGGGACCATCGGCGTCACAGACGTGCAGCGATTCGCCGACCTGGGCTCCGAAGTCCGCGACCTCGTCGCCGGACTCACCCAGGCCGACCCGACTAGTTTCAAACTGACCTGGCGATACGTCATCGATGAGCAGGACGTCACAAGCCTCTTCGAAGCCGTCTTCGGCGCCGAGCTCGCTTACCGAGCGGCGGCCGCGGCACGGGACGCAGCCCGCCAGGCCGTGATCCGCACGCTCGACGAAGCCGACGTGCCGCAATCGGCGATCGGCGATCTACTCGGCCTGTCGCACCAGCGGGTTAGCCAACTCATCAAAGCCGGCTAGCCGCGCGACCGAATGCGCCGCGCCGCGGGCCGCACGCTCGGCTGCAAAGGCCGGCTCCTACTCGTTACTCGGCCGAATTCTGACGCTTTTGTCGCGCTCTCTGGCCAGCAGCAACCGCTACCGCGAAGTACCAGCTTGGAAGATCTGTGGTAACTGAGGGAGCAGCTGCCAGCCCAGCGCGGCGCCGTGGAGGCGAAATCAAGATCGTAGTGATCGAAGATAGCGGCTGGTGATCCAGCTTTGGATAAGGCGTCCGGCTGGGCCTGCCGCTATTGCGACGGCGGTGGATGGTCTGGAGAAGGCTGTAACCGTGAAGGTCACCGTGCCGTCGTCAGCATGCTCGACCATGAACGCTTCCTCTCCGCTTTCCGGGTGCCCGGGCAGCGTGCCGTAGGCGAAACCTCGCCTCCGGGGCTCGTCCACCGCGTATACGACCCGGCATGGTGCGCTAACTCGCAGCGGGCCAACGCCGAGGCCGAGCAAGACGACGGCACCTGGCAGGGCCGTTAGCGCTGAAGCCGACACTTTCAACCCGGCCCGGAGTTGAACCTGCCAGCTGGT
>Ga0335073_10007505_pt1 | contig 15293 bp, 16 predicted proteins | sample Lox_Sample_22_FD_207093 | JGI IMG/M metagenome (GOLD analysis project Ga0335073, IMG submission 207093) | Soil microbial communities from Loxahatchee National Wildlife Refuge, Florida, United States - Lox_Sample_2.2 | ecosystem: Environmental > Terrestrial > Soil > Wetlands | place: USA... | reverse complement strand
TCTGTCAGCGCAGATGTGAATGCCCGCGGGTCTGTCCGCCCCTAAAGGGCGGATCAACGTGGAGGGAAGCCAGCAAGCAAGCGGCAGATTCTGATGTGGCGTCCGTTTCCTGTGGGAGCGGAGAAACGCCAATGTCCAGAGGGCCGCCGGCGTGCGGCTCTAGGGACCTGATCTGACCAGCGGCAGGGCTGGGCGGTCTCCATGGTGTCGAGTCCAGCTATCCCGGCGGTTGCGCCGTCCGGCGATGAACGCCTCGACAGGCCCGCGAAGGATGGTTCGACGGCCGTCCGGCGCGGGATGCGTCGCAGGGGATCCGGCCAAAGTCGGCGTCTTAAGATGAGGCGGCCGAGTTCCCATTGAAGTCTTCTAAAGGACGATTGGCGGGGGCCGCGGGGCCTGTTGCGCGTGGGGGCGCGCTTGCGCGCGGCGTCGCCTCAAAGCGACGACATCGCGAGGTTCTTTGATCTTCAATGGAAAAGGATTTGCCCGCGGCATGTTCGCCTTCCTAGCAAAGCTCATGCGCGGGCCCGCGGTGGTCGCCGTGTTCGTCGCTCTCGCACAGTCCGCCAGCGCGGATCCGCTCTCGGTCAAAGTCGGGGTCATCCACGAAGCGCACTCTCGCGAGACGATCTCCATCCTCGATATCCCTCCCGCGGATGACTTCATCGCCGGCGCGCGCATGGCGATGGACGACAACAACACGACCGGCCGGTTCCTCGACCAATCCTTCTCCGTCGTCGACGCCAAGCTCGCCCCGGGCGAAGATCCGATCGCGCCGCTGAACGGGATGCTCGCCGACGGCGTGCGCTTTTTCATCGTCGATCTTCCGCCCGCCGAGCTTCTCGCAGTCGCCGACGCGGCGCGACCCTCTGGCGCGCTGGTGTTTAACGCGGGCGCGCCCGACGACCGTCTGCGCGAGGAGGATTGTCGCGCAAATGTGATCCATACCGCGCCAACGCGCTCGATGCTGACCGACGGGCTCGCGCAATATTTGATCTGGAAGCAATGGAGACGGTGGCTCCTGGTCGTCGGGTCGCATCCGGAGGACAAACTGCTCGGGGAGGCTTACGAGCGGTCGGCGAAAAAATTCGGCGCGAAAATCGTCGAGGAGCGCGTTTACGAGGACACCGGCGGGGGCCGACGATCGGACTCTGGCAGCGTGCAAGTGCAGCGGCAGATGCCGGTCTTCACCCAAAACGCGCCCGACTATGACGTGCTCGTGGCGGCCGATGAAAACGAAGTTTTCGCCGGCTATCTGCCCTATCGCACCTGGGATCCCCGGCCGGTGGTCGGCTCGGGGGGGTTGCGGCCGGTAAGCTGGGACCCCTCGCACGAACTCTGGGGCGCCGCGCAGTTGCAGAGTCGCTTCGAGCGCTTCTTCAAGCGCGGAATGAATGAGCGCGACAACCAGGCCTGGGTCGCCATGCGCCTCATCGGCGACGCCGTCGCCCATACCCGCTCAGCCGATCCCAAGATGATTCACGACGATATTCTGTCGCCGGGCTTCGCGCTCGCCGCGTTCAAGGGACAGAAGCTCACTGTACGCGACTGGAACCAGCAGTTGCGTCAGCCAATTCTGCTGACCGACGGCCGAGGCACGGTCTCGGTTTCGCCCCAGGAAGGCTTCCTGCACGAGACGTCCCAACTCGACACCCTCGGCTTCGACCGGCCGGAGACCAAATGCAAACTTCATTGAAACGCTTGGGCCGCGCCGCCGGCGCGCTCGCCCTTCTGGCGGGCCTTGGCGCTCTTTCCGGTCCCGCGCATGCGACGACCGCCTATATCACCAATGAGAAGGGCAATTCGATCTCGGTCATCGACATCGACAAGCTCGAGGTCACGCGCACCGTCAAGACTGGCCAGAGGCCGCGCGGCATAGCGCTCAGCAAGGACGATGCGCTGATGTTCGTTTGCCTGGGCGACGACGACACCATCGCCATTATCGATACGAAAACAATGAAGGAGGTCGGGGAACTGCCGTCAGGCCCCGACCCCGAGCAGTTGCGCGTGAGCCGGGACGGCAAATTCGTTTTCGTCGCCAACGAAAATGACGCGCTCCTCACCGCAATCGATATCGCGACGCGCAAGGTGGTCAGCGAATTTCCGGTCGGCGTCGAGCCCGAAGGCGTGGCGGTCAGCCCCGACGACTCGATCGTCGTCAATACGTCGGAAACAACCAGCATGGCCCACTTTATCGATTGGCGGAACAAGAAGGTCGTGGCCAACATTCTCGTCGACCCGCGCCCGCGCTACGCCGAGTACAACAAGGACGGCTCGGAACTGTGGGTGTCGTCGGAGGTCGGCGGAACGGTCAGCGTCATCGACCCCGTCAAGCGCGTGATCACTCACAAGATTACATTCGACGTGCCGGGACTCGCGAAGGAGCTGATCCAGCCGGTCGGCATTCGCTTCAGCACCGACAGCAAGCTCGGGTTCGTCGCCTTAGGCCCCGCCAATCGCGTCGCGGTCGTCGATGCGGCGACCAAGCAGGTGATCAAATATCTGCTTGTCGGCCAGCGCGTCTGGCAACTGGACCTGACGCCGGACGGCAAGTATCTCTTGACGACCAACGGCGTCTCGAACGACGTATCGGTCATCGACGTGGCCGCGCTGAAGGTGATCAAATCGATTCCGGTCGGTTCGTTTCCTTGGGGCGTCGCGATCTCGAAGCAATGACCGCAGTCGCCGCCGCGCCGCCGAAGACGACCGTCAGCGCGCTCTCGGTCGAGAACGTGTCGCACGCCTATGGAGCGCGGGTCGCGCTCGATGAGGTGAGCTTCGAGGTAGCGCCGGCCAGTTTCACCGTGCTCCTGGGTTTGAACGGCGCGGGCAAGAGCACGCTGTTCTCGGTGATCACCCACCTTTACGTGAGTCGATCGGGAGCGGTGCGAATCTTCGGCCGCGACGTTGCGCGCGAGAGCGGCGCCGCGCTCTCGCTGCTCGGCGTCGTGTTTCAGCAGCGTACGCTCGATCCTGATCTCAGCGTCGCGCAGAATCTCGCCTATCACGGCGCCCTGCATGGCATTGGCAGGCGTGAATCGCGCGCGCGGCAGGCAATCCAGCTCGCTCGCGTCGGTCTCGCCGACCGGGCTGGCGACAAGGTGCGCTTCCTCTCCGGCGGTCAGATGCGACGGGTCGAGATCGCGCGCGCGCTCCTTCACCGCCCCCGCATGCTGCTGCTGGACGAGCCGACGGCGGGGCTCGACATCAAGGCGCGCGCGGGGATTCTCGAGGTCGTGCGGGGTCTAGTCGCCGCTGAAGGAATAGGCGTCCTTTGGGCGACCCATCTCGTCGACGAGATTCGCGAGGACGATCACGTGGTCGTGCTGCATAAGGGGCATGTTCTCGCAGACGGCGCATCCAGGTCCATCGTCCGCTCGGCGGGCGCGGGTTCGATCGGAGAAGCGTTCACGTCATTGACCGGCGGCGGCCGGGAAGGAGGCGAATGGTGAGCCAGGCCGTCCTTGAGAGCGAGCGGCAATTCGGCTGGATGGAGCGGCTGATCTGCCTTTACGGCATCGTGTGGCGCGAGAGCCTGCGCTTCCTTCACCAGCGCGAGCGTTTCATCTCGGCTCTGGTGCGTCCGATGGTCTGGCTGTTCATTTTCGCCGCCGGATTTCGACAGACGCTCGGCGTGTCGATCATGCCGCCGTATGACACCTATGTCCTGTACGAGGTTTACATAACTCCGGGGCTGATCGCGATGATCCAGCTCTTCAACGGCATGCAATCTTCGTTGTCGATGGTCTACGACCGCGAGATGGGTAGCATGCGCATGCTGTTGGTCAGTCCCGCGCCGCGCTGGTTTCTCCTGACGTCGAAGCTGATCGCCGGCGTCGCTGTCTCAGTTCTGCAGGTCTATGCCTTTCTTGTCGTCGCCTATTTCTGGGAGATTGAGCCGCCGACCTGGTGGGGCTACTTGACGGTGCTGCCCGCGCTTGCGCTGTCTGGTCTCATGCTCGGCGCACTGGGCATGCTTTTATCCTCGCTCATCAAGCAGCTCGAGAACTTCGCGGGAGTGATGAATTTCGTCATCTTCCCGATGTTCTTCGCCTCGTCGGCCCTGTATCCGCTCTGGCGGGTGCAGGAGGGAAGTCCATGGCTCGCGACTGTCTGCCGGCTCAATCCCTTCACCTATTCGGTCGAACTGATCCGCTTCGCTTTCTATCAACAGGTCAATTGGCTGGCGCTCGGGGTCGTCGCAGGTTGCGCGGCGGCGTTCCTCGGCGGCGCGGTGATCGCCTACGATCCGGCGCGCGGCATGCTGATGCGGCGGGGCGGCTGATGCGCGGCGGACATCAAGGCATGACCATGATCAAGCGCATGCTCGTCCTCGCCCTCGTTTTCGCCGCGAGCGCCTGTCTCGCATGCAGCGCTGACGCCGCCGAACGCCTGCGCATCGCGCTCCAGAGGACCGGGACGGCGTCTTGGGAAATCGAGCTGATCAAAGCGCGCGGGCTCGACAAGGCGGCGAATCTGGACATCGAGACGACCGAACTTGCCTCCACCGACGCGGGCAAAGTCGCGCTCGAGGGCCGCGCCGTGGACATGGTTGTCGAGGACTGGCTCTGGGTGGCGCGAGAACGAGCGCTAGGCGACAAGCTCTTGTTCACGCCCTACTCGAGCGCGCTCGGTGCGGTCATGGCGCCGAAGGATTCGCCTGTCCATACGCTCGCCGATCTCGCTGGCCGGTCCATTGGTGTCGCCGGCGGACCAATCGACAAGAACTGGCTTCTCTTGCGCGCGGCGGCGCTCGGCGAGGGGGTCGACCTTATAAAGAATACGCGCCCGTCTTATGCCGCGCCGCCGCTCATAGCGGAGAAGCTTGTCCAGGGCGAGGTCGAGACTGCTCTCGAATTCTGGAATTTCTGCGCCGATCTCGAGGCGCGCGGTTTCCGCCGGGCGATCGAAATGGCTGATGTTGAGAAGGCGCTCGGCGCAAGCGACCCGGTGGCGATGACCGGCTATGTGTTCAGCGAATCGTTTGCGGTCTCGCACAAGGACGCGCTCCGGCGTTTTTTCGCCGCGCTGGCCGAGGCGCGCAGAATCTTGGCGCAGGATCCGACCGCCTGGGCGCCGATCAAGGCGCGGCTCCGCGTGAAAGACGACGCGGCGCTCGAAGTCTACCGGCAGCGTTATCTGGACGGCGTCCCGAAGCGGACTATCGCTGAGGAGGCCGCCGACGCGCGGGTCCTTTATCGCCGGTTGGCGCAAATTGGCGGTCAGGCGCTCGTCGGCGACGACAAGGACCTCGACATGAGCCTCTTCTACGATCCCATGAGCGGCGAATAAGGCGTGGCGGCGCGGCTCATCTCGTTCATCGCGCTCATCGGACTGTGGCAGATCGCCGCCCATTTTGGCGACCCGCGCTTGCTGCCGGGCCCGATGGCGGTATTCGCTGCGATGCGCTTGGAGGCCGCCTCGGGCGCGCTGTTCGTGGCGCTCGGCATCACGCTCGCCCGGGTTGCGGCGGCGTTCGTTCTGGCGATGGCGGCCGGGTCGGCGATCGGCTATGCCATGGGGCGCAGCGCGCTCTTCGATCGCGTAGCCGACCCATGGATCATCGTGCTGTTGAATCTGCCCGCGCTGGTGATCATCGTCCTTGCCTATATCTGGGTGGGCCTCAACGAAGCGGCCGCGATCGGCGCGGTGGCGCTCAATAAATTGCCTATTACGGTCGTCACGATACGAGAGGGCGTGCGCGCGCTGGACGCCAGGCTTGACGAGATGGCGCGCGTCTTCGGCTTTTCGCCGCTGACGCGGCTGAACCATGTCGTCGCTCCGCAACTCGCGCCGTTTTTCGCCGCGGCGACCCGCGCGGGCCTGTCGCTCGTGTGGAAGATCGTGCTGGTGGTCGAATTGATGGGGCGGCCGAACGGCGTGGGGTTCGAAATCAATGTCGCGTTCCAGTTGTTCGACGTCCCGCTGCTGCTCGCCTATGCCCTACCTTTCACCGCCATCATGCTGATCATCGAAACGCTCGTGGTCCAGCCCTTTGAACGTCATGTCTCCCGTTGGCGACCGCGCGCGGCTTGAAGCGCGCGTCGCGGGAAAATCCCTTCTGTCCGCCTCCGGCCAGAGGGTTCCGGTCATCGCCGATCTTTCGTTTGCGCTTGAGGAAGGGGAGACCGGCGCGCTGATCGGCCCGTCCGGCTGCGGCAAGTCGACGCTGATGCGCATTCTCGCCGGCCTTGATCGCAATTTCGAGGGCAAGGTCCACGTCCCCGCGGGCGGGCGCATCGGCATGGCGTTTCAGGAGCCCCGACTCCTCCCCTGGCGGAGCGTCGAGGACAATGTCCGGCTCGCCGCGCCCGAGGCGAGCGACGAGGAGGTCGCTACGCTGTTCGCAGCGCTCGGCCTTTCCGAGCATCGGACGCATTTCCCGGGCGAGCTCTCGGTCGGCCTCGCGCGCCGCGCGGCGCTGGCGCGAGCCTTCGCCGTTCGGCCGACCTTGCTCTTGCTCGACGAGCCGTTCGTTTCGCTCGATGCGCCGCTCGCCCGGCAGATGCAGCGCGATCTCGCGCGGCTCGTCGAGAGCCGCAGCATGATCACCGTGCTTGTCACTCACGACGTCGACGAGGCGATCGCTCTCGCCGACCGGATCTTTGTCCTTTCCGCGCGCCCCGCGCATGTGATCGGCGAAATCCGGGTCGAGAGTCCACGCTCGGCAATGAGCGGCGAAGAGAGTCGCTCGCTAGCGGCGCGGATCGAGGTCCTGCGGCAATCTGGCTGAATCTGCGGGCGCTCCAAGCGAGCGGCAGGCCCCAATTTTGAGCTGGTTTTCGGCGATTTCAATGGGTTGCGGCGCCATTTCCAACCCAAGCCAATATACACAGGAGGACAGTATTATATCCAAGAGCTTGGCGCGGCTCATCGATCGAGGCGCTGCGCCAGCCGGGCTTGGATCCCAGGGCGGTCAACCGGCGCACTCGATAGCCTTGAACACTTTGAAGGCGGCGGCGTGCTCGGCGGGGTCGTGGACGCGGAAAACCGCGGCGCCGCGCGCCAGCGTTACGAGGTTGGCGGCGAGCGTGCCGATCAGCAGGTCGTCGATGCTTGAGGGAGTGAGGTCGCCGAACAGGCGCTTGCGCGACGCGCCGATCAGGATCGGCAGGCCGAACGCGCTGCGCAAGGCGCCGGTCAGCGCAAGCGCCTTCAGATTCTGCGCTCGGGTCTTAGCGAAACCGACGCCAGGGTCGAGCAGGATGCGCGTCCGAGGAATGCCGGCGCGATCGGCGAGGATCAGCGACCGATCGAAGAAACGTCTGATGTCGGCTTCGATGTCGAGGTCGGGATCGACGCTATCCCGGTTGTGCATGATCACCACAGCGGCGCCGGCTTCGGCGACCACGTCCGCCATCGCGGCGTCCTTTTGCAGTCCCCATACGTCGTTGACGACTGAGACCCCGAGCGAGAGCGCGCGGCGGGCGATTTCGGCCTTCGTGGTATCAATCGAAAACGGCGTGGCGACTTCGGTCAGGAGCGGCGCGAGCAACGGCTCCAGGCGGCGCCATTCTTCGTCAGGCGGAACCGCGGTGTGACCCGGCCGCGTCGATTCCGCTCCGACGTCGATAATGTCGGCGCCGCCGGCGACCAGCTTGTGGGCTTGGCCGAGGGCGGCGTCGAGCGCCTGAAAGCATCCGCCGTCGGAAAACGAATCCGGCGTCACATTGAGAATTCCCATGATGACCGGCTTGACGCCGATCAGCCGCAGGAATGCGTCGCGACGGCGTTCGCTCTCAAACCTGGCGGCAAGGCGGCTCATCTGCCGGCGCGCGAGCCTCGTGGGTCACTTGTCGTCATATTTGATGTAGGCGAACCGTTGGTCGCCGACCGGCGTCCCCTCGAGGGCGCCGCCCTCTTTGCCGGGGCGCCATGACACGAAGTCCTCGATCTTGCGCGCGAGCTCGAAGTCCTTGTCGGTGATCCCCTTCGCGCTGTGCGTCTGCAGTTTCACCTCGACAAACGCATAGGAGGCGCGCAGATCCGGATGGTGCCACGCGGCCTCCGCGAGGTGGCCGACCGCGTTGATCACCATGAGCGTTCCTTTCCAGCTCGCGGTTCGATAGGTTCGTCGGATCCAGCCGTTTTCGTAATGCCAATGGGGAAGCTCGCGCTTTAGCCGCTCTTCGATCTCGTTGAGTTCGTAGACGCGTTCCTTCGAATCCTGGGTCATCGACGGTTCTCCCAAAACAGACGGCGGCCGGTTTCTCCTCGGAAATCGCTTGCCTTCCTATCACAGCAGCGGTTCGACCACCCGTCCAGGCCCGAGTCCAGTCACTTCACGAGAGGGCAGCCGCCTTGGTCAAGCGGGCGGAAAGCCGCCTCGGGCGGGATCGTCTCGATGAGATCGTAGACGTCATACCGGCTCTTCGATTGCTCAGGCGCCTTGACCCTGAACACATACATCGCGTGGGTCGCGCGCCCGTCCAACCGCACCACGACCCGGCCGAAGAGCGGATCGTCGATCGGCGACTTCTTCATTTCGGCCAGAACCCGGTCGCCTTCGATCGTTCCCGCCGCCTTGACCGCGCGCAAATAGGCCAGCGTCGCCGAGTAGGCGGCAGCCTGGTCTTCGGTTGGCATCCTGCCGCCCATGCGTTCCGCGAATCGCTTGCTGAAGGCGCGGGTCGAATCATTGAGATCCCAATAGAACGCTTCGGAGAGGATGAGGCCTTGCGCGGCCTTGAGCCCGAGCGCATCGATATCCGTGATCTGCAGGAACAGCGCCGCGAGCCGGGCGTCGGGCCCCACGATCTGGAATTCAGCGGCCTGGCGGATCGCGTTGATCGCGTCGGCGCCGGTGTCGGCAAGCGCGATGACTTTGGCCCCCGATGCTTGCGCCTGCAGGAGATAGGAGCCGAAATCGGTTGCGCCGAGCGGATGCGACACCGAGCCGACGACCGTGCCGCCCGCCTTGACGATCGCCTCGGTCGCGTCGCGCTGCAGCGCCTTGCCGAGCGCGTACTCAAAGCTGATGAAAAACCAGGACGACCCGCCCATTTTTGTGATTGTCCGGCCGACGGCGGACCCGAGCGCCCACGTGTCCAGAGCCCATTGCACGGTGGTCGGCTGGCAGAACTTTCCGGTCAGGTCGGAGGTGGCCGTCGCGGAGGCGAGCATCGCGCGGTTCTTTTCGCGCATCAGGGCGTTGACGGCCAGGCCGACGCCCGAATTGGCGAGATCGACGATCGCGTCAACGCCCTCCTCGTCCACCCATCGCCGCGCGATCGCCACCCCGACGTCGGGCTTATTCTGGTGATCGGCCGAAATGACCTCGACAGTGAGGCCGCCGGCCTCCTTCGCGAAGTCCTCTGCGGCCAGCTCGGCGCCGATGAGCGACCCCTTGCCAACCTGGTCGGCGAACGGACCGGAGAAGTCGCTCAAGACGCCGATCTTGATCTTGTCGCCCGGAATTTGGGCACAGGCGGCCGCGGAGAGGCCGGCCAGCAGCGCGGCCGCCAGCGCGAGCGCCAGGCCAAACAGCGGCCGCTTGACTATGGCCAGGATTGCCGATCCTCCCTTTATTCGCCGGGCCTCGACGGACGGCGCTGACTTTGCGTTTATAGTGCGATCATCCGCGCACGCGGGCAAGCCCGGCGCGGCGGCGGCCAGAATTGCGACAAAGGCCGGAGTAGACGGGCCAAACCGAGGCAGCCAATGACGGGTCCCAAAGTCGAAAGCGCTAGCGCGATCGCGGCCGAAGCTCGGCGCGGCTCCAGCCGCGAAGTCAGGTTCACGCGCCCTCGCGCGCTGCTGGCCGCTTTGGGCGTCGCTGCTTTGCTCGCGCTGACATTCGTTGCGATTGGCGACCGTACGACAGCCGCGGCGCCCGCGCTCGCCGACCCAGTCACGACCGTCGCTTTGCTGGGCGTCCAATTCCTGAACGACCACGAGGATCTGGAACCGACCACGGATGCGGAGCGAGCTCGCCTTGCGTCGATCGAGAAGCTTTTCAAGTCAGAGCTCGAAGCATCGGGTCGATTCAGGTTTGTTGCAATACCCGCCGACGCGGCGGCGAAAATCGCGGCCGAGCGAGAGATCGGCAATTGCGGCGGCTGCGAGTTCGACTACGGCAAGCAATATGGAGCAGACGACGTTGCGTGGATCGTCGTTCAGAAGGTCTCCGATCTCATTCTCAACATCAACGTTTACATGGCCGATGTCGCGAGCAGGAAATTGAAGTTCGTCCATAGCGTCGACATTCGCGGCAACACAGACGAATCCTGGGCGCGCGGCCTTTCCTATTTGGTGAAGAACTACCTTCTGGCCGGTCAAAACTGATCTCGGGAGCGGCGCCGAAATTTGCGCCGCGGATTGGGTGCGGACACGAAAACGACGCCCGGTGGCGGATCCGGCGCGAAGTGGCATGGAATTTGCTAAATTTGTCTGTGTCTCGTGGGGAAACGGTCGACGGGCCGGTCGCATCGCTCAAGCGGCGCTTTGCGGTCAGGATGGATTTACCCCGCCGCATCGGGACGGACCATGAATTCCATTGTTGTTTACATCCTCCTGTGCGCGGCCTCGACGGCGCCCGGCGACTGCGACAGGAGCAGCGCGATCGATGTCATGCTCGGCCCAGAAGTGCAAAACGAAGTCATGTGCGGCCTGGAGGCCCAGGAGACGTTCGCACTGACCGCGATCCGTCCCAAGGACGGGGAATATGTGAAAATCGCCTGCCTTCGCCGTCGCCGGCTGGCGGACGATTGAACGGGGCGGTTCACTCGAACGATACGATCAAGCAGGCGGTGATGGCGGGAGCGGGATCGCGCTCGTTTCGGCCCATAATGTCGCCGCCGAGGTCGCCAGTGGACGGCTGGTTCGCCGCGACGTTGAGAAATTGTCGATCCGCCGCTTCTGGTATGTGACGAGCCGAACTGACCCTGTCTTGTCTCCGGTCGCGCGAGCATTTCGCGATTTCGCCGCGGCCAGCGGGTCGAATTACCTGCCGCGGCTGCCAAGGCTTGATCCGGCGGTCTAGCCCAATTCGAGACGACGCGCAGGAGGGCCTTGTTCATTGCCGAGGCCGAGGCGCCTGGGAGCGGGGATGTCGCAAGTTATTGAAATGGCGCACTCGAAGAGATTCGAACTCCTGACCCCAGATTCGTAGTATGTTTGTATTCGTTCGCCATGATTTTCCATTGTACTAAAACACTACTACTATGGGTTCAGAAATTGCCAATTCTATTGTCTTTGTCGTACCATAGCGTAGGATCGGATGGCGGGACCTTGAAACAGCTGTCCCTGACTTTGCCGTTCTAACGCCGTTGCGCGCCGGCCTCGACGTCACCTTCATCGAGCAATGGCCGGCGGGCGCCGAGGCGATGCGGACGAACGGGGTTTGGGCCGTCATCGCCGCCGGGATCGAGAGCGGGGTATTGGCCGCCTTGCCTACGAACGCCGACCTGCTGAGATCGGCGCGCGGGGCCTGATGAGGTCTTTGCAAATGACGCGCCGCAGCGGCGCACGAGGAGGACGAACACGATGGCCAGGCTTCAAAACACAGTCGTCATGATCACCGGGGGCGCGCAGGGCATCGGCGAGGGCATCGCCCGCCGTCTCGCCTCTGAAGGCGCCGCGATCGCCATCGCCGACCTCAACGCGGACAAGGCGAAGGCCGTGGCCGAGACCTTGAAGGGCGAAGGGGCGGCTGGTGCGATCAGCGTGCAGGCGGATGTTGGGGATCGCGGCCAGGTTAAGGCGGCTATCAAGGCGGCCGTAGACAGCTTCGGCCGGCTCGACGTCCTGTTCAACAACGCTGGCTTCAACAAGCCGCTTCCGTTTCTCGAGGTCGACGAGGCGAACTTCAACAGCATCATGCGCGTCAACGCATGGGGCGTCATGCTCGGGATCCAGGAGGGCGCCAAGCAAATGATCGCACAGGGCGGCGGCGGCAAGATCATCAACACAGCTTCGATCGCCGGCCGCCAGGGCTATGCGGAGTTTGCGCCCTACTGCTGCAGCAAGTCCGCGGTGATCTCGCTGACCCAGGCGGGCGCCCGCGAATTCGCCAAGCACAAGATCACTGTCAATGCGTTCGCGCCGGGCGTGGTGGTGACGCCGCTGTGGGACGGGCTCGAGCAGGACATGATCGACAAGGGCGTCATCAAGAAGAAGGGCGAGTTCATCGAGAGCTTCTCGGCCAGCATCCTGCTCGGCTACCCGTCGAAGCCCAATGATCTCGCGGGGATCGCGGCTTTCCTCGCGTCGCACGACTCCGACTATATCACCGGACAGGTCATCATGTCGGACGGCGGCATGGTGCTGGTCTGACCGGCGACGTCGGCGTGTTGTTGAGCGTCGCCGCCCCGACGCGCTGAAGGCTGCCATGGACGCCGTCGAATGCCTCGTCATTGGCGCCGGTGTGATCGGTCTCGCGATCGCCCGCGCGCTGGCGCGGGCCGGTCGCGAGGTCGTCGTCGTCGAGGCGGAAGACGCCATCGGGACGGGCGTGAGCTCGCGGAACAGCGAAGTCATCCACGCCGGCGTCTATTACCCGACCGGCCTTGCGAAGACCCGGCTCTGCGTCGAGGGCAAGGAGATGCTTTACCGCTTCTGCCGCGAGTACGGGGTGCAGCACCGGCGCAGCGGCAAGCTTATCGTCGCCGCCGACGAGAACGAGATCGCCAAGCTTGCGGCGCTCGAGGCACAGGCGAAGGCGAACGGCGTCGACGACCTCCTCTGGCTCAGCGGCGCAGAGGCCCGCGCGCTCGAGCCGGCGCTCAGGGCGAACCGCGCGCTGCTTTCGCCCTCGACCGGCATCGTCGACAGTCACGCCTTCATGCTAGCGCTCAGGGGCGACGCCGAGGCGCATGGGGCGATGATCGCGCTCGCCACGCCGGTCGTCTCGGGGCGAGCGCATGGCGCCGGCGTTGCGATCGACACTGGCGGCGCGGAGCCGATGCGGTTCACGGCGACCCTCGTTGTCAATGCGGCGGGCCTGGATGCGCAGTCGGTCGCGCGCGCGATCGACGGCCTGCCGGCCGACAAGATCCCGCCGCTGTTTCTCGCCAAGGGGAACTACTTTTCGCTCGCTGTTCGCTCGCCATTTTCCCGGCTTGTCTATCCGATGCCCGCGCCAGGGGGCCTCGGCGTCCATCTTACGCTCGACCTCGCCGGGCAGGCGCGGTTTGGACCCGACGTCGAATGGGTGGAGACGATCGACTACGACGTCGACCCGCGGCGCGCCGAATCCTTCTATGCGGCGATCCGGACCTATTGGCCGGATTTGCCGGACGGCGCGTTGCAGCCGGGCTACGCCGGAATCCGCCCGAAGATTGCTCGCCCTGGAGGGTCGTCTACCGACTTTCTCATCCAGACGGAACGCGACCACGGCGTCCGGGGGCTTGTCAATCTGTTCGGGATAGAATCGCCCGGCCTGACGGCGAGCCTCGCGATCGCAGAAGAGATCGCGAAGCGGCTTTGATCACAAGCCCTTTCGTCGGTCGACAACAGGAACCCGCTATGCCTTCGCCCGCCACAACCGTTGCGGCGTGTCCTTCTCGTAGCCCAGCGAGGAAAAGCTCGCGATTTCCAATGTCTGGCCCCAGGGCGTATTGAGATAGATCCAGTTGAAGCCGGCGAGCGGCCCCTCTTCGATAGTGTTGGGGCCATCGAGAAGTTCAATGCCTTTGGCCCGCAGCCGCTCGGCGGACGCAAAAACGTCATCGACCTCGAAGCAAAGATGGACGCCGCCGATTTCGGAAACGCGTTTGGGACGCGCGGTGCTGTCCTCGCCGCTATATTCGAACAGCTCGACACTCGGGCCGTCGCCGCAGCGCAGGAAAACGAGATCACGAATCCGCGTGTGTGGCGGTGCGCCGAGCTTGCGCTGCATGAAGGCCTCATCGACATCGAAAGGGCCGGTCCGGAACACCGTCACCGCGCCGAAGACGGCCTCGAAGAAGGCAATGCCCTGGTCGATATCGGGTACGGTGATCCCGATATGATGCGTACCGTATATTCGTTCCGCCATGACGCTATCCTCTGAATCTGACTGCTGCGAAACGCTCCCCCCGCGGCGCCGGGCGATCCGGGAACAGATGAGCGGCGCGATGGCCACGAGCATGACGCCCTCACCGGCGCCGCACCTATGAACGCGCCGCGGCGAGGCATTCGATGAGCGCCGGCGCGTTTTTCGGATCGGCTTCCAATGTCCCCTTTTCGATGTCGAACGCGATTTCGATGACGCGCTGATTGATTGGGGCTTCGTGGCCATGCTTGCGCAGAATGTCGACGGCGTACCCGTTGACTTCGTCGATTTCCGCGCGGCGCCCCTTGCGCCAATCCTGGAGAGAACAGGTAAGCGTGTCGGGCCTGGAAAACGTCTGCAGCACCTCGTCGAAAATCCGGTCGACGTAGCGCTCGGGATCGTTCGTCGTAATGGGCGGCAAACCGATGATCGGAATGATCGAGGCCCCATCCAGCAGCGCCGCCTGCATCGCCTCGTAACCCGCTTGTCTCATCACTTCGAGAAAGCCGGGGAAGCGCGCCGCGTCGCCGAGCGGCAAATTGAGAATGGCCGACGGAATCAGTTCGGCGGCGTTGACAACCAGTTTCATCCACTTGCACGACTTGATGTCGCTCGTCACCTCGACCCGGCCGGAGCATCGAAGAAGCCTCGCGACGTCTTCAATTCTATCTTGCTGATCGGGATCCACCGCCCCGAGCGCGAACCAGGACTCTTCCTGGTCGTTCTGGCGATTGGTGACGCCTGGGATGAACATATTGGAAGCAATCTCGATGACGGCGCCAATCGTCCTCTCGGCGCCAACCACGGATGCGATATCCAAGTGCGTCATACCATTCTGCAGACCGATCACAAATCCATCCCGCGCCAGAATTGGCGCAACCATCTGGGTCACCCATTTCGTGTCGTAGGCCTTGACGACGAGAAAGATCAGGTCGAATTTTTCCTTTATCTCGGCGACCTGGCAGAAATGCAGCGCCGGCACTCTGGCGTTGATCGTTCGCGCCGGCAGATTGACGGTGATGCCTTTCTCCCGGATAGCTTCGACATGGGCGGGCCACTGCTCGATAAAGGTCACGTCGAATCCCGCCAAAGCGAAGTCGGCGCCGATCGATGCTCCTTGAGCGCCCGTTCCAACGAAGGCGATCTTTGGGTTGTCAGTCACGCTCGAAGCCAAATTCCCCTCCGATCCATTCCTTTATTCTCCTGATCGCTCGGTCCGCGTCACATCGCTTCAAGCTGGGCCCCGCCCACGCACCGTCGAATAGATCAGGGCGGCGGTCAGGACGAGAATGCCTTGAAACACGTATTGATAGGTTTCAGA
>Ga0335073_10007504_pt1 | contig 15294 bp, 28 predicted proteins | sample Lox_Sample_22_FD_207093 | JGI IMG/M metagenome (GOLD analysis project Ga0335073, IMG submission 207093) | Soil microbial communities from Loxahatchee National Wildlife Refuge, Florida, United States - Lox_Sample_2.2 | ecosystem: Environmental > Terrestrial > Soil > Wetlands | place: USA... | reverse complement strand
TATGGTGGCGTAATCAAGGCCCTGGCAGAAGTCAGAGCCGGTGACCGCACCGCCGCCCTCGTCAAAAATCTGGCCGCCGGCTTCGTCGGTGATGTAGCCGCCAGCCTCGTCCAGGATGGACGGCATGGCACCTCCAGGCTGGGGCTTTAATCTGTCAGAAGCTGCTGTATGTCTCCTGGAACTGGGTGATGGTCACACTGCTGACAGCCAGAAGTAGAGTGGGCCTTCCTCACTATCTGTGAGGTTGACGGTGAACAGGAATGCCGGGTAGTCGATGCCGCCACCCGAACCAACGAATACAGACATCTTCTCTCCTTACTGCAGGTTGAGGCCGATCATGGAGAAGGTCACGCTCGCGCCGCTGGAGGCGATGGAAGACTCCACGGCCACGGTGAAGGAGTTGGCCGGGACATTGGATTTCAGCAGTGTCCCGAACTGGGCATTGGTGATCTCAGAGTTGTTCAGGTCGGTTGTGCCGGATGTCGTCATGGTGTTGGTGGTGCCGTCCGCGTTGTTCGCGGTGACCGACAGGGTGATGGTCTCGGCCCCAATCCCGGCGATGGACCACCAGGCTCCGGTGGGCATGAGGCTCTGCCACCCGGAGGAGGGGTTTATCGTCAGTGCGGTGCCCAGGGTGTTGGCGGTCGCGGAGGGAGTCAGGGTGTTGCCGGTCGACTTCAGCGGCCGGAACCCGCCGAACCCCAGGGCAGCGGTCTGGCAGAACCCGGTGACGGTGACCTGGGTGGGGGTGGCCGTCCCGGCCTGCCAGACGATCGGGGTGGACCCCCGGAACAGAAGGTTGCCGGCTATCCGGAGGGAGGCGTTCGTCCCGATGTACATGTCGGTGAACTGGACGTTCGACCCGCCGCTGGCCCCGTCGGTCTCGAAGCAGATGTTACCGATACAGGTCTGGATGTTGCCGCCGTTGCCGTCCTGGCCGATGATCAGAGCAATCCCGGTGTTGGAGCCGGACCCGGAGTAGAAGTTGCCGCCCAGCTGCACGGTCCCGCCGTATACGCTGACCCCGTTCTGCAGCTCGAAACCGTTCTGGTTAGCGTTCTGGTGCATCGAGACCCACCAGTGGCTGTAGGCCATCGACGGCGCGGAGTGCCCGCCGCCGCCATCGACGTTGCACCAGGTCATCCCGTGCGCGCAGTTATCTATGCTGACGCTGCAGAACGCTCTCTCGGTCCAGCCGATGGTGTTGTTGACCCGCAATCCTATCGAGTTGGCCCCGGTGAAGTTGCGGATGCAGACATTCATGAGGTTCAGCAGGTAGATGTCGCCCATCTCAATCCCATGGACACCTGACGGTGCCCCGGACCCGTGGCTGCCATCCACGGAGAACCCGCCGTTCCACCCCACCAGGTTGGACGAGGCGAACGGGTCGCCGCCCCCGGTCGCCGGGAAAGCCGGATTGCGGAACGTGACAGCGGCCTGCCCGGACGACCCGCCCACGGGATAGATCACCGTGGAGCCGGCCCCGTAGCCCCGCAGGAACTGGCCCGGGCCGACACTGACCCCCGGAGCGGAACTGGCCGTGGTCTGCCCGGGAGTGACGTAGTAGCTGCCCGGGTACAGAAAGCAGCCGCCGTAGTCAGCCAGGGCCGCGCGGATGTTCGCGGTATCGGTGGTCCCGGAAGTGTCGCCCGATGGCGTGACGCAACCGGTCTGCTGCTGGACGAAGCCGAGCACTTCGGCCATGGTCATGGAAAACGTGGTGCCCGAGGAAGCCATGGCCGTGTCGTCCACGTCCACCATGACCAGCAGGTCATTGGTGGCGGGCAGGGCGCCCAGGGCAGAGTACTGGGAAATCTTGCTCACGAGCAGGACTACGGCAGGAAGGGCAGGCGCCGGGCGCGGGGAGTGCTCATCTTCGGGAAATCAGGAAAAGTAAAAATCCCTCGGCACGAAAATCAGGAAAAGTGCTGGGGCTGTCTCCGGGAGGAAAGCTCCATCTTCTCCGGGAAAAGTCTCATCCCCCCATCTCTGCTTGAGCCCCGATCGGGCGACGGCTAACCACGGGTAGCACCCTCTTTCCGCATGTCCGGAACTGCCTGCTTGGCACGGGGGGGGTCATGGCAATCCCCTGACCCGGTGCATGGCCCTGTAAGCCGCGCTGAGGCCATGGCGCGGCCCGGTGCATGGGCTGGCATGGGAAAGCCCGCCACTCACGTGAGTGGCGGGCTGAGGGACTGCTAGACGTAACGCCGCCGGCCGCTGGGCAGGCCGTAAGAATCCGGCTCATCTGTGTGGTCAGCTGGCCGGGGGCTCCAGATGCCCGCAGCGGCACGGATGCGCTCACCTCTGGTGACCGGTGCGGGCCGTCGAGCGGCTATGGCGCGTGCCCGGCGGGCTATGGCCTGGCGCTGACGGCGCTCGGCTGCCACCTCGGCACGGGCGGCCGCAACGGTGGCGATGCCGTGAGTGATCATGATCCCTGCCTCCTTTACAGCCGTGCGGCCAGGCTGGCTATGGCCGCGAATACCGCTCCTGTGCCTGCGGCCAGGACACTGGCACCGGCCAGGGCAGTGAACCCGCCCGCGATGACCATGGCAGTGCCGGCGGCCATGGCGGCCAGGCCGCCGGCCGATGCCACCTTGGCTCTGCTCTGCCTGCTCATGCGCCACGCTGCCATGAGGCTGAACCGCTGTCTACGGCATCCATGGCTGCCTCGATGCCTTGCTCACGCTCTATGCCGTGAGCGCTGCACACCGGCGGAGCCTGCTCCTGCCCGGCGGCCTGGCACGGGCAGTTGCGGTGGGGGCCGGACGGGCACTGGCACTGGGGCCGCTGCCTCTTGAAGATCCTCATTGCTGCCTCCTCGGTAGCTGATCTACTCCCATAGTGGGGGCAGGCTAGACCGCTGTCAACTCGGGGACGGGCAATGTGATGAAAGTCACAGGGCATGCTTGCGCCCAGCCTCTCCATGATCACTACTGGAGGCTGGCTGGGCTGGCCTGTCAAGATCCTTTTTCTATTGTGCCTTGCGGTCTGGGCTTTCTGCCTGGCGGCATAGCACAGGTTAGGCATGCTCAAGATCACGCTTGGCTCGCTCCCTAGCTGCCTGGCACTCTCATGATCGCTACAGCTTGCCTCTGGGCTGTCCCTGTCCGGACTCCAGATGCCTCTGTGCGGCTCTGAGGCTGCCTGTAAGCGGCTAGCGCGGGTGTATCCATACCTCGGTAAGGGTGATGGCCTGTACCCGTCAGATTTTGCAGGTCCGGGCTGTCTGGCGCGGCTCGACATTAAGCTGCTCCGATTTAACGGGCCATCTGTATGGCCGCGCCTCTTGCCCGTCCTGCTTGCCTGGCAGCTTACCAGGCCAGGAGCGGGACGCGCTAGCAGGTCTCTGCGCGGCTCTGAGCGTGCCACTGGCGGGGTTTACGGCCTGCGGGCAGGGTGCTGGCATGCATGAGCCCCCGTAAGCCGCTTACGGGGGCTCCAGAGGGGGTCTAGCGGTAGGCGGGAGCAGTCCCCCCGCAGCCGCCATGCTCCTGAGCAGGCAGGGGACCGACGTGGGACACATACCATGCCCGCTCTTGCGGGGACTGCAGGAACGTGTCGGGGGGTGCTGGGTGAGTGGGGCAGGTGACCCTTGTGCCATAAGTGGTTGTGGTGACCTGGCGGTCTGGGCACGTGCCTGCAGTGAAGACATGATCCTTAGAATCTTCATAGGCCTGGTAGGCGGGCCAGTCAGTGCTGTCTGAGTAGTTCATGATCACTCCTTAGGGGAGAGTTCCGGGGGCTTGTAAATCCTCCATCCGGAGAGTGAGCACGCGGCTCCTATCCGACACGGGGAAGCGCTCAGTGACAGGCAAGATGCCATGCCAGGAGCCTGAACCACCCGCAGCCTGCGAACGCGCCTGGCAGGCTGGCCGCAGCCGCGTGCAGGTGAAAGATTGCCGCTGAGGACAGTGCCATGATCATTGGTGGCTCCCCTTCCCTGCCCTTACGCTGCGAAGCCCGGCCGGGTAGCGCCGCAGCGCGGGCACCGGCCGGTCATGGCGTCCAGCGAACCGCCGCAGGACTGGCGCGGGCAGGGAACATAGAACCCCGCCAGCCTGCCCAGTGTGCCCCTGGCTTTGTCCTGCTGATGTGCCGCCTGCAGCGTGCCTCTGGTGTTCAGCGCGTGAATGCGCCGCTGTGCTGCCGCCTGGCTGGCCTGCTGAATATTCATTGCCTTACCTCCTACCCCCATGCTAGGCGCATGCCTTGACTGCTGTCAAGCGCCGTACAATGAGCATGAGACTTGGCTGGCGCATACCGCTGCCTGGCCCGTTCTATCTGGCAGGGACGGTCTGGCGATCCCACAGACGTAAGCGTCGTTCCGCACCGGTTTACCACGGCACGCTGCCGGGATGGACCTGCCCGCACGACCACAGACGGCCGGATACGGCACTGGCTTGTGCGCGTGCTCACGCCCGCAGACAGCGAAGAGTCCCATAGCCACTCCGCTACGGGACTCTGGGGGGTGTGGGGGGCTACTTGGCCGGACTCTTGCGCCATTCCGCGTCCGGTCCCACGTACATGCACCAGGGGTGCTCTGCGCAGTAGGCCTTGGCCTGCTCTAGCTGCAGGCCAAGATTCTTTGGGGGGACGCCGCAGGCCGAGCAATTCCAGATGTGGCCGTTCATGCTGACGTAGCCGTCATGGTGGTGAGGCAGGTGCGGCGCGACCTTGCTCACCAGTGCCAGCGCACCGAGCACGATGGCCCCGCTGAACGGGGCGGTCACCTCGAAGACCGTCACGGCGTTCATGGCCGCACCGGCCGGGGGGTCTCAGTGTCGCTGGTGCTGCCTGACTTGTGCAGGGAGTTGTGACGGTCCCTCAGGCCTGCCAGCCTCCTGGTGAACAGGCGCACCAGTTGTGCGTCATCCGTCGTGCTGCCATCCAGCAGGTATCCCATGGCGTTGCGGCATTGCTGGCAGCGGGCCAGCAGCGGCGCGTTGTCCTGCGTTGCCCATTCCGGGGTGTCGGTCACGGGGGGCAGCTTGGCCACCCGCGCCATATCCGCGATGCTGTCTGCCAGGGTCCAGTTTTTCTTGCTCATAGCCTTACCTCCTACCCCCATGGTAGGGGTAGTTCATGACTGCTGTCAAGCCGCTTGGGTAACCGCGCCCGTGATGACAACCTTGGGGGGCACGGTAACCACAGCGAACGTGCTGCGCGTCAGGCGCGCGTAGGTGCCGTTGTGACCGCCTAGCTTCGCCACATTCACCTGCTCGCCCTTGTCGGCCAGCACGACGCCGTAGTCACCATTGGCCAGCCCGCCGTAGGACTTACCCGGCGGCAGGATGACCTGTACCACGACGCCGGGCACCAGGGGTTGCTGGGCCTTGAGGAGTGAGTCGGCACGCGGCGTGCCCTTGACGGCGATTTTGGACCACGGGATGACAAACCCGTAGCCCTCTGCTGGGACGTTGACATGCGCGCTCGACGGCTTGCCCCCTATCCGGTCAATCTGCGTGACGGTGCCCTCATGCACCCGGCGGAAGCGGTCAATAAAGACCACTTCTGTCCCGATACCCACCGTGACTGTTGCTCTTGCCATTGTGTGTCCTGCCTCCTCAATGTCTCCTACCCCCACGGTAGGTGCATGCTTGACTGTTGTCAAGTCCTTAGAAGGGCAAGGCCGAGAAGGCTCCCGGCCATGAGAAGTAGTCCCACCACGGTAAGCCCTGCCAGGATGAGCCGGTATCTGCGCTCACTCATTTGACGCTCGCCTCTATGGCCGCGCGAACCTCGGGCCATGACTTGGCGAACCCGGGGTGAAGATCGTAGTAACTGACCAGCCAGACCGGAACCCACGCGACTCCCTGTGTCTCCCACGCGCTAGGCCCCTTGCGCACCTTGGCCCGCAGGAGCTTGCCCGGGTCGTCATCCACGCGGATAACGAACGTGTGATAGGTCCACCCGCAAGCGTGGCACGGGTGCTTGATAGCGTGAACGACCTGGCCCTTAGCAGGCAGGCCGTCTACCTCTTCAAACATTTCGCGTACCGCGCCGGCGAACGGGGACTTATCCTCGCGGTCAATCGCCCCGCCGAAGCTTGACCAGGTACCCGGCTCCTCAACGAAACTGCCGCGATGACTCAGCAGCACCAGCGGCTGACCTTCGATAACCGTGAACGGGACAATGCCCGCGCCCCCGCGCGGCCCCCAGTGCCGGGTTGCCGGGCAAGCCCAGTAGCCGTCCAGCACGTCTCTGGCCAGCCCGGCTACCCGCACGAACACGTTTGCTGACTTGGCCGCCTTGCGGCTCTTATCTGCCGTCCACGGCCAGTCCTTCCACGTCTTAGGTGGCGCTGGCTTAGGGGGTGTTTGCGGCTTCCATGGTGTCCAGGTCCGGGTGTCCTTCCACGGGGGAGCGATTCCGGTGCCCTTGCACCGCTCGCAACCAGGGTTGGCAGGCTTACCCCATTGCCCTTGCCGGCACTTGCCGCAGGGAATCTGCTGTGTGCTTGGACTCTGGAACGTGGCAGCAGGAGCACTGGCCGGGGGTGGTTCCTCGCCAGTACCGCCGCAGCGACGGCAAACCTGGCCCACAGGCTCCTCACCCGTGCCACCGCACCTGATGCACTCCTCCCCCTCAGGGAACGTGCTGTGCTCGGCCCACCACGGCTCATGCTCTGGCTCTTCCCCGGTGCCTTCACACTTCGGGCAATCCGGAGCGCTCTCGTCCGTAGCCCGGCTCCAATCCAGCCCGGTGCCCTGACACCGTGAGCATTCCACAGCCGGCCCATCGCTGACGTACTGGTCAGCCTCCCAGTGACCCTGACGGGCCTCACTGGACGTGATGTAGTCGCGCCCGTGCTCCATGCCCGGTGGCTCATAACCGCTTGGGAACACTGGTTTACGTGCCGCTGTCATGATGCTCACCCTCCCTGTCTTCATACCCCCAGTATAGGTGCATGGGTAGCCGCTTGTCAAGCACGGCTACCCTGCTTCCTACTTGGCCAGTTTTACCTGCGTGACGCGCCACCCGATAGTCTCGTCGTGCTTGGTCACGTCGCTCAGCACGTCCTGTATGCGACTGGCAGCCTCCCGGTAACCGGGTTCCCGCCCCGGCCGCCCGTCCGGGTACTCGTCCTTGGCCTCTACCGTGACGGCCAGCAAGATCGTCTTCATTTGGTGCCTGCCACGAAGTATGCGGGGGAGAACGGAACTCCGTACTGCGCCGAGTCTGCCTTGAATACCGCAGCGATGGAATGGGCCAGTGCGTCACACCATTGCTGGTTGACCGCGCCGGACTTGCCCTGCCGCAGTGACTTGATCATTGCCGAAGCTTCCCGGTAATCCTCGACATGGAACGTGCGGTTGTCGGGGTTCAGCTTGGACGGCGCGTTAGCGGCCAGCGCTGCTGTGACCTTGCCCGGAACGCTCTTGGCGACTGCTGACGACGATGGAGCACCACCCGCCTTGGCATGAGCCGAAGGCTGGTAAACGGCAACTGCCGCCGGCCGGGGAGTCTTAGCCCACTCACGCGCTGCCGCAGCGTTGGGCATGCTGCCGATCATTCCCGGCTTGTTGTACTTCCTCACTGATGGCCTCCCTGCGTTGACTTCATACCCCCAGTATAGGTGCAGGACTTGACTACTGTCAAGCTGCTGGCTGCCCCGCAGTCACGTGAGCCCACAATTCCGCAGCACCCGCCTTCATGCCCTGAATTGCACGCTCCCGTGCGAACGCTGCCGCAGACTCCTGCATGGCCACCAGGCCGGCCCGGCGCACCCGCAGGTCCGCAATCTTGGTCTCCGCGTAGTCCTGGTCGCTGAACTGCTGATAGTCCAGTATCTGCGCGTCGATGTCTGCAATCCGCTCGGCCAGTGATGGCCTATTCGCAGTAGTCATGCCATGCCTTCTCTATGACGTCGCTGATACGGATGCCCAGCTTGCGCGCGGTTGCCGCAGCCGTAGCCACCATGTCGGCCTCGCCCAGCGCGAACCGCTGGCCCAGCGCAATGATCATTTCGGACTCAGTAGCCGGGTAGGCCCTGATTTCCTCAACGCTGCGCATGGGGACGCCAGGAACATTCAGCAGCGGGATGATCCCCGGCCGCCACGTTCCGACGCTTGCCTCTGGAACTTCCATGATCCTTACCTCCATGCCCTGTTCTCATGCCAGATGCGGGCTGCCTTGCGCTTGATCCAGGGCGAGATAGGCTCCCCCAGAACCTCGGCCCACCGCTCGGGCCTGGTAACCGGACGGCTCATGACCGGCCGCTTGCCGCCAAACTCAGCGTGCAGCAGCAGAGACATGATGCGCCGGCGCTCTAGCTCATGCTCATGACCAGCGAAGGCTGCCTCGTTGACCTTTGGGCCGTCCCTGGTGATCTTGATGCCTACATGCTTCTCAGCCGCAGCGAACGCTCCCGCGTAAGCCTGCATGGGGAAGTTATGCACCTTGTCCCTGTGAACCGGCCGAGAGCACTCATAGCCGTTGCGGGTGACCTTGCACTGATCTGGGTGCTGCCTCATCTGCTTACCTCCTACCCCCACTATAGGGGCAGGCATGTCTGCTGTCAAGACCTCAGCTTGACGTTAAGACTCTGCTGCACACCAGGCAGGTCCATGACCGGTCCCAGGCCCAGAGCACGCAAGGCTTTGCGGGCCTCGCTCATGGCGGCATTGCGCCTGGCCTCCCGGCTTGGCCAGTCGGAGGGAATCCGCACCGTCACGACGGCATCCACATGAACCCGGTGGCCGGGGCAGGCTGGTGAGCCACCCCGGCGCAGAGAGAGGATGCCGTCGTACCAAAGTGTGTCGCTCATGGCAGGTACTCTTCGGGGTCGTCGGTGCCCAGTTCCCCATGCTGGCCGCTCGATCCGTACGCTGCCTGAACCGCCAGCGTTTCCAGGTCGTCAGCCTTGATATCCCCCGGCCAGCCGTGGAGTTGCTTGCGCCAGTCCGCCGGCACCGCGCTGGCGCCGTAGATGGCTCCCAGCAGCGCTCCCGCGATGGCGGCAACGGTGTCGGTATCCCCGCCGATGCGAACCGCGTGAACCAGCCCGGCAGGCAGCCCCGGCCCCCAGGGCGAACCTGGCCGCTGCGCTAGCTCGACCGCGTACAGCGCCGCACCAAACGCCTTGACCACGTTCAGGTTGCTGGTCAGTGAGCGCGGGGGAGCGGGGTCAGCCTGCCCTCTGCGCGAGGGATGGCGGGCCAGTGACAGCGATTCCGCGATGACCTCGCGCCAGAAGTCCTGACGCTCATGCGGGATGTGCTGGCAGCCGTGCCTGACCAGGCTCTGAACGGACCACCCGCGCGAGTCATCCGTGACGGCCAGGTCGATGGCCAGGGACCACAGCACGCAGGCATCCCCCGCATAGGGGTCATAGTGCGTCAGGTTACTGATGGCCCTTGCCGCCTCGGCAATCCGCTTGCGGTCGCCCAGGAATGGCAGGCAGGCCGGGCCGGTGCGCATGAGCGAACCGTTGGATATCTGGCCCTCTGCCCTCCCCCGCCGCGCCTTTGCCGCCTCAAAGGCCATGTGGGCCGCTGTGACGGGAGTGTTGCGCGGAACCCGTGCCAGGGTGGCCCCAGTCGTTGGCCCCACGTCAGCCGGGCCGCTGCGGTACCAGGCCAGCAACTCACCGGCCACCAGGTCAGGATCACTCCTGCCGTCGCTCCACTCTCCGGGAGCGAAGCCGTACCCGCCACCTTCCATGACCGGCCCGCTATCGGGAACCCGCTTGCCCAGCTCGTAGGGCACACCAAGGGCGTCCCCGGTGGCCATGCCAACCAGAACGCCCTTGATCCTGTCTTCTCTTGTCGTCATGCTTGCCTCCTTGATGAGTTACCCCCATTGTAGGGGCATGCTTGACGCTTGTCAAACGGCTGCCAGCACGAACAGGACGATGAACCCCAGGCCGATGTAGCCCAGCACCACCCCAGCCGTGGCCATGGACGATGGCTTCATGCCCTCGCGCTTGGCCTGCCCACGGGACGAGTGCCCGAAGATCACTGCCAGCAGCGAGCCAATCCCAGCCACCCACACCAGGCTCAGGACCAGGCTGGCAATAGCCAGCCCGTCCGGCCGTGCCTTGGGCAGGGACTGCCGAATACCTGCCTGCGGTGCAGTCTTGTAACGGGTCTGCTCATTCATGTCGTTCACCTCCTCCCAGTGCCCTCGCCAGATAACCCTCAGCAGGGTCTTGCTGTTGTTCAGAATCCTCAGCCGCGATCTGATTGGCCAGCCTCCGCTGCTCGGCCTTGATTTCACGACGGCGATCCTCAAGATGCTCAATGAGGCTATCCACCGCATTCAGGTCAGTCCACAGCGCGCGGTACCGCTCCAGCAGCTTCCCCTGACGCTCTGTCAGTTGCCTGCTCATGCTGCCTGCTCCTTTCTGGCCTGGTAGGCCCTGCACGCTGCTGTGACGGCTACCAGGGCTATTTCGTCCAGTTCTCCGGGGATGGCCAGGCAGATGATGATGAGCACCACCTTGACGTACCAAGGGCCGGGCAGAGCCTGCCAGAACTTTCTGGCCTCGAACCTGATGACCATGGCCCAGAACCAGGCAACGTCTGAGACCTTCATGGTCTCTCGGCTCGTCTTCATGCCCCCAGTATAGGGGTAGGCTTAGACGCAAGTCAAGCCCGGAAGGAGCTTCCCCTTCCGGGCCTGTGACCTGGCCTGCCTTCCGTCAGTCGTCGTCCGGGTCGTCGTCCGGCTCGTCGTACCCGCCGAAGGCCTGCTGCGGCTCAGGCAGCTTGGTGCTGGTGACGAAGGTGTCCGGGTCGAAACCGGGAACGTCGCCCAGCGCACCAGTCAGGATGTGAGCGAAGGCGTCAACCTTCTCCTGATGCTCGGCCGGCTTGCCGGTGTAGGGCTGGCAGCGGACATGGCGCGTCTGCTTGAGCGCCCTGGCCAGCGCGGCGACATGAGCGGGCATGGGCGGCCCGGTCATTTTGGTGAACCGGTCCACGTCGAACTGGCCGGAGTCGGCGCTGAACATGCTCACGGTGACCTCGCGCAGCGCGTCGGCCGCCTCGTCGCCAGCGTTCTTGCGGACGTCACGGATGATGCTGGCGAACCGCTGGTAGTCCGTGGGCCAGAATGTGCGGGCCTGGGCGGTGCCCTCAGTAGTGGTCTCGCTCATTGTGTGCTCCCTTCCGAAGAGCTTCTGTTCTTATAGCCCCATAGTAGGGGCAGTCTTAACTGCTGTCAAGTCGGGTTCTTGGCGCGCCGCCGCTGTCATCAAGACGGATAAGGAAGGTTGAACCACCCGTTGCCGCTGCACAGACGATCCCAATCAATGGTCGCGGCGCAAACACCCATGCGAGAGCACCACTCCCATGAAGACCAGAAATTCCTCTCGGCATCCCGCACAGCGCTAGTCCCCGTGCAGTACGCACAGGGACTAGCCGGAGGCAGGCCGAGAGGCAATTCAGCCTGCACCGCCTGCACCGCCGCCGGAAGTACCTGTCCCACCAGATGAACCGCTGCCGCCCGAAGCACCGCCACCACCGGAAGCGCTGCCGCCCGAAGCCCTGCGCCGGGACTTCAAGCGGATAATCTCAGCCTGAGCCCCGCCCAGGGCATCCCTAAGCTCGCTGCGCTCATCCCGAAGCTGCCGCATGTTTTCTTGCGCTTCCTGCACATCCGCATGCGCGCCTGCCAGGGCAGCCTGCAGCCTTTCCACATCAGCCTGCAGCCTTTCCACCTCAGCGGTCTGAACCTCCAGGTCCAGAGATGCTCTCTCGTGGCCGGCACGGGCCTCATCATAGTTGCGGCGAGCCTCTTCCAGGTCACGACGCCGGCTCATGCCTCAGCCGCCACAACCGCTGGCCCCCAGCGTGTAGCGCTGCTGTAGACCTCAAGCCTCTGCTCAGGCTCCAGGTCGAAGAAATCCTCGACCCCGTACCGCTCGCATGCGCGCTCCTTAGCTGCCGCCCGCTCCTCGGGTGGCAAGCTGTAGAACGCATTACTGCTGTCGCTCATCGGATCTCTCCTCACACCAGACGTCACCCGTGATACGGCTCAGCCTTGCGTGCAGGCAAGAACCAGCTTCTGCCCAGCAGTGATCAGGGCCGGATTACCCCCGATGACCTTGCGGTTCGCGGCATACAGCGACTGCCAATCCTGCTCGCTGCCGCACTGGGACCGGGCGATGCCCGCAAGGGTGTCGCCCGGATGCACGGTATAGAAGCGGACGGCGGGCGCTGGCCGGGGCGCAGCAGCCTGCTGAGGATGTTTCACGGGGGGACGAACATGCACAGGGGGACGAACATGATGCTGCACCACAACCGCACTGGGCATAGCTGAGGCACCAGAGGCCAGCGACCACCCACCCCACGCCAGGCCGCCCAGCACAATCCCCGCACCAAGCAACCCAGCCAGAACCGCACGCGACGACCACCCGGCTCTGTGCTGCGCACGGTACATGCCTGGTTATACGGCCAGCAGCCGGGCCAGCACCGGCTCCCAGTACTGCTCGTACACCCTGTCGTGATCATAGGCACTGGCGTGCTGACGGGCAGCCACAGACCGTGCCATGGGCCGTCCGCGCTCGGCCCAGGCCTGCTCGTAGGCCTCGATGATCTTGCCTAGCTGCGGGCGTCCCCAGATGGCAGCGATGTGATCCACCGCATGAACCGGCGAATACGGAACCTTCCACCCGCTCGGCGCACCCACCTCACTCATGGCCGAGAAATCCGTAGTCACCACCGGGATGCCGCAGCTCTGAGCCTCCAGGGGCACAATCCCGAAGCCTTCGGCCCACGCACAGTTGGACACCAGATCGCAAGCGGCATAGAACTGCGTGACCATCTCCGCTTGCGTGGTGATACCTGACGTGACATCACCAGGATCGCGGAAAACGACATTATCAGCGATGCCCAGCATGTCCGCCAGCCCATCCAGGGCGATGCCCTGCGGCCGTCCGTCCGCTCCTGTCCAGGCAAGGATGGCGGAGTCGGGGTGCGCTGGATGAGTCTCATCCCCCAGCAGGAAGGTGCGATAGGCGTAGAACTGCTCGAACCACCCCTTACGGCACCAGTGCTGGTTAGCTGCATTGATCCCGATGACGAACGTATCCGGCCCCAGTCCATGGTCAGCACGGGCCTGCTTGCGCACGGCAAGAGGCTGAGGACAGAACAAGGCGGTATCAACAGCATGCGGCACGTAGGCCACGTCCTCGAACCCGGCCTTGCCCAGTACCTCCTGGCCAAAGCGGGACATGGCCACCGGAGTCATCTTGGACTCCCGCAACACCGCATTGGTCTGCGCACCGAGGGGAGCACAATCCACCGGAACCCACCAGGCAGCAGGACACGGCAGGTCAGCCAGGAACCGGGGCGGCGCATTCAGGCCGAACACGTCCAGCAGCACGATAACAAGATCGCTTTCATGGTGCATGGCGTAGTACCCGGTCATGTCATGCGGCGCAGCCCCGGCCGTGAACCCCGGCGCGACAGGAATGCCCTCCCAGGTCAGCACCGCACCAAACGGCATCGTGTCTGCCTGAATCAGGACGTTGTGGCCGTGCTTACGCAACTGACGGGCAAGCTGAGCGCATTGCACTGCATACCCGGCAGCAGCCCACGGAGGATTACAGACAAGCTGAACATTGGCCATGCCCGATGCTAGCGGAAATCCTGCCCCTCACGCTTGTACTGCTGCCCCGCACGCTTGTACTGCCCGCTGTGCTGGCACCGGCACAGAGGCGTCCCATCAAACAGAGCGTGCCACAGCCACACCGGGAACAGCGGGCTGAGCCAGGTCAGCCAGATGCCGGTGCGCCTGCTGGCGTAATCCCCCGGCGTCAGGAAAACGTGATCGTCTGTGTGAAGACCCATGAAGCACCCGAGGCCTTGCTGCCAAGGCTGGTGGCCGGAACCTTCCAGTTGAGCATCGCGTAGCTCGCGGCCGTGGCATACACCTTGGAAAGCTGTGTGCCTGCCGTAACCGCACCCGAGCCGGTAGCCCAGCACCACTCATTCCAGGCGAAGTTGGCGTTGGACGTGGTAGCCGTCATCTGACCGCTGATGGTGCCTGTGCCGGCCGTGGTGACCGGGTAACCGGGGTCGAAGACCTGATACCAGGCATTGGCAGTGTTGTCGGCCTCCAGGGCGGTCTGGGTGTTCACCCAGGCAACCGTCCCCGTGCCCACCCCCACCAAGCCGCCGGTGCCCGACGTGCCCAGCGGGTTCTGCATCGGGTTGGCTGACCAGGTGCCGGACAGGCGGCCGGACGTCAGCAGGTACTGGATGGTCTGCAGTCCCGTGAGGACCATCGAGTTGCCGGAATCGTAGGCATAGCCATCTTCCGGCTCCGCGAACAGCTGCCGCAGCCAATCCCCATGCAGCATGTTCACGGCAAAAGGACTGGCATGCCGCAGCCGATCCAGGCCGAACCGCTCGACCCAGGGACGGCGGCCCATGGACGTAAGATCATCGAACTTCCGCTGGGCAAACGCAGCCTGGTCGATGCTGTACTTCTCCACAGTGATCCGGGGGAACCACTTGACGCCGCCCGCGCACCGGGCGCAGACGTAACCGTCCAGGTGGTGGCACACCTCATCGTGCTCGAACCGGGCGAGCACTTCATCTCTGCTCAGGCTCAACGTTGGTCCCTTCTGGCCAGAAGGTTTCACTGCCAGATATCGGCGCACAGGTCTGTACAGCGCATTTCCAGGCAGCAAACTTTTTCAGGCAGCCTGCTTACTGCGCGCAATGATCCGTGCTGCGATGCCTTCCCCAGGCCGGGCGACCTCATAGCCCCTGCTTGCCTGAGCCTGCAGCGAGGGAGCATCAGACGACCACACGACACGCGGCCTTGCCAGCGTCCCGGCCAGAGCATAGCCCACATGCTTGCCGGTCAGCCCGATATTGGTCTTGGTGACGGTCAGAACACGCAAGGGAGAATCCTCGGCAGCCTTGGGTGGCTTGCTAAGGCTGACCACATTACGCACCGTCTCTATGATGGCCTTGCTGGAAGCTGCCCGCCCATCTGCGTTGACGTGATGTGTCACCAGGACCGCCAGGTGCCTGCGACGGGCAAGATCCTCAAGCTCCTCCATGACCGGACGTGCCTGGCCGCGAGTACGAAGATCGTTCTCTGCCAGGGCGAGCAACGGGTCCGCGATGATCATGCCCACCTTGTGCGGGAAGCCGTCAGCCGCGAACCGCCGCACAGTCCGCTGGCCGGTCTTATCAAGATCGAACTCGATTTCCGCAATGGCCTCGCTGATGCGCTTGATGTCTCCCGGCACCGTGAAGTGGTGCCCATCCGGGAAAACCGTAAGGTTGTGAACCCGATCCTGCACGGCTCCATTACCCGCAAGCCTGC
>Ga0335073_10007503_pt1 | contig 15295 bp, 11 predicted proteins | sample Lox_Sample_22_FD_207093 | JGI IMG/M metagenome (GOLD analysis project Ga0335073, IMG submission 207093) | Soil microbial communities from Loxahatchee National Wildlife Refuge, Florida, United States - Lox_Sample_2.2 | ecosystem: Environmental > Terrestrial > Soil > Wetlands | place: USA... | reverse complement strand
TTCATTTCCTTCCGCAGAATATTGAGCAGTGGTGCAACAACTCGCTTGAAGAAGTCGTCCGAAGGTTTATCGTCTTCGAGAGTCACGAGAGGAATAATTTTTGTAATCAATCCAATCGCCATCAAGCGGATATCTGCGGGTTTGGTATCGTCTCTGATGAATGTCTCAATAACAGTTTCACATTCAGTGAGCCAGTTTAAGTTACTGGGCATGCACTGATGGAATTTTTCGTAGTGCTCCAAGATGAAAGCATCGCAAACATCGGGAAGTATTTTCGACAATTTGATGTGAAAATTGACACACCTCTGAATAGATCCAGTATACTCATCCGTGATACAGAAGTCTTGTAATATCCCTACCAACTCTTCCAGCAGCTTGCGCATGTTAACACCCACCAGATCCTCTGGACGGCCCTCTTCCGACATCCTTGATGATTTAGTCTCTAAGTGATGGTCTTCTTTAGGTCGTAAGATTTCCACATGTGTATCCACTAAGTCGGAGAGAAGGTTCCACACAATGTCCCAATCTTCGTAGGTAAATCTTATGATCAAATCAGGAGATTGTGTCGACACAATTTCCACCACTAACTCAAGTGCCCCTTGTGAGATAGCCGGATCGGCGTGCCTGACAGCATGTTCGATACTTTGAAGCGTCTTCGTCAGATTCAGAGTGGCCTTGTGTTCTCCTTCAGGGACTTTTATACATCGACCAAGAAATATGAGTGCTCCTCGTATTCGAAATCTCTGCCAGTGTCGTGGAGAGAAATCTCGTCCGGTCCCAGGAGCTGGTGCTTGGGCTGGAACGTTTTCGAGTATTGTGAGAGCTTTATAGGCAATATGGTCCAGTCGCAGAAGGGATTGCATGATTTCCCAGAACCGTTCGAAAAATTGTTCAGTTAGCCGCGATGCGACATACGTGCAGATGAAATTGATAATATGGGGTGCAGCTGCTATAGGGACAGCACCACCATATCGAGGTATGATTTCCAAGATATCGATAATTTTGGCGATAACGTCGAGCATGGGAGTTGTGTGACCGATGTTGTTACAGAGAAATTCGATGAAGGTGGCGACATCTTGGTCCTCGAACTTGCTATAACTGTATTGAAATACTCGTTCGCTGATGAAGAATGCGACTCTATATTGCTTCCCGCTCTCGCTGTCATCAAACGTCGATCCAGTAGCCGTTGATGCGCAATAGCCAATCCAACGAGCCAGTAGATCAAGCAATGTTCCAGAAACCTCAGCTACATTCCTCCTTCCTTCATCGATCAAGGTGTAAAGGGCATGTTCTAGGAATGGTAATTCTTGCACATTGACGTTATGCTTCTGAATGATGTCGTAGTAGGTGGCTCGTTGCCATGCATGTAAATCGTCTCGTTGAAGTTCTATACAAAGAGCCATCAACCGTAGTGTTTCTTGACGAACATGAACATCCGGAGATGTAAGACATCCTTTTGCCTCGGCCCATATTTCCGTAAGACTCTGAGTCGGAACGTTCATATGTTCGAGGAGGACGTTCAGCTGAATCACGGCTCGACCTTTTGCTGGAGGTTGTCCTTCCTGAAGCTCAATTATCAGGTGTCGTAGCTTCGCTTCCAGTGTTGTCTTCGCTTCCAGTCGTTCAATCAACTCGTTCATCTTGTGGTCGACGCCAGGTTGATGTTGGACCGGTGGCTTAGTCGATATTGTTCGATGGAGCGCAGCAACGATTTTGTTGGGTGTTTTTGCGGCATCCTTCCCTTTGAAAGTTGGTTCTTCCGACATCTCTCACACCCACGGATGAAATGCGGATCTAGAAGAGACGTTAGTCCAAGATCGATCAAACGAAGATGTCCAATTGGTACATTCAATAGAGAAATGCGACAGGAGATGAGGAAGCCGCAAATTGAAGGAGCAAAGGACGAAGGGGGGAAGTAAAGGGGTTGAGTTACCTGGCAAACTTAGAGTTTCTCGTCGTTGATGGCTAAGGCTTTGCCAAAGCCTCAAAGGTGGGAGGAGACCAGACCGCCGGATTACGGGAATGAAAAAAGGGAGTAACTTGTGGTACTAGGAGAAGCTGAAAAAAAGATAGACAGATCTCCCCCACCCCACGTTTTCTGAAAAGTCGCAAAGACTGCAGGTGGGTCGATGGTGCTGTTGATAATACGGCAGCCGGGGGTAGCGCGGCGCTGTAGACTGCAAATCGTTTAAGATAGGCTGGTGAAGTATTGAAAGGATAGGTGTATCAACAGCCCAGTGCTTGTTCTCCTCAGACCCTCAATCGCCGTGCTGTGTATGTATAATCCAAAAAGCAATATTAATCGGTCCTGCAAAAATATCTGTCTCTATCTCTGCTCCTGCTGGAGCCGCTGAGTTTAAAAATTGCAGCAAAGGAACGTGCGTGCGCTTAGCTCCACACCAGTTTACTGCCACAGGCTCAGACAGACGAGACGGAAGAAAATCCGGTGTAAATAGCCAAAATATAAAAAAATTACACTGGACTGAACGGGATGGTAGGCGAAGATAAGGCCGATGACAGTGATTCGAGGAGTTTAATGGTGAAAAGGAATTTGCCAGCAGCCGGTTGGTATATTGGCCAATTTTAAGTTCCTTGGTTTAGGTTTATGAGCATCAATAGTGTAGCGGTTATCATCATCGCTTCCCAAGTTGATATTAGCGATGGACTCGGGTTCGACTCCCGATTGATGCATTTTCTTTTTCCCTTTTTATGCTGCACTTCCAATGTGGGTTTCATCTTTTAGTCGTACACTCCAGTCTGGGACAAAAAAGATACGTTTCCTACGCAGGCTCGAAGCGTCAGTCTTATCTCATCGCTTGAGACTGTCGGCAATTCCACCACGAGCAGGAATTTCTACCAGCAGCAAACCAGCTATTGCGCGTGGAGACTTGCCTTGCATTCAACTCACGGCGCCGACAGTATATGCAAAATGACAGCTCACGACACCAAATGTACCCATATTTTCTTTAAATTTGATTACAAAACGGATCAACGTCTTCCACGGAGATCCAGACTATATGAAACCAGAACATGCGAACATACCACTACTGATCGTATTTCTCCGCTTAGATAACAACATCCACGTCTCCCAACCACTCAACTTTGATTTCCCAACATGTAGTAAAACAACTAGACGATGACAATGAGATATCTCTCTAAACCAGCTTTTTCTCTTGCACACATGTTGTATTAACGAAGGTGAGATGTACACGAGAAGATTAGTTTTTGAAAAATAGTATAAGGATATAAATAAGTCGAAATATTATATCGTCGATGATTATTGAAGAGGAGAAGAAGATGCAAAATATAATGTAATTTCGTACTTGATTAAGGGCGATTGAGTGGTGGAATTGAATCGACAGGAGTCGCAGGAACCACATGCAGCTCGGGTCTTGACTGCGTCATCATGGCTTGGTGTGGTGGTCTCGAGGACGTATCAACAGAAGCGGGTGCGTTGACCGATTGACCGTTGCCTCGGCTTTCAGAAAGAACAAGCAGACGTTCAACTACAAGTAAGCAAATGAAGATGAAGGTATCATACTTGAGGCGAGATGTTTGCCGTAAGTATACCGTTTTAGGGCAAGCAATTGGGGCTTGATTTTGGCCACCAATTGTACGCGTTGTTCACCCTCTGTCACATCCAGCAATTTCTGAATTACATAGTTGCCGAAACCATCCTTCATCATCGCCAATAACGGCGACGAACTATCCGAATTCACCTCCAAAATCTCATCGATGATATGCTGACGGTCTTCATAAGTGCCATAGGCAACACATTTTTCCACAACATTCGACGCAAACTTGTGTTTTGACAGCTCAAGAACTTGTCCCAGAACTCCCGCAATAATTTTCTCACGGTCCTCCTTTTTACCCCTTTCAATGACATGCTGAATAACGTAATTCCTAGAACATCAGATCGAGTCATCGCACAATACTTACCCATATTGATCTTTAATTAAAGACTCCGACGCGCGATGCAATTCTTCCAATACCGACTTTTGTTGTTCCTCCGTACAATGCTCCAACACCCTTTGTATAACTCGACATCCATAAGGATGACTTGCAATAACGGCCACTTGACCCTTAAACGAATCCACAATAAACTGAATTTGATCTGGTGCGACCGTCTCTATCGCCTTTTGCACAACGTGATTACCATTTTGATCCTTCACACAACGAAGTGTATGGCCGTCCAATTCTCTAATAAGAGCCGCCTGTTGTTCGGGAAGGATATACTCCAGTGCTTTCTGAACGACACGACATCCATACATTTGGAGAGACAACCGGAGCACATTCTGTTGCATTTGAAGAGCTAAGGCCGTTTTTTGAACTTGATTGCCAAACTCAAAGAATTTTTGAATGACATAGTTTCCAAATACATCGGTCATGAGTTGTAAGGAATTGGGTGCGATTTCCTCAAAAACAGCTTGCTTTTCAGCACTGGATGCAGTTTCCAGTTTCTGTTGGATGAACCGAGAACCATGCTGATCGCCGCTAAACTCCACAATGTGGCCGAAAATATCCTAAAAATTAGAGAAATTCCTTTCGTATAGGCTCACCTTGAGTTCAAATCTCCGATTCTTTGCGGTACGAAATTCCTCTAGCAATGGGCTTCTCAAATTCCTGATGCTATCTTCGTGTCTGCGAATTGTGGGATTCATCTGTGCCAGGTTGGGATGTCCAACGAAAGAAGCAGGGGGAAAGGGAGCAGGATAACCATTCGCATACTCGGGAAATTGTGAAGGCTGAAATTGAGGGCGATAGAAGGACTGCTCTCGAACAACAATCGGGTGAGGTTGTGCCGAAGGATAACCAGGATGCATTGGATTGACTCTGGCAACGGGTGGAGGCATGGCCGGTTGTCGTTGAGGTTCACGAGTGAATGCTTGAGAGGGTTGATATTCGCTCGATGGATGTGTAACGTGTGTTCGCGGAGGAGCATTAGGAACAGTGGCATTATAGAAAGGTGATGGGCGACGTTCCTGTTCATACTCATTCGGAGTACCGGTTCTTTGATATTGACTTTGCCAATGGCTATAGTCGACTTCTTGCCGTAGATCGTAATCGTCATAGGGCTGAGTAACTGAACGGTTCCCGGCTGTTGTCAGAGAAGCAACTGAAGGGAAGGAACCTGTAGAATAACCAAATCCAAGATTACTCGCATGAACATTGTTGCTGACTTTACGACCTACTCCGATCTCACTTGATCGAGATTCCAAACTCAAATCTTGTAGAGCTGTCAGGGGGTTCTCTCGTGTCGACGCAGTGAAGTGTCCGCTGCTTTGCAACTGTGGTGTTCTAGACTGCGGATATGGGTTCAAACCACTTTTTGGTAAGTCCCGCGAAGACACTGGCACGGGTCCTGAATAAGGTGGAGTGGAGTTTGCACGTTGTAAAGGTTCCAATGAAAAAGAGGGATCTAGGGTCTGTACTCGAGTTCGTGCGGCTGGTTGGGTTCTGATTGATGGGAAATCGTCATCCAAAGAGGCCAAGATGTTTGCCCGGATTTGACGACCTGGCTGATCGGGCATATCAAATGGGCGGGAGGAACGATTAGCCGATTTTTGCTGAAAAAGATCCACAGCTCCATTTCGAGTGAGTGCATCCATGTCCAAGCTTTTACCTCTACTGCGGTCGGTGAGGCCAGAGTCGTTGTGGTTTCTTGTAGGGTCAGGGTCTGAAACATGACTTAGAGCAGCGGCTTGAGCAGCAGTGGCCTGGCGATGACGTGTTTCTTGGAGCGAATGAAATGGTGATGAACTTCGAGGTAATTCGGCTAAACGTCGTTTACCAGGTGAGAGATTAGAATCGTCAATCGCAAAAGGGGGAACGACTTCTCCCCAAGCTTGACCTCGAAGATCAGAGGAGGTCCATGAATCGCTGTCCTGAGAACGCCGTGGTGGAGTGGATGGTCGACTGCCAAAGGCTGGGCCTCCAACCTGCATGTAAGAAGGGACTGGTTCTTCTAACAATGTTAGCCAAGAATGATGCAAAGGTTTAGTAGTTACGCACCAGGTCGACGAGAACCAGATAAGTCACGGCTTGCAGGTAACGAAGGAGCCCAAGGGTCCCATTGATTTGGCTTTGTCGTTTGTGACTGTTCATCACGATGCGCTGGCACACTAGATGCGCGTTCACCGGCACCTCGCGGTCGCTGCAAGTAGGCCTGTAGAGAGGTGGTCAGCATGTCATGAAGTGGATAGAAGGAGTAAGAGTAATTACTGAGCGAACACTCTCGCCTAGAGCAGATGATCCGTTATCCGACATCAACCTAGCATACGCAATAACAGCCGCCAACACCGCGAGGAAAACAAGGGTGATACAAGTTGTAATATGACTAGGGTAGAAGAGAGGAGCTTTAGGTTGGAACTGATGGAAAGTGCGATCGTATGAGGAAAAAAAGGCTATTTACGATGGAGTAGTAAACTGATTATAGTGTGACTTTTTCGATTTTCTGCGCTGGTAGGAATAAAGTTTAGCCGCAAAACGGACCGCCGCTGCTAGTGCTGAATCGGGGCAGGGAGAAAAAGGAAGAAAGATGGAATTGCCGGAGTACGACGAACAGGTATAGACGGTAACCCGAAAAGCCAAGAGAAAACTTTGACTGTTGAAATGAAGGACGAATTGGAGGTGATGGAATGCTAGTTTAGTCCTCTTCCCTTTAATTGCGTGTCCGAGGAAAGCGAGGAATTTTTCGGTGATATTCGAATTGTGTGAGGATTGACGATCCCTTTTTGCCCACGCTGATGAATGCCGGTGGATCGTACCCCACTAAAGCCGATGGGACTGTTGATGTATGGACAATATTTCTTTGCTTCGCTCCTATACAACCCAAACTATTGACAACAATTGTCCCAAATCGAAGTATGCTATTGTTTGAAATGTTTGTTTTGTACAAAAGTGTGTGAGGAGGAAGAGGAGCTGAGTTGGAGTGTTTCAATGTATGTAACAGAACAAGCGAAAAGAAGCAATTTTTGTACAGGAGGTTGTGAAGGAAACAGAGAGAATAAAAAAGTTTTTCCCGTGCGTGTATGCAGTTTAAGGTAAGATAGAAAGGCGAGAAGTGGTCAAAGCGCACGTTAACTTTTTCTCACCAGCATGCAAAACAAGAAGCAGGTGGTCTGGGGACTGCCTAACTTAAAAACATCATTGCAGGGTCCTACATAAGGACTATGCGCCTATCTACGCACAGCTGCTGTATAGTTGGTATAGCTCCATATAATACGCAATGGATGTGAAATGTCTGACGAAAGCAGCGAAAAGAAACGAGCGGAAATTTGGCGCTTTGACAAAACCATCCCACCGGCAAGGGAAATCTTCCGCCGACTTTCCGAACACGGGGTACTTCTTGAATCTTGAACTAACAAGAATTTGGAATCAAGTTCCTGAGACAGCAGATTCTGCATCTTTAGAAAGTCGAGCAAAGTCTTTCTTTAGATGAGTTGACCCGTATGCCAACGTTTCGTATCGTACTCAATTTCCAATCTTGGAAATGATAAAGTGCATCCGTCTCATGCCACAATAATGTCCCCAAGCGGCAATTTCAATAAACAGATGATTGCGCAGTAACATCTTCGTTCGCCGTTGAACGTAAGTTGGGAAACGAGCGAAGAGGTCAATGCACCCTGACGTTCCGAAATCCGATGCCCTAGCTCTGGATTAAACTTTCATTCGGTCGATAATCAATCCCTTCCTCACCTCCTAATTTAACGCCATCATGCATGTCCAAGGGTTAAATTGCCAATTTGACCCAATTTCAAGCCATGAAAATATCCTCGGAATAACATTCAGGGGTAACTAGTGTCGCACCGTGGTTTTCGCATTGATTATTTTGATTATATATCGTATCTATTGCAAGAGCGGTTAAGCGAGGCGGAATTAATGTAAGGTGTTTTGATCCATCAATTCTACCGAACCGTGATGCGATCTAAATAGCCATTTAATCCCAATGACAAGTGCGTAATTGTGCGAGTATCGTTCCCTGCTATGTATCGAATTGAAACAAGCAACGGACATTTTGCAATATTTTTTCCATTTACCATTTGACCATTTCTCAATGTCGCTGGAATTCCATTCTCTCAGATAGGGGTGACAACGCTGACGTCCCGGGTCTTTCGTGTTGTGACTTGAACTTCTTCGAAAGACTCGCTGCAGCTTCACCAAGGCTGAGTCAAGTTCGAGATAGACATTCACCTTAGCGTGAGATGTCTTTTGCCCTTCTTGCCCCTCTAGAGTCAGCTGGCTTAGCACGGAATGACGATACAAATTCGACCTTCTGGGCCGGTAGAAGTGGGTCAGATTCTCTTGTGCGACGGCAGCGTAGGATTTCGTTTCATCTCTAGCTAGCCATGTCGAGTACCATTCTTCCAAATGAGGAAGGATAATTGTGGAGAATGGCGTTGAAGAACGTGATATGTTTAGAAATTGAAGCATATCCGACGTAACGACACATCCAACGCCATTTTTGCCATGATGACAGTCCCATTCATCTGTCACCGACACATCTTCAGCTCCAACACCATAACGCCCAACCATTCATGTTCCACGGGGACCTGTCTAGGGTGAGAGATATCTACCTGATTTGACAAACTTTTAGCCAATCAAGCATGCGCGCCTTTTTCTCGTCAGGGGCTGCGCATCGCGCCGAAATTAGTTGAGATTATGAGTTGCCTTTTTATGGAGTACTTATTGTCCGCCAATTCCAGACGGCATTCCATGACGTAACGGCGGGTACACTCAAAGATAGGAGAATCCCAGTGAAAGAGGCGCACAATGCGTCACAAGTGTTTCAGAAAGCCTCCCAGAATTGGAATTTGAAATCATAATTCATTGCTTCTCTTTGTGGGACATCGGAAAATTTAATAAAAGAGCATGATGTCAAGCTCAAGGGACCGTGCCTCGGCTTTAGCGACCAGTCGCCGATCAAGGTAGAGCTTTTTAGCTGGTGACACGATTGCTTCCCTGCAACGGTATCATCCAGTTCACGATCTACAGCAGTTGCATCTGCAACTCGTTCCCCACTACCAATCTGAATTGAACGCACTAATGAGGAATCGTTTATTCTTTCCGGAAACTTTGTTTCTTTAGCCAAATGCGGTTTTGGTGCCTGAATAGGCTTTCGGAGTGGAAGCGATCATCCCGCTTCGACTGGCGGGGTTAAGTCTGGGGTCGATCGAGCGAAATCTAGGTTCGGTCGGATAATTGCATGACTGTGCAGAGTGCAGACGGATAGAACCCGGGCTCCCGACCTCGCTTTTGGTCATCTCACACACTCTTTGTAATAATCCGATAGCAGGATGCATTACGAGGCAATTTCACACTGTACAGATACAACTCAATTTGATTTGCGATATGAGTTACACTGGAACGAAACTAACATACTCTTTTCACAGCCGCGTTACAGAAATAAACCATCTAGGATAATACAAGACACGCCCCAGAACAATAAACTTGAATCCAATTTTTTTGAGTTTTTGAGATTATCTTGTGCGGCGTCGACTTTGCAATAGCGAGCATCACCACCCTAACATTCGTGTCAGTCAAATCGTCTTTGGGGGTTATACCGTTTCCGCAACCAGGACAGGTAGCGCCAGAACTACCGGTGGTTCCACAGATAGGACATTCTATTGGGACTGCGTCGGTAACGGTTTCAACCTTGCTGAACATTGTGGCTCTGGTCTGAAAGGTGATCTGCGGGTGTCAGATATAGAGTGTGCGACGCGGATACGATGGAACGACAGAGTCGAACGGTCTTTGAGGTTTAGGCGTGGTGACACCGAAGGCGCAAGCACAAGATGAGAAGCCGGTAAAGGCTTTGGAAGTTGAAGGTGTTTTGGAGGGGAGTCGCTTGACAGAAGAAGGAGAGTTGTCTGATGGTTCGTTCTCAAGGAAGGGGATATCGGGGGGATTTTATACTTGAATTTTGTGCACATCCGCATATATTTTGTCTACACGTGTGCGTAACCACTCGGGGACATCTAAAGGAGCTGGAACAAGGGCCGTATTGCTTCATACTGTCTCTCGGAAGTGAGATTTATTATGGAGAAAGGAGCGTGGCGCGGCGGTAACTAATTTAAAGTCGGTACGATTAGTATTCTTTTGTTTTCGGGTGGGTCCGATATATTAAGTTTTAAACTTTTTTCCTATGGCCAGGTGATCCATTCATTAGTCTGTTCTTCCACGGGATTGTTGATGAAGAAAAACGGGAAATGAGCTCTCCGCGCTAGTATTCAGGGGCTAAAAACGCCCTCGAACGCATGTGCAACGAGGTAAAATTATCAGTCGCCATCTATTCTTCGACCCCTGACCGAACAAACCAACCCAGGAGATTTGATCGCAATAGGCGAGTGTCGATCTGTTGTTTAACTCACAAGTAAAGATAAAAAACAAAAACTTGTAAAAAGAATAAGTAAACGGAAGATTTAATTCAATAGAAATTGGAATTGTTCATGCACCTGCATGAATTGGGTTATCTTGTCTGCTGCAAGAAGGCAAATCAATGGTGTCATACGGACGCGGGGCATGCACGTCCACAACGCCCGAATGATATGCGCATTTGATTTGATTCGCATGGTCAATATGAAATGCTGCATGCAAGAGCCAAAAAGGAAATCCAATGTTCTGGAAAGGAGAAACTGGGGTGGAATCGATTGCGGAGTGGGCCATGCCGATGGATGGATGGCTGTGAAACTTGGATGATACTGCATCCAACGAATTTAAACTTTTTCAATTTGTCTTTTGCATCCAATGAAATCAATCACACCGCCACCAAGAGTGGGGCGGGATGACCAGAACATCAGGGAGGGATTGGTTCGTGCCTGTAGCCACTTGCTCGAGGCTTTCACGCAAGGGGGGGGAATTGGAACGAATTAACTCAATCACGGACATGAAATTTGTAGCTACGACCGACCCTCGAAACGAGTCTGCGGAACGGATAAAAGGGGTAATTTGGCGACCATTTAATGCAAGGATGCACGATGTTCACAGCTGATTTGCAGGGGTGCAGACAAGCCAACGTACGATATTTGTTTCCTTTTAAATGACTCAGTACATTTTACATACTAAAAGGGGTTGGGCGGTAAGACTATTTTGTCAAGGTGCCACCCACCGTACTTCCGAAGGTGCTATCTATATATCAATGGTATATATCATGCAAATTCGTGATAACTCAGTCATGCTTTGGGTCACGCGGGGCCACGGACCATCGCCCCCTTTTTCGTTGCACCTTAATTTTGGGTGATTCCCATGCGAAAGTCAACAACCACTTCACATTACGCATCTGCTTCATCTTTCCACCTGCAACTTGTACCATTGAACCTGGACGTATTCGAAAGAAACTGCATCTGTTATATACCTGCTGCCTTCCTCTTTCCATTTCCAGCTACTCGGCATGGGTGCAGAAACAAGCCATGCAAACGGAACGATGCCGCATATCGCTTCCCCCATCCCGATTAGAACAAAAGTTTCCGACAAATGGAGTGGGATAGCCGAACTCATACGAACCGACTCCCCAATGGCAAAGGGTCTCGAAGATATGCTTGCCAAAGTCGATCTCGAAGGTTTACGCTCGATTGCATCTGGTCTACGCGATGGACGCAATTGCACCATCAGCGAAAAGTATACATGCGGAGCCTACAACTTGGTATTTGAAATTATATTCGACGATGGCGTTTCCTGGATTGCCCGACTACGTTCCGCTTCCCCAATGCAGGTTGTATCACAAGAGTTTGTTTTCGAATCTCCATCATACAAGCAGCACATTATGGAAAGCGAAGTCGCAACGATGCGATACGTTCGCCAGCACACTACCATACCGGTACCCGAAATATACGCATTCGATACCACATCAGCCAATCCGGCAAAATTACCGTACATATTAATGGAGTGCATTCGAGGATGGCGGACACCTCCAAGACTGCAAGAGTTACCAGACGACGCTCTCCGCAAAATTCTCAACCAACTTGCGGACGTCCTGTTGCAAATGAGCATGCTTCAGTTCCCTCAGATCGGTTATTTGCATTGTGATGTCGACGGTCAATATCGCGTTCGGGCCATGCTAGACCGCAAAGGCAAACACGTGGGACCGTATTCTTCCGCTGTTGAATATTATCGCTGGAGGGCTGATCAACCGCTGAATCGATCCAATGATTCCGTAGTCGACCTCCAAGAAGCTCTCTTCCACGCGTATCTATATCGCCTCGCCTTGCCGTTTCTAATGGACGGAGTCAAACCCAATGGCCCTTTTCCTCTCGCGCACAATGATCTCGGCGTCCATAATGCCCTGTTTGACGAGAAATGGAATCTGGTAGGTGTTATCGACTGGTCGGGTGCATGTGTTGTTCCTTGGGAATCATTTGCTCAATTTCCGGGCGGAGTGATGATGGGTCCACATCTCCGACATGAGTTCAGCGAACAGTTTTACAAGTACAGTTGCTACAAGCAACGCATATTTCTGGAATGTGTGAGGCAGCATGAGGAGAAATCTGAAATCGAATCGAGTATTTCTGTCTATAGTATGCTCGGCACGCCAATTACCGAAGTTGCACAGTGTGTCGAACTATATGATTTCGGGCATCTACGCAGGAAATATCGTAGGAAGTTGTGTGCTTTGTTGTTTGGGCCGGATATGGATGTAGAGGCTTTGAAAAAATCAGTATTCAAATCGGAAGTGTTTGCAGGTGTTAAAAATAACAAGAATGGACATGGGAGAAAAAGTTGTGCTTTAGAAAATGGAGACGATATACTGCCAGAGACAATGGAGTAAGATTGCGACGGGAGTTGATACACTTAGAGGACTCCTATACAACCACAAGCATAGCATAAACAACATCAATTATAATAATAAAACATAATTCACGCCGCCTCCTAGGACGGGGTTCGAATGAAACGAAAAGTGGGGCCAGCCGTAAACAGCCTGAGTGTGGACACGGTGGTAGATGAGTGTACAAATCTTTCAGATTGAACGCTATGGAGAAATGAGACTCAATGCATAGTTTTTGGGATTTCTATATGACTAAAAAGCAAATGCAGGGGTATCGAGTCTTCCAACTTCTCATTCTTCACTCAAGCTAAAGCAGATTAGAAAGTCTTCAAGCTCTTGGTTACGTGATGAGGTTTTTGTAAACGATGCGAGGGTAGCCTTTTCAGATCTAGATCGTCAGATGGCGGAGCTAAAGAGTATACTTGCTTCCCACAATGAGCCCAAACTCCCGGATATCCCGTTAATAGCAAACCATACGCCAAGGAAGCAAAGCACCGCAAGAAAACATCCGCAGAAGAATAACAATGGTATGTGTTCGCCAGCCTTGACAAATAAGCACCGGATATCTAGTAGCAATACCCAAAAGATAAAGTCTGCATCCGACCGATGCCAGGAACTCCCTCCAAAGGAGGAAAATATGACAGTATCCGCCGTATTAAACCTAAATCCATATTTAGCCACATCAAGACTGTGATGCTTCTACCATGGCTCCGGCAGGATTGCTATCCGCACATCCTTGGAAGGAAGTGACATCAAATACTCCTTCCATATAATACTTAAGAAAAGAGGACCAGTTGAGAGCATAACAGTTAAGTAGGGGAGCCACCAATTCCGAGCATATCGCTCAAGATTTTTGATGACTCTAACATAGAAAGGATGATTGGGGGCACTGCCCATGGAGTCATTTGAGATGCCGATTGGAGTAGTTCCTCGCAACCACGCAGAATACGTCCTCAACGAATCTAAACGTCTATGACATCTCTAGAATAAATATTAGTTCCATCGCATTCGAAGAAAGGCAGATAACGCACCAGGTCCAAATCGAGATAGGTTCCTCCATAATGCACTAGAGCGAAATATCGAATTACGTCGGCCCGTTGAATATTGAAAGGGTAGGAATCGAAAACAGGTAGAAACCAGGAATACTTCTCTTTAATGAAAGCTGAGGATAAGCAAGTTTCCCATTCGTTCAATATACCTCTTGAATTCTGATCAGTCCAAAGCTAATAGAAAGTTAGCGCCGAAAGAAAATAAAGAGCTGCAAAGCGAGGATACCATGTAATGATAGTCAGGATGGAGGTCTAAGCTGCAGGGTCAGTCTCTTCGGCGACAATTCAAACAGACCACGTGAATTGAGCAATCTGCCATTGCTCCGGGATATTCTCGTTCTTCCAAGTCTGGTGTATGATCTTGGGAATTGGATGTTGTACTTCGCTTCGATTTCCCATGGCTTCAATCATGTCGAGCGTCACCGAATCTGCCAGTCCATCTTCAAAGATAAGAGCGATAAGAGATGAAGCCTCATAGAGAACATAGACGATCGGCAAACATATAATGAGAAGAATAACTGCTGTCGTCCTTCTTTTCATGTTAATATACCTCAAATTCAAGCCGTTGGCATTTGACACGACGCCGAGAATTTTTCGAAAATTCCGGCGCGTGGTTTTCCGGATCTCGCTTATTTAAATATATACTTCAGCTGGTCGAATCAGAGTTGAGATCACTCAATTCAGATAAATAAGATGATTAATCGAATTGCACAGGTCAGATGAGATCACACCTTCTATTGTCCTACATTTTCCTCAGTCCAATGCGAGATCAAATTTAAGTGAAATGGTTGGCTTTGATACTTCCTCGACTTTCCTTTCTTCCTCAACATCCAAGACGCTTTGTAACGCCGACTGTATCCGATTTGTTTCGTCCGGAGCCATTAAGCTCAAAACGCATTTAAAAGCATTAGGACTGAATCTCGCTAGGCTCAGCAGCGCCGAGGTGGCGGTCTTTTGCACCTCTTGCGTACTATGTTCCGCGTCACAGCATATCGATAAAACTGGTAACACCAAGGACAGATTGGAGATCGCTAGAATAAGTGAGCGAGTGACAGCTAAGAGAGAAACCTTCGCCTGGGTTGTGATGTTGAACGACATCGACCATAGTGGATACAAGACGTGGAACTTCGATTAGATCGGAAGAAGGGTTGCTTTGTGTGACAACGATGGAGGCGATCAACTCTGCCGTTACAAGTCGTGCAAATCGTTCAGATAACCCCCCCTGACTAGTAAACAACGCTCGAAAGCATTTTGCGGCAGAAATGGAGTGCTTCGCATTAGCGGGGATCACACAGAGAGACGAACCGGTGGGCTTTCTAGTCCACTGATAATAATCCCGAGAAACTGTTCGAATAGGCGGGGTTGCCTCTTCCATAGGTCCGGCACGACTGTGAATGAGATGGTCGCGAGGAAACAGCCGGCTTCGTAATCCGCCGGGCTTAACGAGACGCCGGTTGCCAGTCTACAATTAGCAAATACAGCAATG
>Ga0335073_10007502_pt1 | contig 15296 bp, 14 predicted proteins | sample Lox_Sample_22_FD_207093 | JGI IMG/M metagenome (GOLD analysis project Ga0335073, IMG submission 207093) | Soil microbial communities from Loxahatchee National Wildlife Refuge, Florida, United States - Lox_Sample_2.2 | ecosystem: Environmental > Terrestrial > Soil > Wetlands | place: USA... | reverse complement strand
TTGCGCGAGCGCTGCTGCTCGATCCCGATATTCTTCTGATGGACGAACCATTTTCCGCTCTCGACGCGCTTACCCGCGAGCAGATGAGTTTCGAGCTTTTGGACCTCATCGAAGAGCGCCCCAAGACGGTGGTTTTCATCACCCATTCCATTGCTGAAGCGGTCCTGCTGTCGGACCGTGTCGTCATTTTGTCAGACCGCCCCAGCACCGTGCGGGAAGTGTTGGCGGTCGATATCCCGCGGCCCCGCACCCTCGATAGCATGTCGGACCCGAGATACAATGAAGTCACCAATTACATACGCGGAAAGCTCTTCGCGCGCCGTGCCGCGTGACGATCGCGCCGGCTTTCGGTTCATCGATTGGTGCTCTTGCCTCTGGAAACGGCACCCCGCGCTCGTGACGGGGCTGGGCTTGGTCGCGCTGTGGCAATTGGGCTGTTCGACGTTTGACGTTCCGACATATTTACTGCCATCACCTGCCCAAATTCTTGAGGGCTTTGCGGCACAGCCGATAAGCACCTGGGCCCTTCATACCTGGACCACGTTTCGCGTCGCGATGATGGGATTCGGCCTCGCTATCGCCGTTTCCATCCCGCTGGCCGTGATGTTGGTGTCCTCGGAGTCGCTTTCGCGCGCGGTATATCCGATCATCGTCGCCATCCAGTCAGTACCGATTGTCGCTATTGCGCCCATAATCATTGTCGTGCTTGGTACGAGCGACCTGCCGCGCGTCGTCATCACATTCCTGATTACTTTTTTCCCCATCGTGGTGACGACGGCTGCCGGTCTGATGGCGACGCCTCCAGAGGCGATAGAGCTGTCGAGATCGCTCCGCGCAGGCCAACTCCGATGCATGCTTCATGTCAGGCTTCCTTACGCGGTGCCTTATATTTTCAGTTCGCTCAAAGTGTCCGTCACCCTCTCTCTTATTGGGGCTGTCGTTGCCGAGTTTGTCGCAGCGGAGCGCGGTCTCGGGTATTTCATTCAGTTCTCGACGGTCTATTTCAAACTGAACCAGGCATTTGGCGCGTTGCTCATATTGGTCGCGCTGAACCTCACCACCTTCAAGGCGGTTGGTGCCTTGCAGCGTCTCGTGGCGCCCTGGTCGCTGCCGAAACGTGATGCCTGAACACACAACGGGATTAGCGTGGACATGCAAGTCAACATCATCGACCAATTTTGCCAGCACATCGCCGGCATACCTTTATCTACGGCAATGCGCGAACGCCAGGCCAAGTCCAAAGACTTTCATTGGTACAGTCCCATTTTGACCCCGCAGCTCGCGAACTGCATCGCCGAGGTCGTCGTGCGCCCACGAAGCGAAGACGATATCCGGGCGACGATCATGGCGGCCGTCAAATTTGGAATCCCGATCACGCTACGCGGCGGAGGTACGGGAAATTATGGACAGTCGGTTCCTCTCAGGGGCGGCGTCCTGGTCGACATGACGGGATTTAACCGCGTTGTCGCGGTGGACCAAGGTTCGATCCGAATTCAAAGTGGTGCCTACATCAAGGCTGGTCTCGATGCCGCGTTGGCAACCGGCCAACAGCTTATGATGTACCCCTCGACCATGAAACAAGCCACCATTGGCGGATATCTCGGTGGCGGGTTTGCCGGCATCGGATCGGTCAAACATGGCATCATCCGTGATTCCGGGATGATCCTCGGCCTGAAGATAATGACCATCGGCGCCGACCCGGAAATCATCGAGCTAAGCGGCCCCGACGTAGCGCTGGTGTTCCACTCCTGGGGAACAACCGGGGTTATTCTCGAAGCCCGGTTAAAGCTCGTACCGGCCGAGAATGCAGCGTTTGCGAGTGGCTTGGACATCTTTCTCTTGAGTGCGGTCGAAAAGCGGTTTGCGCGCTTTTACCGGAGTACGCAGAAATTTTTTGATGGCTCGCGCGACGCCATGTTCTCGATGGTGAACGTCAAGGACGTGGACGCATTTTTTGATCTGGCAAGCCAACACCATGGCCAACGATCGATGGCCGTCAGCGAACAAGAGAGCGCAGAGGCGGGGCTGCGACCAATCCATCAGACGGCCTTCAACCACACGACGCTCATGGCGCTTCAGGCCGAGCGTGGCTGGACATACCTGCAGGTCGTGACGCCCACGCCGTTCAGTCCCGATTTGGCTGAAGAAGAGCTGACGCGCTTCGGCGACGAAGTGCTCATGCACCATGAATACACGCGTGAAAACAACAGCCCGCGCATCGGTGGTCTTCCGCTGGTTCGATTTACGAACGAAGAGCGGTTGATTGAAATCATGCGTTCTTTCGAGGCCGACGGCTGCATCATGAATAACCCCCACATCTTCAAACTGGAGGATGGCGGGCGGTTCGACCCGGATGGGCAGAAGATGTCGTTCCGCAAGCGCGTCGATCCACTCGGATTGCTCAATCCCGGCAAACTTCGGTCGCTGATGTGATCGGTCGCATGATTTGCCAAACCCGCGAGGCAGCAAGATGAAATTCCCCTATTCACGCATCGGAACGAAATGTCTCATGCTCATTGCCACGGCGGCTCTGCAACTCTTTGCCGGCGCCAGCGCAAATGCAGCCGACAAGCTTACCTATTCGAACGACTGGTTCCCCTCCGGCGACAAGGGGATACAGTTCTACGCCCTCAACAAAGGCTTCTTTGCCAATGAAGGCCTGGACGTCACGTTCATAACCGCCAAAGGGTCGTCCGATAGCATTACGAGAGTCGCGACCGGGTCTGCTGACGTAGGCTCGGGAAGTATTGTGGCTTTGCTGCAGGCCAAAGTTCAATCGAATGTCCCGGTGAAAACGGCGGTCGCGTTCTATAACCTTCCGCCTGACTCGATATTGACAACCGAAGGTTCCAAGCTGAAGTCGTTGAAAGATTTGGAAGGGACGCGCATCGCGACCGCCACGTTCGCGTCTTCAAATGTTTTCTGGCCGCTCATCGTGAGCGCGCTTCATTTGGATGCGAGCAAGATCACGCTCGTGAAGGTAGATACGACCGCCTTGGATCCCATGTTTGTTTCGGGGCAGGTGGATGGCGAGATCGGATGGATGACCGCCGCTCCGATGGATCGTGAATCTCTCGCCCAGAGACACGAAAAGCTGAAGATTCTTCCCTGGTCCGTGATCGGTTTCGAGGGCTACAGCTATTCCGCCATCGTGTCCGACAAGCTCATCAACGAGCGACCTGACGTCGCTCGCCGCTTCGTGCGTGCGATCTTGGCAGCGGGGAAGGCCGCGCTAAAGGATCCGCATGGCGTCGGCGAGTCGATCAAGGCGTTGTATCCGGATGTCGATGAAAGCCTGATGGAAAAGCAGTTTATTGGCGCGCTCCCGTTGATGGTCAATGACGTGACCGAAAAAGAAGGATTCGGTTCGATCAACAAGGACCGATTGCAAAAGACGTGGCGATGGGTGGCCAAGGCCCAAGGGTACGATATGAACCGGCTTGATCCGGAAGAAGTTGTGGCCCGCTCCATTATTCCTTAGCCAGGTCACAGGCGGTCAGTCCCATGCTTCGAAGTACCGAAAGGATATTGACCTCGCATGTTGGCGCGCTGCCGAGACCGGCACATTTGCCGGGCCGCGCGGCCGAAGCCTATTCCGTGCCGAAGACCGAGCTGGCCGACACCGTGCAGGCGGTCGTAGCAAAACAGGTCGAACATGGCGTTGACGTGGTAGGCGACGGGGAATTCGGAAAATCAAATTTTCTCTACTACGTGCGCCACCGGCTCGAAGGCTTCGCCGTCCGTGACCTGAAGCCCGGGGAGCGACATCCAAACGACGCGGGAGGGCGCAGAGACTTGGCACTCTTTCCCTCGTATTTTGGCGACAGGGGAGGTTTATATCCGTTGAACAATCCGGTGTTGTTTTGTGCCGGCAAGCTCCGCTACGTCGGCCAAGAGAGTATCCAAACCGACATCCAAAACCTGAAAGCCGCGATGGCGACGGCCGGCGCGAGAGAGGGATTTTTGACGGCTATTTCGCCCTGTACCGTCGCTCTTACGATACCGAATGACGCCTATGCCTCTGCGGATGAATATCACGTCGCCTTGGCCGAGGCGTTGCACGACGAGTATCGCGCCGTCACGGACGCCGGTCTCATTCTGCAAATTGACGAGCCGGGATTGCCGGGGCTGTGGCAAAGCGAATCGTGGTCGACCGTGAGTGATTATCGTCGCAGCTTCACAATGTGGGTGGAGCTGTTGAATTTTTCGTTACGCGATTGTCCGCCCTCTCGGGTTCGCGTTCACTGCTGCTGGGGCAGCTATAAAGGTCCTCATATCGGAGATATTGGTCTCGAGAATTTTGTGGACCTTCTTTTGAAGATCAATGCGTCCTGTTATTCGCTTGAGGGAGCCAACCCCCGGCACGATCACGAATGGGCAATGTTTGAGAACATAAAACTGCCGGCCGATAAAATGCTGATGCCAGGTGTCGTATCGCATTCATCAGATACGGTTGAGCATCCGGAATTGGTCGCGCAGCGCATTCTGCGATATGCGAATTTGGTCGGTCGGGAAAATGTCATCGCCGGGACCGATTGTGGCCTTCGCCGGGTTCACGAAGAAATCTGCTGGGCCAAGATCGCCTCTCTTGTCGCCGGCGCCGCCATCGCAAGCCGACGATTATGGTGATGGAAGAATTTCCAGACTGAACCCCGGCGCCTTGGCATCGGCGACGGTTCCGGAGGGATCCTTCTTTGGCGCACTGAGATTGTCGGCCGTGCCGCGCTCTACCGATGACCGGGCGGCTCATATCCGCGAGAAGTCGAGCGTCGAGCGGGCGAACATGTCCTCGACCGACAGGCGCCGCGACGTCAGCCCCTGGTCGAAGGCATAGCGTGCCAGGGTTTCGAGCCCGTGCCGGTTCTCCGCCACGCCATAGCTCCAGTAATCGCGGCCCATCAGGCGCTGCAGCCGCTCGTGCTCGGCCACGCTCCACGGTTGCGACGTCGAAAGCTGCGCGATCTCGCCCAGCGCGCGCATGCATTTGTCCTTGGCCGCGAGGAAGGCTTTGTAGACGCTGGCGGCAAGCCACGGGTGCCGTTCGGCGAGGGTGCGGCGGACGCCGATGATATGCATGACCGGAAAGATGCGCGTGCGACCGAAATACGCCTCCTCGACCGTTTGATAATCCGGAAACAGCCGGGCGACATGCGGTGCCCCGCGCCGAAAGCAGGACGGCGCTCGCGCCCCCATGATCCCGTCGATCTCGCCGGATTCGAGCATGTCGGAAAGCGTGCGGCCGTCGGCGATCTGCGTCAGCTCGATCTCCGGCGCCAACGCGATGGGCGAACGTTCGCCGCGCCCTGGCGTCTCGACCCCGCCGCGGCGCCATTTGATGTCCCGCGGATGAACGCCGTAGTCGTCCTGCAGAATGCCTCGGACCCAGATGTTGGCGGTCGTCTGATACTCGGGAACGCCGATCACCTTGCCCTTGAGGTCGCCAGGCCGCGCAATCGAGCGGTCGGTGCGGATATAGATGCCGCTGTGGCGGAACTGCCGCGACACGAAAGCGGGGATGCCGACGTAAGGCGGGTCGCCGCGCGCGACCGTCACCATGTGGCTGCCGAGCGAAATCTCCGAGACGTCGAACTCCGGCCCTTTGAAGGCGCGATGCGAGGCCTCTTCGGGCTCGAGCGCCACGGCATGGACCTCGCAGCCCTCGATCGGCGCGCTGCCATCCAAGACGGCGCGGGTGCGGTCGTAGGCGCCGACCGCCACGCTCAGCTCCAACACGGGGGCCTGCCTCCTTCCAGCCGCTTTCCCCTCATGATAGCTAGTATCGGATGTGTGATTGTGCAGTGCAAAAAGAAATTGACACTCGTGTCGCACCGCCATTGCATAGGCCGATGCGGCGGTTTCTTCGCAAACGGATGCCATGACGACGGCCGAGCGCACCGCCGCGCCGAGCGCCGAAGTGGCGCTCGCCGATGGCGGGCCAAACCGTGCGGCGGCGGGCAAGGGCAGGCCGTCGACCGACCGCCTGCTGAACGCGCTCTATCTGCTGGCCTCGCTGACGCTGTTGACGCTGACATGGCAATTCGTGTCCTGGATCGTCGGGGCGGATGTCCTGCCCGGCCCCTGGGCATCGGTCGCCGCGGTGGCACAGTCGCAGCGCGAGGGCTTTCTCTGGAGCGACATGGGCATCACGGCCTATCGCATTGCCGGCGCGTTCCTGATCGCGCTCGCGACGAGCCTCGTGGTGGGCGCGCTTCTCGGAAGGATTCGGATTGCCGAGCGGCTGTTCGGGCCGTGGGTCACGATCGGCGCCTCGATCCCCTCGCTCGTGGTCATCGTCGTGGTCTATCTTGCCGTCGGCATCGACGACCGCGCCGCGATGATCGGAACGGCCCTCATCGTCGCGCCGGCGATGATATACGCGGTCTGGGACGGCGTGCGCGCGATCAATCCGGACTTGCAGGAGATGGCGCGCACCTTCGCGGTGCCACGGCACATCATCTTGCGTCGCGTCATCCTGCCGCAGACCGCACCCTTCATCTTCACCGCGGCGCGGACCGGCCTTTCCCTGACTTGGCGCATCATGATCTTCGTCGAGCTGCTGGGCCGCTCGTCGGGCGTGGGCTACCGGATCCAGTATTACTATAACCTCGTCGACATGAACCGGGTCGTCGCCGCGGCGGTTCCCTTCATAGGGCTCATGCTGGCTTTCGAGTTCGTGGTGCTGCGCCCGATCGAGCGGTTCGTGTTCCGCTGGCGCCGGAGCGAGGCGCAGTGAGCGCCCGCCTCGTCTTCACCGATCTCGGACGCACCTTCCAAAGCGCCCATGAATCGACCGTCGCCCTCAAGGGGATCACCATCACCCTGGAGCCTGACAGCTTCACGTCCTTCGTCGGCCCGTCGGGCTGCGGCAAGTCGACGCTCTTGCACATCGCCGCCGGTCTCGACACCCGCTACGACGGCTTGTTCACGCGCGAACCGGCCAATGCGACGTTGGCGTGCCTGTTTCAGCAGCCACGCCTTCTGCCGTGGCAGACCGCGCGCGGCAACGTCGCCTTCGTGCTCGAGGCGCGGGGGATCGCGCGGCGCGATGCGCTGCGCCGCGCCGACGGGCTGCTTGATCTGGTGGGCCTCGTCGAGGCGGGTGGGCGCTTCCCGGCGCAGCTATCGGGTGGCATGCAGCAGCGCGTCGCGCTTGCCCGCGCGCTCGCGGTCGATCCCGACCTGTTGTTGATGGACGAGCCGTTTTCGGCGCTCGACGAGCTGACGGCCGCGCGGCTGCGCGAGGAGCTGGTGGCGCTTTGCACGTCGAAGGCCCGCACCATTCTCCTCGTGACGCACAACATCCAGGAAGCGTGCTATCTTGGTGACCGCGTCATCGTGATGAGCGCTCACCCCGGGTCCGTGGTCGCGGAGATAGCCATCGATGCTCCGCGGCCGCGCCGTCTCGACGACCCGCGGCTGGCCGAGTATGCCGGGTCCGTGCGCGACATCATCGATCGGTGCGAGCCCACCTCTCGATCCCGAGGAGTCGCCGCCTGACCCACCATACTTTGCCCCATGGCATCTATCCCTATCTCGTGTCGCCGGTCGCTCGCGACGGGCGGGTCGACGAGGCGCTGATCGAGCGGCTCGTGGGCGATCTCATCGCCGCGAAGGTCAACGGCGTGACACCGCTCGGCAGCACCGGCGAGGTGATGTACCTGACGCCCTCGCAGCGACGCGCCATCGTTGCTGCGACGATCCGGGCCGCTGCCGGCCGTGTGCCGGTGGTGCCGGGACTTGCCGCGTTTTCCACCCACGACGCGGTCGAGCAGGCGATCGAGCTCGAGCGGATGGGCGTCGACGGGATCGTGGTGATGCGCCAGAACGCCTTCCCGACCTCGGAAGAAGGCGTGATCGGATATTTCAGCGAGGTCGCGAAAGCCGTCTCGGTGCCGATCGTGCTCTATACCAACCCGACCTTGCTGGGCACGGATTTCTCGATCGACGCGCTGATCGCTCTCTCGGCGATCCCCAACATCCGTTATATCAAGGACGCCACTGGCGACACCGGACGAATCCTCACGCTCATCAACCGGCTCGGCGGCCGGCTCGAAGTGTTCAGCGCGTCCGGCCACATTCCGGCCTTTGTGTTTCTGTTGGGCGGCGTCGGCTGGATGGCGGGTCCGGCCTGCGTCATCCCGAAAGCAGCAGCGGAACTCTATCGCCGCGTCAAATTGGGCGACGTGGTGTCCGCGATGGCCCTGCAGCGGCCGCTCTGGGCCATCAACGAATGTTTCCGGAAATACCCGCTGGCAGCCTGCATAAAGACCGCTTTGCAGCTGCGCGGTTATGATGTCGGCGATCCGATTGCGCCGCAACGGCCGCTTGACGGCAAGGCGCGCGAAGAGATCGCGGCTGCGCTTGAGGCCGCCGACCAAGCCATCGGCAACTAGCACGGGATTGGGATCCATGGACACGATCGAATCCGACCTGATCCGCGAATTGCGCGAAGCGCTCGGCGCCGACGCGGTGCGCTCGTCGAGCGAGGACATTGTCCGCATGATGAAGGATGAATCCTGGCTTTCGCCGGTGCTTCAGCGCGAGCTCGAGCGCCGCAACAGCAAGGAGGGCGCGGCGCGCGGCGTGCAGGCCGTGGTGCGGCCCATGAGCGAGGACGGCGTCCGATCCCTTGCCGCGATCGCCGTGCGCCACCGGATCGCGTTGACGCCGCGCGGCTCGGGCACCTCGAATTTCGGACTTTTGGCGCCTGAGGAAGGCGGCCTGATCGTCGATTTTCGCGGCCTTGCCGGAGAGCCGGACGTGAGCGATGGCGCCGTGCGTGCGCCTGCCGGGACGTTCCAGGGAACGATGGAAAAGGCGGCGAGGGCCAAGGGCCAGGAGCTGCCGGTTCTGACCACGACCTATGGCGAGGCGACGATCGGCGGGTGGCTCTGCGGCGGCCATGCGGGACTCGGCAGCGGCGTTCACGGCGCGGTGTGGGACGGCATCGTCGCGGCCGTGCGCGTCGTAACGCTCGAGGCCGAGCCGCGCATCTTGTCGATCGAGGGCGCGGCGGCGCTGCCGCTGCTCCATACATTCGGCGCGGTCGGGTTGATCGTCGAGACGACCATGCGCGCGGGAGACATCCACGACTGGGTCGAGGCGGTGGGATTTTTCCCCACCTTCGCCGCGGCCTCTTCCTTCGTGACGGAGCTGTCCGTCGATACCCATTACAGCCACCGCGCCGCCACCGCCCAGGAAGAGCCGCTGATGCCCGGCCTGCGCGCGCTTCAGCCGATCCGGCAACCAGGCGCCGGCGTGCTGCTCATCCTCGACCGCGCGCAGCTCGCCGAATTCCACAAGCTCGCTGCCGCGCACGGCGGCTCGCTCGTGGAGTGGCAGGCCTGGAAGCCCGACTCGCGCGGCGGCAAGCCGTCGGTCGCGCAGATGGTGTTCGGCCATCGCATGCTGTGGGTAAAGCGGCTTTTCCCCGATGCCGCCTTCTGCCATCTCTATTTCGATCCCGACGATCCCGACGCGACGGTCCGGCTGCTGAAAGAGCGGTTCGGCGACGAGTTGCTGTGCGAGCTGAAATTCTTCCGCTCGCCGTGGATGATGCGGGCGTTGGGATTCAACCCCGAGCGGCTGCTGCCGGCCGCGTTGTGCGTCGTTCCCAATGGTGCCGTGCCGGGCAAGGTCGACGAAGTCCTGGCCTTCTGCGACAAATCGGGCATCAAGTATCAGAACTCGCACACCAACGTCATCGAGGATAACGGGCTCTTCCCTGACGTGGCGCCGATCGTGAAGCTCAAATCGGAACTCGACCCGCATAACCTCTTGAGCCGGGGCCGGCTGCGCTCGGCGTTGGTGCGACCATGAGTGTCGGCCGGATCGACCACGTCGCGATCGAGGTCTCCGATCTCGACCGCTTCATCGATCAGCTCGTCGCGACCGGCGGGATGCGTCTCCTGCGGCGCGGAAGCGCCAAGCGCACCGGCCAGCGCCTTGCGATGGTGGGCGACGCGATGGGCATGAAATTCGAGCTGATCGAGAATCCTGCGGCGACGGCGCCGCGCTATCTCCACGTCGCGTTCCGCACCGCCGACGTCGCGCAGTCGCTCGCGTCACTGGCCGAGCGCGGGTGGCGGCACGAGCGCGGGCCGTTCCGGCTCGAGGAAGCGAAGGCGCAAAGCGGGCTGGTCAGCGACGGCAACGGGTTCGAGGTGCAGGTGCTGACCTACGATTCCGACAGTCCCGACATCGTCGAGTGGGCCGAGGGGGAAGAGAAATCATGAAGGGCAAATGGTTTGTCGCAATTTTCGGTTGCGCACTGATCGCGGCAACGGGTTGGGGGGCCGCGGGTCAATGCGCCGAAGACTCAGGCCTCGTGCCGGTGAGGATCGCCGTCATCGGTTCGTCCGGTCAGGACGAGGTTCCCTACGCGATCCAGCAATTCGGCCTCGACAAGAAGTACGGGCTGGCGATGGAGGTGATCGACTACGCGGCGCCGGGCCAACAATACACGATGTACCGGTCCGGTGCGGCCGATGTGTCGGCCGGCAACTTCGTGGACTTGTTGCGCCAGCGCAAGGCTGGTTTGGGGCTGCAGGCGTTTCACAGCTTCCAAGGCTATAGCAACCTGATCGTCACCAAGCCCGAATCCCCAATCAAGACTTTTGCCGATCTGAGAGGCAAGAAAGTCGGCGAATTCGGCACGACGTTTCTCGATTGGCTGATCCTGCGGGCGGCCGGCAAAAAAGCCTACGACCTCGACCTGGGGACGGATGCGACGCTGGTGCAGGGCGCCCCGCCTCTGCTGAACCAGTTCCTGGCCAAGGGCGAGGTCGATGCGACGCTGCAATTCAGCTCGCTCACATTCGGTCCGTTGCTCAAAGGCAATCAGAGGGTCGTCGCCGACATAAGCGGCGTGATGCGGGCTGCCGGCTTCGATCCCGATGCCTTCTACCTCCATTGGCAGGTCACCGAGGCATGGATCAAGGCGCATCCGGATGGGGTCGGCAAGCTGTCTGCCATGATCGACGACGCCTATTCGAAGCTCGACAGCGACGACGACCTGTGGCCGCCGCTGGCGCAGAAGATCGGTATCACGGATCCCAAGATCATGGCCGCCTACCGCGACGAGGCGCGGAAGATCGACAATCCGCCCTATAACAAAACGCTGATTCGGCCGACGCAGGCGCTGATCGACTCCATCGTGGCGATCGCGGGCGAGGCGGCGGTCGGCGTCACCCAGGTCGACCCGGCAGCGTTCCTGTTTCCGACCGGCTCCTGATCCTCTGTCGAAGCGACCATCATGGCGACCTCAGTGAATTTCGACGAGGTCTATGACGTCGTCGTCATCGGATACGGTTTTGCCGGCGCGTTCACGGCGATCACCGCCGCCGATGCCGGCGCGCGCGTGCTTCTCGCCGAGAAGCAACCCGATCCCGGCGGCATCTCGATCTGTTCCTATGGCTCCATGCGGTGCGCCCATGACGCGGGCGACGCCTTTGCCTATTTGAAGGTGACCAATGCCGGCCGGACGCCGGACGACGTCGTGCGCGCGCTCGCGGACGGCATGACCGAGATCGAACCCTATGTCCGCGAGCTTGCCAAGGTGAGCAACGCGACGGTGGAACTCCGCGAGAATGGCGGCAATTATCTCTTCCCCGGCGAGCGCACCTTCTATGACACGAACGTCACGGCGGTGCCGGGCCATGACAATCCGCGCGTGACCTATCCGCACGTGGTCGGCGGGCGCTCCGGCAATGGCTGGCGCGTGTTCCGCGTGCTCGAGGACAATGTCGCTCGTCGCAACATCACTGTCCGTTGCAGGTTCGCGGCCGAACGCCTCATCGCCAACGAGGCGCGCGAGGTGTTGGGCGTCTGGTTTCGAGACGGGGAGGGACGTCGGGTCGCGGTCAAGGCGCGGCGCGGCGTCGTCCTATGCTGCGGTGGTTTCGAGGCCAGCACCGCGATGAAGGAGCAATATTGGGAGAAGAGTCCCGTTCTGTCGGTCGCGACGTTGGGCAACACCGGCGACGGCATCCGGATGGCGCAAGAGCTCGGCGCCGATCTGTGGCATATGTGGCATTATCACGGTGCGTACGGATTCAAGCACCCTGATCCGGCTTATCCGTTCGCAATTCGCGCCAAGAACTTGCCCAACTGGGTCCCGGGGCGCGAGAACGCGCACCCAGCCAAGATGTGCTGGATCATCGTCGATCGGGACGGCCGGCGCTACATGAACGAAATCCCCCCGTATGCGCAGGACATCGCGCACCGGCCGATGGAATTCTATGATTCGGCGCGCCAGGTCTTTCCGCGCATCCCCTCGCATCTCATCTACGATGAAAACGGCCGCAAGATGTATCCGATCGGCCAAGCCATCTACAATCAGCGCGGCCTCGATTACGAGTGGAGCGATGACAATCTGCGCGAGGTCGAGCTCGGCATCATCAAGAAGTCCGAAACGATCGAAGAACTCGCGCGCCATGTCGGCTGCGAGCCGGCGGTCATGCGGGCGACGATCGAACGCTGGAACGGGCACTGCGCGCGCGGGCGCGACGAGGATTTCGGCCGCCCCGCCGGTCTGATGATGCCGATCGATACACCGCCCTATTATGTCGGCGAGATCTGGCCGATGGTCTCCAACACGCAGGGCGGACCGGTTCACAATGCCCGCCAACAGATCATCAACACGTTCGGCGAGGCGATTCCGCGTCTCTATTCGGCTGGCGAACTGGGCAGCGCGATGGGATTTCTCTATCTCGCGGCGGCCAACCTGTCCGAATGCGTGGTAGGCGGCCGCATCGCCGGGCGCGAGACGGCCAGGCTCATGCCGTGGGACTGAAGCGGAGCGTGGCCCGACCTCGCCCCTGAGCAAGGCGTCGAGGCAGCGCGGTCTCGGCGCTTCCGAGCAGCCGGCTCATCTTGTGCAACTGCGCGTGCGTTGCCCAGGAAAACGTCACATGCCTTACGAACAAGCGCGTTCGAGGTGCGATGGCACCCTGTCGAGCCGCGATAGGCCCGGCCTGCGCCCGCGTGGCCTTGGCATGAATCTTGCGGATTTCCCGACAAGACCATGAGGCCCGGGGCACACAGTGCTTGCGCAGGACGCAAGCGGTGTTGCCCGCATGCTATGGCGAGCGGAGCGATAAACGGAGGCGTGATGAAGTTGGAACTGGGGATCGTTCGGGTCTTCGCGGCCGCGGCCGTCGCGGCATTTTTCATGGCGGGGGCTGCGGGCGCCCGGGCCGACGACGCAGTCGTGCTTCAGCTCGACTGGCTTCCGGTCGGCCTCCATATGGCGCCCTATGCGGGCCTCATGGAGGGCTATTTCAAGGACGAGCACATCGATCTCGACGTCCGGCGAGGCAGCGGCGCCGCCGACTCCCTGACCAAGGTCGCGACCGGCACCGCGCAATTCGGCTACACCGATATCGCCAATGTCATGTCGACGCCGGGAACGGGCGTCAAGGCCATCATGTCGATTGATTTCGAGGTTCCGCACGCGGTGATCGCGCGTGCCGACACCGGGATCAAGAGTTTCGCCGACCTCCCGGGGCATAGTGTCGGCACCGCGCCGACCGCCTCTTCCAATCTCTACTTCCCGCTGGTCCTGAAAGATGCGGGCGTCGACATCTCGAAGATCGACATCATCAATGTCGATCCGTCGGCGCTGCCGGCGATGCTGATCACGAAACGCGTCGACAGCGTGATGATGTGGACGACGAACCTGCCGCGTCTCGAGCCCGAGGCGAAGAAGGCCGGCATCGGTCTGGTGCCGCTCCCGTTCAACATCGTCAATCGCGACATGTATGGCACGGTCATCATCGCGAGCGACAAGACACTCGCGACCGAACCGGAATTGACGCGCCGCTTCCTGCGCGCGCTTCGCCGGTCCTTCCTCTACCTGCGCGACCATCCGGACCAGACCGCCGCCTACGTCAAGACGCTGGTCCCGCAGCAGGACGAGGCGATCGAAGCCGCCGGCCTCAAGGAAGGAATGAAGCACGTCTTCACCTGGGAGGACGATGAGCACACGTTCGGCCGCTTCGATCCGCACAAGGTCAAGACCACCTATTCCTGGATCGTCCGCGCCATGCACGCCGATCCCTCGGTCGATCCCGAAACCTTCATCGACCGGCGCTTCTTCGTGGCCGGCTGACATGTTGGACCAAGCGTTCGACGCGTCCGGGGTGGAGACCGCGATCGACGTGGCCAGTGCGAGCCAGGTGTTCCGCAGCAGCAGTGGCGCGCGCGTGGCGGCCCTGCACGACGTGAGCCTCACGGTGGGCCCGCGCGAGTTCGTCTCGATCGTCGGCCCCTCGGGCTGCGGAAAATCCACGCTGTTGCGGATCGTCGCCGGCCTCATCGCGCCGACGGCAGGCGCGGTGTCCGTCCTCGGCTCGAGCGTCGGCGTGCGACGACGCGACGTGTCGCTGGTCTTTCAGCGGCCGGCGCTGCTGCCCTGGCTCGACATCCTCGACAACGTCCTGTTTCCGTTGCGGCACATGGGCCGCAACGTTGGCGCGGCCGAGCGCGAGCGGGCACTGGGATTGCTGTCGCTGATGGGAATTGCCGATTTTCGCGCAATGCGCCCAAACGAACTGTCGGGCGGGATGCAGCAGCGCGTCGCGATCTGCCGCGCCCTCATCACGGATCCGCGCCTGCTGCTCATGGACGAGCCCTTCGCCGCGCTCGATGCCCTGACCCGGGACGAGCTCGGCGGCGAGCTGCTCCGCCTTTGCGCCCTGCAACCAAAGGCGGTTCTTTTCATCACGCATTCCATCGCCGAAGCCGTGACCTTGAGCGACCGGGTGTTGGTCATGTCTCCGCGGCCAGGGCATTTCCGTCGCGACTGCCCGATCCCGCTGCCGCGCCCGCGCGATCTTGGCGTGACGCGGGAACCGCTATTTCAGGAGTTGTGCAGTCATGTTCGAGACGCCATCGCTTGATCTCGCCGCCGGCGAGGCGCCCGGTTGGGCCCGGTTCCGCGCAGCGGCGCGCGGTCCCGTCATCTCGTCCTTCGCGATCGGGCTGGTGATTGTGGCGTGGGAGGTGGGGGTCCGCGTGTTCGGCGTGCGGGAATTCATCCTGCCTGCGCCGTCGGTCATCGTGCGCGACACCGCCGCGATGGGCTGGGGCATCGTTCCGCACATCGAGGCGACGCTTGTCACGATCTTTGCCGGCTATGGTCTCGCCTTCGTGCTCAGTCTGCCGCTTGCGATCGCGCTTTCGAGCTCGCGCTTTCTGTCGCACGCGCTTTATCCGCTCCTTGTCATCAAACAGTCAGTTCCGGTCGTGGCGTTGGCGCCCATTCTGACGGTTGTGCTGGGCGCCGGCGAGGCGCC
>Ga0335073_10007500_pt1 | contig 15297 bp, 14 predicted proteins | sample Lox_Sample_22_FD_207093 | JGI IMG/M metagenome (GOLD analysis project Ga0335073, IMG submission 207093) | Soil microbial communities from Loxahatchee National Wildlife Refuge, Florida, United States - Lox_Sample_2.2 | ecosystem: Environmental > Terrestrial > Soil > Wetlands | place: USA... | reverse complement strand
AGCGCCGCCGCGCGGGCGCTGCGCCAGTCGGGCAGCGTGCCGTCCAGGCCGGTGAGGGTGGCGTGGCCCGTCACCGCCAGGATGCGCGTGCGCAGCTCGCGCTCGAAGCCGTTCATCACCGACAGCACCACGATCAGCACCGCCACGCCGAGCATCAGTCCCAGCACCGACATCAGCGCCACGAAGGAGATGAAGCCCTCGCGGTGGCTGGAAGCCAGGTAGCGCGTGCCGAGCAGCCACTCGTACGGCATCGCGGTGCGCCGCTCACTCATAGCGCAGCGCCTCGGCCGGTGGGATGCGCGCGGCCCGCAGCGCCGGGTACACGGTCGCCAGGGTCGTCAGCAGCAGCGCCGCGGCGGCGATCCACACGACGTTCCAGCGGTGCAGCTCCTCCGGGATGGTGGTGACGTAGTAGACATCCGGATCGAACAGGTGGAAGTGGAACACCCGCTCCAGGAAGGGCTCGATGGTACCGACGTTCAGCGTCAGCACCACCCCCAGCAGCGTCCCCAGCAGCACCCCGGCCCAGCCGATCACCAGCCCCTGGGTGATGAACACCGCCATCACCTCGCGCGGCGAGCCGCCCAGGGTGCGCAGGATCGCGATGTCGGTGCGCTTGTCCGTGACCGCCATGACCAGCATGGCCACGATGTTGAAGGCCGCCACCGCCACGATGAGCATCAGGATCAGGGACATCATGGTCTTCTCGATGCGGATGGCGCGGAAGTAGCTGGCGTTGTCCACGGTCCAGTCGGTGACGGTGAAACCCGCGGGCAATGCCGCCCGCACCCTTGGGGTGATCCCGGGGGCGGCCAGCGCATCGGTGTACCTGAGCCGCAGCCCCTCGCCGCCGGCCGCGCCCATGGCGAGCACGTCGGCGATGTGCATGACCGCGAGCGATGCGTCCTCCTCGGACAGCCCCACCTCGAACACCCCGGCCACCGTGACCTGGCGCAGCTTCGGCACCGGCGTGCCGTCGGCGGCCACGGCCGGGACGAGCATCTGCAGGGTGTCGCCGCGGGACACGCCCAGCTGCTGGGCGATGGCATCCCCCAGCAGCACCCGATCGCTCCCGGGTACCAGGTCCGTGAGCCGCCCCTGCTCCAGCACCCGCGTGAAGCTGCTCACCTGCCCCACCACCCCGGGGTCGATGCCGCGCAGCGTCACCGGCAGCATGTCGGGCGGGTGCACCGCCAGAGCCTGCACCTCGGCGTAGTCGGCGGCGCCGGCGACACCCGGGACGGCGCGCAGCCGCGCGGCCAGCGCGGCCCAGTCGGGCTGCCGCACCGCCGGACCCGCCAGCACGCGCGCATCGGCGGACAGCGCCAGCAGCCGCTCGCGCAACTCGCCCTCGAAGCCGTTCATGACGGACAGGATGACGATGAGCGCCGCCACCCCCAGGCACACCCCCAGCAGCGACACCCAGGTGATGAACGACACGAAGAACTTGTGGGAGCGGGCGCGGACGTAGCGCAGCCCCACGAACAGCGCGAAGGGGTGGAACACGAGCCGCATTTAACCACAGTTGCCGCCGGCACCCCGGCCGGGCATGACCCGTGTCACAGATCCCCAGCCAACCCCGGCTGGGCGGCTTTGACAGATTCCCCGCGATGTTATAGTGGGCCGGAGAGCAAGCCTGAGGCCCGCCCCGGGGGCCGGTGCGGAGTACCCATGAAAGTCCACGCCATCATGATCGCGCTGTGCCTGTGTGCCGCGGCGGCCGCGCAGGCCGAGACCATCGTCGTGGACGGCAAGGTCGAGGTGGCGCCGTCGGACGTACCGCGCCCCGCGGCGGGCATGACCATGGAGGCCGTCACCAGGAAGTTCGGCGAGCCGTCGAACCGCCATCCCACCGTGGGCAAGCCCCCCATCACCCGCTGGGATTATCCTGCGTTCGCGGTGTTCTTCGAGGGTGACAGGGTCATCCACGCCGTGGCCATCGGCAGCGGCGGGCCGGCCGACACGACACCCGCGCAGGCACCCGCACCGGCCGACGCTGCGCCCTCGGCGCCTGCACCCGCGCCCGCCGCATCTGCACCAGCCGGCGGCTGACCTGCCCCAAGGCAGGCCTGGCCTTCCAGGCAGCGGCCTCCTGCAGCCGGCACCGTTTCGGTGCCCGTGACCATTGACTGCTCCCATGGGGTAAGCTGCGCCCCCCGCGCCACCCTGCACCCCCCCGCGCCACCCCATCGAGCGATGACCGGCCTGCTCAACCCGATCCGTCCGAACGCCTCCCGCCGCCACGTGCGCTGGCGGGGCCTGGCCGGCAGTGCCGCCGCCCTCGCCCTGGCCGAGAGCCTGCAGGCCGACTCACGCCTGTTCGTGGTGGTGACCCCCGGCGTACGCGAGCTGGAGCGGCTGCGCGCGGGGATACGCTTCTTCGGCGGCCTCACGGACCGGGCAGACGAGCGGCTGCTGACCCTGCCGGACTGGGAGATCCTGCCCTATGACCTGTTCTCCCCGCATCCGGACATCATCTCCGAGCGCCTGCACACGCTGTACAGGCTGCCGGACTTGAAGCGCGGCTGCCTGCTGGTATCGGCCGGGACGCTGCAGCAGCGTCTGCCGCCCGCGGCCTACGTGCGCGGCCGGGCATTTGACCTGGCCGTGGGCCAGCACCTGGAAGTGGAGGCCTTCCGACGGCGGCTCGCGGATGCCGGCTACGCCAGCGTGGGGCAGGTGAACGCCCCGGGCGAGTTTGCGGTACGCGGCTCGCTGCTGGATGTCTTCCCCATGGGCGTCGACGCGCCGCTGCGCATCGACCTGTTCGGCGAGGAGATCGAGGCCATCCGCCGCTTCGATCCGGAGACCCAGCGTTCCTCGGCATCCATCGAGCACCTGCGGCTGCTGCCGGCGCGCGAGCTGCCGCTCGATCCGGAAGCCATCAAGGGTTTCCGCCGGCGCTACCGCACGCGCTTCGAGGGTGACCCGATGCAATCGCCGGTGTACCGCACGGTGAGCGAGGGCGCGGCGCCACCGGGCGTGGAGTTCTACCTGCCGCTGTTCTACGACGCCACCGCGTCGCTGTTCGACTACCTGCCGCGCGACACCGTCATCGTCCACGAAGGCGGCACCGGTGCCGCCCTCGAGCAGCTCTGGAGCGACATTGCCGGCCGCTATGAGGACCGGCGGCACGACATCGAGCGCCCCATCCTCAGCCCGGCCGAGCTGTTCCTCGAGCCGGCCGAGCTGGCCGCGGCCGCCGCCCGGCTCACCACCATCGCCATCGATCCGCCGGCCGCGGCCTCCCCTGCACCGCGGCCGCGAGGACTTGCGGCATCCGGCCCCGCACCCGGACCTGTGGCCGCGGAAACCGCCGCCGCACCGACCGCAGTGGCCGCAGTGGCCGCAGTGGCCGGCACGCCAGCGCATGCCGCCGAAGAGACCGTGGAGTTCCCCACGGCCGCGCCCCCCGAGCTGCGCATCGACGCCCACGCCGAGCGAGCGCTCGCGCCGCTATCGGCCTTCCTCGCGGATTTCCGCGGCCGGGTGCTGATCGCGGCCGACTCGCCGGGGCGGCGCGAGGTGCTGGCCGCCATGCTCGCCGAGCAGGGCCTGCCGGTATCCCCGGTGGCCGACTGGGCGGCCTTCGCCGGCGGCAGCCCGGCGCTCGCCCTGACCGTGGCGCCCGACATCGACGGCCTGCGGCTCGACTCGCCGCGCGTGGCCGTGCTGTCCGAAACACAGCTGTTCGGAGCGCGCGCACGCCAGGAGCGCCGCCGCCGTCCCGCATCGGATCCGGCAGCCATCCTGCGCGACCTCACCGACCTGAATCCGGGCGCCCCGGTGGTGCACGAGGAGTACGGGGTCGGCCGCTACGTGGGCCTCACGCACATGGAGGTGGCGGGCGCCCCGGGGGAGTTCCTGGTGCTGGAGTACCAGGGGGGCGACCGCATCTACGTACCGGTGCAGGCGCTGCGCCTGGTCAGCCGCTACACCGGCGCCGCCCCGGAGCATGCACCGCTGCACAGGCTGGGAACCGACCAGTGGGCGCGGGCGCGGCGGCGCGCGGCCGAGCAGGTGCGCGACACCGCGGCGGAGCTGCTCGACCTGTACGCCCGGCGCAAGGCGCAGCAGGCCGCACCGCTCACCCTGAGGGACGCGGACTACCAGGCCTTCGCCGCGGCCTTCCCCTTCGAGGAGACCCCGGACCAGGCCGAGGCCATCCGCCGGGTGATCGCGGACCTGGGGACCACCACGCCCATGGACCGCATCGTCTGCGGCGACGTGGGCTTCGGCAAGACCGAGGTGGCCATGCGCGCCGCCTTCGCCGCCGTGCAGGCCGGCCGCCAGGTGGCGGTGCTGGTGCCGACGACGCTGCTGGCGCAGCAGCACACCGCCAACTTCCGCGACCGCTTCGCCGACTGGCCGGTGCGCATCGAGTCGCTGTCGCGCTTCCGCACCGGGCGCGAGAGCGAGGTCGTGCTCGCGGGCATCGAGTCCGGTGCCGTCGACATCGTCATCGCCACCCACCGCCTGCTGCACGCGCCGGTACGCTTCAGGAACCTCGGCCTCATCATCGTCGACGAGGAACACCGCTTCGGCGTGCGCGACAAGGAACGCCTGAAGGCGCTGCGCGCCGAGGTGCACGTGCTGACGCTGACGGCGACGCCCATCCCGCGCACGCTCAACATGGCGCTCGGCGGCCTGCGCGACCTGTCGCTGATCACCACCGCGCCGGCCGCACGCACCGCCATCAAGACCTTCGTCGCCGAGTGGCATGCCCCGACCATCCGCGAAGCCTGCCTGCGCGAGCTGCGCCGCGGCGGGCAGATCTACTTCGTCCACAACGAGGTGCGCGACATCGAGAAGACCGCGGCCATGCTGCGCGCGCTGGTGCCGGAGGCGCAGCTGCGCGTCGGCCATGGGCAGATGCGCGAGCGCGAGCTGGAACAGCTGATGGTGGAGTTCTACCATCGCCGCTTCAACCTGCTGGTGTGCACGACCATCATCGAGAGCGGCATCGACGTCCCCACGGCCAACACCATCATGATCGACCGCGCCGACCGCTTCGGACTTGCGCAGCTGCACCAGCTGCGCGGACGGGTCGGCCGCTCCCACCACCGTGCCTATGCCTACCTGATCACGCCGCCGCGGCGTGAGCTCACCCCCGATGCCGTCAAGCGCCTGGCGGCCATCGAGTCGCTGGAGGATCTCGGCGCCGGATTCGTGCTGTCCACCCATGACCTGGAGATCCGCGGCGCCGGCGAGCTGCTGGGCGAGTCCCAGAGCGGCGAACTCTCGGAGGTGGGGCTCGCCATGTATCTCGACATGCTGGAGGAGGCGGTGCGGGCCCTGAAGGCCGGCCGCGAACCGGCGCTCGAGCGGCCGCTGGCGGCCGCCACCGAGGTGGAGCTGCACCAGAGCGCCTTCCTGCCCGCGGACTACGTGGCCGATGTCCACGTGCGCCTGGTGCTCTACAAGCGGATCGCCGCCGCCGACGCCGGCGGACTCGAGGATCTCACGGCGGAACTGGTGGACCGCTTCGGGCCGCTGCCGCAGAGCGCGCAGAACCTGCTGCAGGCGGCACGGCTCACGCAGCGCGCGCGGGCGCTGGGCATCCGCCGCCTGGACATCGGTGCACAGGCGGGCTATGTGCTGTTCGACGAGCACAACTCCATCGACCCCGGAGTGATCATCCGCCTCATCCAGCGCCAGCCGAAGGAACTGCGCCTGGAGGGCTCGCTGAAGCTGCGGGTGACGCCGCCCAAGGCGGGCGCGCGCGCCGAGTACGCCGCCGCCCTGCTGGCGCGACTGTCAGGACAGGGAGGCTGAGGACAGGCAGGCGAGGGCGGGGCCGGGCCGGGCCGGGCCGGGCCGCCGGCAGGGACATGGTAGGATGCCTGCCATGAAGATGCCGTACGCCGGCCTCGCCGCACTGACCCTGGGCGCGGTCGCACTGGCCCTGGGCACGGCCGCTGCCGCCCAGGTTCCCGGCAGTGCTCCGCCCTCCGCGTCCACCCCCGATACGGCCGCCCCGGCCGCTGCGGCCCCGGGCACCCCGAGCGCAGCCGCCCCCGCAGCGAGCCCGGCCGCCGCCCCCGCCGCTTCGGCAGCGCCCGCGACTCCCACGGTCGGCGTGTACAACATCGAGCTGGTGGTGTGCCGCTTCACCACCGCGCTCGGCAGTGCCGAGGACTGGGCGAGCGAGGCGCCGCAGGCGGCGCCGGCCGCCGGCGATACCCAGGCTGCGGGGGGCCGGTTCGTGAAGCTCCTGGGTCCGGGGGAGTTGCAGCTGAACGACGTGGAGTCCCGGCTGCGCGCGAACGGCACCTGCCTGCCCGTGGCCCACTTCGGCTGGGCGCAGACGGCGAGCCCGTGGGGTTCGCAGGAGACGCTGGACCTCGCGCAGCTGGGCGCCGCCACGGGCGGTGTGACGGGCACGGCACAGCTGCTGCGCGGCGAGTTCCTGCACCTGGCGCTGTCGCTGAACCTGCAGGTGGACGCGCCGCCCGCGGGACTGGGTGCCGCGCCGGGCACGGTGTTCACGCTGCGGGACAACCACCGGGTACGCTTCTACGAGCGCGATTACTTCGACACTCCCGCCTTCGGCGTGATCGCGCTGGTCACGCCCGCCCAGGGCCGCAGGCCGGGTAGATGAGCCGCCGCAGGCCGGGTGGATGACCGGGGCCGGCGACCGGGCCGCCGGCGGCAGGACTGCCCGCTGCCGTTCCCGGGCGCGGGCTGGCGCCGTCAGCGGATCTCCTCCGGCTGGGCTGCGCAGATGGTGTTCTTGCCCAGGCGCTTGGCCCGCGCCAGCGCCGCGATGGCACCGTTGACGAACGCGGCCACGTTGAGGTCGCGCGAGGGCACGAGGCTGATGGAGCCGGCGCTCACGGACACGTAGCGGCCGGTGGCCGAGGCGCGCGGGTGATGGATGCCGAGCGCGCGCACCCGCGCCAGCACCTGCGCCGCATAGTCGTGCGCCTTGATGGCGGCGTCGGTCTGTGTCAGCACCGCAAAGGTGCCCCCTTCCCAGCGCGCCACCAGGTCGCCGCTGCGGCGGTAGGAGCCGCCGATGACCCGGGCGACGCGGCGGATGCACGCATCGCCGCTCGCCTTGTCGAAGATGTCGTTGTAGGCCCCGAGGTCGTCGATGTCGATCAGCGTCAGCCCGAGCTCGCGCGCGTCGCGTTGGCCGACGTGCCAGTCACGCTGCAGCAGCTCCTCGAAATAGGCCCGCGAATACAGTCCGGTGAGGCGGTCCTCGCGCATCCACGGCGGCAGTCCCGGCATGGCGGGACGCTCGCTGGTGCGCAGCAGCTCGCGCGCATCGCGGTGGTAGCTCACCCAATGCCTGAGCCTGCCTTCCGCATCGCGGACCGGCTGCAGGATGATCTCGTTCCAGAACTGGGCGCCGTCGGCACGGTAGTTGCGCATCAGCACCCGGCAGGGCTCGACGCGGGAGAGTGCCTCGCGCAGCCGCGTGCGCCCCTCCTGATCCGTGTCGGTGCCCTGCAGCAGCCGCAGGTTCCGTCCCTGCAGTGCCGGCAGCGGATAGCCCGACATCTGCAGGAACGCGGCGTTCGCGTAGACGACGGGCAGCTCGGCCGTGGTGGCATCGCAGACCACGATCCCCTCGGGGGCTGCGTTCACGATGTCACGCCAGCAGGCGGCGCCGAGGTCGGTCATGCCCGGCCCTCCGTGAGGTGCAGGGCCGGTGCCGCCGCCAGCCGCGCCAGCACCTCCTGGGCGTGGCGCCACTGCATCGAGGCCTGCAGTTGCTCAGGGGTGCGCGCCTCGCGCCCGCGCATGCGCACCAGGCGCAGGTGGGCGGTGGCATCGGGCTGGCGGTCCAGGTGCTCGACGGCCCGGGCCGCCCCCTGGCGGTCGTTGCAGATGAGCAGCATGTCGCAGCCGGCGTCCAGCGCGCGGCGGGAGCGCTCGACGATGTCCCCGCCGGCCGCCGCGGCGCCCATGCTGAGGTCGTCGCTGAACACGGCACCCTGGAAGTGCAGGTCCCCGCGCAGTACGCCGTGCACCCAGCGGCGCGAGAGGCTCGCGGGCGCTGCGGCGTCGAGCTGCGGGAACAGGATGTGCGCCACCATGATGCCCGGCAGGCCGTTGGCGATCAGCCGCCGGTAGGGCGCGAGGTCGGCGGCGAGATCCGCCCACTCGCGCCGGTCCACCGGCAGCTGCAGGTGCGAGTCTGCCACCACCGCGCCGTGCCCGGGGAAGTGCTTGGCGGTGGCCGCCATCCCGGCCTCGCGCATGCCCTGCATGTAGGCGACGGCCAGGGCCCCAACCGTGTCGGCGGCGCCGTGGAAGGCACGCGTGCCGATGGCCTCGTTGAGGCCGTAATCGAGGTCCACGACCGGGGCGAAGGACAGGTCCACGCCGCAGCAGCGCAGCTGCGCCGCCATCAGCCAGCCCAGGGTGCGCGCGCAGTCCGTGCCGGCGGCCGGATCGAGCTCGAACTCCTGGCCGATGCGGCGCGCGGGCGGCAGCCCGGCGAAGCCGGTGCGGAAACGCTGCACCCGCCCACCCTCCTGGTCGACGGCGATGATGAGGGGCGGGCTGCGCAGCCCGTGGATCTCGGCGGTGAGCGCGGCGAGCTGGGCGGGATCGGTGTAGTTGCGGGTGAACAGGATGACCCCGCCCACGAGCGGGCGCCGCAGCAACTCGCGGTCCTCCGCGGTAAGCGCGGGACCTGCAACGTCGATCATCAGCGGCCCGAGGGTCATGTGTCCCTCGTCTATGCGGGCGTCAGCACGGCAACGGACTCCACGTGGGTGGTGTGCGGGAACATGTCCAGCACGCCGGCGGCACGCAGTACGAACCCGTGATCGTGAACCAGCGCACCGACATCCCGCGCCAGGCTGCCGGGATGACAGGAAATGTAAACCAATCTGCGGGGGGCCAGTTGAGCAATGGTTGGCAAAACCTCTACTGCACCCGCGCGCGGAGGGTCGAGCAGCACGTGGCTGAACCCGTCTCCCATCCACGGTGCACGCGCCGGCAGGGGCTGGGTGAGGTCGGCGGCGAGGAACTGGGCATTGCCGATGCCGTTCATGGCGGCATTATGTCGTGCCCGTTCCACCAGCGCAGCCGATCCTTCGATGCCCACCACCCGGGCCGCCCGCCGGGCGAGCGGCAGCGTGAAGTTCCCCAGGCCGCAGAACAGGTCCAGCACGCCTGCCCGCTCATCCGGCGCCAGCAGTTCCAGCACCCTGGCCACCATGGCGGCATTCACGGCGCCGTTGACCTGGATGAAGTCGGTGGGGCGGAATTCCAGCGTGACTGCGAACTGCGGCAGCCGGTAGTGCAGCGGCGCCTCGGCGCCCCGCGCAGCGTCGGACGCGGCGGGCAGCCGCGCCGCCGTGTCCAGCCCCCCGGTCTGCAGGTACAGCCGCACCGCGTGCCGGGACTCGAAGGCGGACAGCAGCTCGAGGTCCGCCGGCTGCGGCGGCCGCATCAGGCGCAGGACCAGCGCGGTGGCGTTGTCCGCCACCGCCACCTCCACCTGCGGCACGTGCTCGCGGATGCTCAAGGAGCCGATCAGCTCGGCGAGCGGCTCGATGAGCCGCCCGGCAGGAGCAGCCAGCACCTCGCAGCCGTCAATGGCGGCGATGTAGGGCGCCAGGCGCTCACGGAACCCCACCACCACCCGGCCCTTCCTGGTGACGTAGCGCGCACCCAGCCGGGCACGGCGGCGGTAGGCCCAGTGCGGCCCGGTCAGCGGCGCCAGCCACTCCTGCGGCCGGGTGCGGCCCACCCGCTCGAGGCTGTCGCGCAGCTCGGCCTGCTTGGCCTCGATCTGGCGGTCCGGATCCAGATGCTGCAGTGCGCAGCCGCCGCAGACGCCGAAGTGGGCGCAGCGCGGCTGCACCCGGTCGGCGGACGGGGTGAGCACGGCGAGCAGCCGGCCCTCGTCGTGGCTGCGGTGGCTGCGCACGCGCTCGAAACGGATGCTCTCCCCGGGCAGGCTCCCGGCCACGAAGGCGGTCTTGCCGCCGCGGACGACGCCCTCGCCCTCGCGCGTGAGTCCCTCGACCAGTCCCTGTTCCGGCGGCGAGGGGGCGCGCCGCCGCGCGCTCATCGCGCCGCCTCCCAGGCCTGCAGGAACTGCTGCCAGTGCGGCTCGCCGGCCTGCGCGAGCAGTGCGCGCACCCGCTCCAGCTCCTGCGCATGCTGCTGCGGCTGCAGCCGGCCGCGCATCAGCTCGAAGCGCAGGTAGATGAGCCAGGTGTTGAGCACGTCGGTCTCGCAGTACTGCCGGATGCGCACGCTCTGCCCGGCCTGCCAGGCATCCCACACCTGCGCTCCCGAGAAGCCGAGCTTGCCTGGGAACCCGAGCAGCGCGGCCACGTCCGCCAGCGCCGCCCGTGCCCGGGGCTGGAACCCGGCGAGCACGTCCATGAGGTCCAGGTGGCGCCAGTGGTAGCGCGAAAGGTAGTTGTTGTAGCGGAAGGCGGTGTCCTGGTCGCCGGTCTCCCAGTAGCGCTCGGCCCGGATGCCTGCCTTCAGGGCCCGGTAGTGCAGCACCGGCAGGTCGAAGCCGCCGCCATTCCAGGAAATGAGATCCGGCGTGAAGCGCTCGATGCCGTCGAAGAAGCGCTCGATCAGCTCGGCCTCGGGGGAGTCCGGCTCGCCCAGGCTCCACACCGTGAGCGCATCCCCCCGGCGCAGCACGCAGGAGATCGCCACCACCCGGTGCTGCAGCAGCGGCAGGAACTCCTCCCCCGATTCCTGCCGGCGCAGCGTGTACATCGCCTTCGCCACGGCGGCATCGTCCAGGCCTGCCAGGCCATGCAGCGCCCGCCCCAGCTCCACGTCCGGGACGGTCTCGATGTCGAACACCAGGCAGTTCATGGCGAGCCCCCCTGCGCAGGCGGCGCCGCCCGTTGCACCCCGGTCCCGCCGTTCGCGCCGTCCGCGGCGCAGCTCACCGGGGCCTTCATCAGCACCGCCACTGCCACGATCAGCCCGGCCTCGTCGGTGAGGGTCACATGGCCCTCGCCCACGCCGAGCGCGGCGCGCACACGCTCACCGCGCGGGGAGAAGATCACCTCCGGCCTGCCGTAGGCATTCTGGTGGACGCCCACGTCGCGGATCCACACCCCATGCGCGAAGCCGGTGCCCAGGGCCTTCACGATCGCCTCCTTGGCCGCGAAGCGCATGGCGATGAAGCGCTCGGGGCGCCGGGTGAGGGCGAGCTGCGCGCGCTCCTGCGGCATCAGCAGGTGGTCCGTGAAACGCTCGCCGTAGCGCTCGAGGATGGGAGGGATGCGCCGCGCCTCGAGCACGTCGACGCCGATGCCGAAGATCATCGGACCGCCGTCAGGAGCGATTTCATGTCGCGCACCGCGGCCGCCAGCCCGTCGAACACGGCCCGCGCGATGATGGCGTGGCCGATGTTCAGCTCGCTGATGGCGCCGATGGCCGCCACCGGCTGCACGTTGTGATAGTTGAGCCCGTGGCCGGCATGCACCGACAACCCCAGCCGCACCCCCAGTTCCGCCGCCGCGCGCAGGCGCGCGAGCTCGGCGGCAGCCCGCTCCCCGCGGCCTTCCGCATAGGCGCCGGTGTGCAGCTCCACCGCCGGCGCGCCGATCCTCACGGCGGCTTCCACCTGGTGCGGATCCGGGTCGATGAACAGCGCCACGCGGATGCCGTGGCCGGCAAGGACGGCAGCCGCGTCCTGCAGACGCGGGACCTGCGAGGCCGCATCCAGCCCGCCCTCGGTGGTGACCTCCTCGCGCCGCTCCGGCACCAGGCAGCAGTCGGCAGGGCGCACGGCGCAGGCATTGGCCAGCATCTCCTGCGTCACCGCCAGCTCCAGGTTCATGCGCGTCTGCAGCAGGTCCGCCAGCACGCGCACGTCCCGGTCCTGGATGTGGCGCCGGTCCTCGCGCAGGTGCACCGTGATGCTGTCCGCTCCAGCCATCTCGGCCGCGAGGGCGGCATGCACCGGATCGGGATGGCTTGCCCGGCGGGCCTGGCGCAGCGTCGCCACATGGTCGATGTTGACGCCCAGGAGGATGCTCGCGTGCTTCATGGGGGGACCGGTTCGCTGTGGATGGGGGAGGGATGCCGGGCTCAGCGCGCCAGGCGCAGGCGCTGGCAGGCACGGGCCACCTCGCGGGTGGCGATCTCGCGCCCCTCCAGCGCATGGGCGACGGCGGCGCCCAGCAGCACGCGCAGCTCATCGAGCTGACCGCGGTCCTCGAGCTGCTCGAGCTCCAGGGCGAGCAGCGCCCCGCCGCGGGCGGCGCCGGGCACACCAGCCGCGGCAACGGCCAGGCCTTCGCCGGGACGGAAATGATAGTACGACCCGGCCTCGATGGGACGGCCCTCGATGTCGGCGGCCAGGTCCAGCCCGTAGCCCAGCTCCGCCAGCAGCCGCTTCTCGAAGACGCGCAGCGCGGGCTCGGGCGGCCCTCCCATGCGCAGCCGCTCGAGGGCGGCCTCGTAGGCGTCGAACAGGCCGGGGTGCACGTCATGCCGCGTGGTGAGCTTCATCAACAGCTCATTGAGGTAGAAGCCGCTCATGAGGCTCGCAGGGGGCAGCTCCCCGACCTCGGCCGCGCCTTCGGCCGCGGTCAGGGAAGGCGCCTCGCCGCCGCTGTAGGACAGCAGCAGCGGCCTGAACGGCTGCAGCACGGCCGCGAGCCTGGCCCGCGGGCCGCGCACGCCGCGGGCGAATACGGACATGCGCCCATGTTCGCGCGTGAGCACCTCAAGGATGCGGCTGGTGTCGCGATACGGCCGGTGGTGCAGTACGTAGGCCGGCGCAAGCCGGGCGCGGTGGAGATGGCGGTTCATGCGATGGCCTGCGCTCGCCGGAGCGGCACCCCGTGATGGCCCCTGGAGGCGGTGGACATTACTCCAGGCCCAGCTCCGCGAGCAGCCGCGTATTGTCCGCCCAGCTCTCCCGCACCTTCACCCACAGCGTCAGGTGCAGACGCCTGCCCAGCAGGGCGTTCAGCTCCAGGCGGGCACGGCGGCCGATGCGCTTCAAGCGCTCGCCCCCGGCCCCGATCACGATGGGCTTGTGCCCGGGGCGATCCACCCAGATGGCGGCCGCCACGGCGAGCTGCCCCTGCTCCTGCTGCATCGCCTCGATCTCCACGGCGATGCCGTAGGGCAGCTCCTGGTCCAGCTCCAGGGTGAGCTTCTCGCGGATGATCTCGCTGATGCGGAACGAAAGATCGCGGTCCGTGACCTGTTCCACCGGGAACAGCGGCGGGGACGGCGGCAGGCGCCGCTCGATGGCGGTGACCAGGGGCGCAAGATTGGTGTGCTTCGCCGCCGAGACGGGCACGACCTCGGCGAAATCATGCCGGCGGGCGAGCTCGGCGAGGAAGGGCAGCAGCCGTGCGCGCGGGCGCACCCGGTCCACCTTGTTCACGCAGGCGATCACCGGACGGCCGGACCTCTGCACGTGCTCCAGCACCAGCTCATCCTCGGCGGTCCACTGCAATGCCTCGAGGACGAATACGCATACGTCGGCATCGGCCAGCACGGTGGCGGCGGTGCGGTTCATGGCGCGGTTCAGCGCCCTGCGGGCGCCCCGGTGCATGCCCGGGGTGTCCACGAAGGCAATCTGGGCCTGCTCCGACAGGTGCAGTCCGAGCACGCGGTGCCGCGTGGTCTGGGGGCGCGGGGTGACGATGCTGAGCTTCTCGCCCACCAGGGCATTGAGCAGCGTCGACTTGCCGACGTTGGGACGGCCCACCAACGCGGCGAAGCCGCAGCGGAAATCCGCGGTCATGAGCGATTGTCGCCGTTTCCGGGCAGCTTGTCGCCACCTGCAGCATCCTCCCCCCCGGCAGCCTCGCCGCCGCTACCGCCGCCGCCGCTACCCCCGCCGCCGCTCCCGCCGGAAGCCCCGCCGGAAGCCCCGCCGATGCGCGCCAGTACCCGGGCCGCGGCTTCCTGCTCGGCCCGGCGCCGGCTCGATCCCTCCCCGGTGGCGGTGACGCCCAGCGCCGCCACATCGCAGCTCACCCAGAAGGTCTGGGCATGGACCTCCCCTTCAGTGCGCAGCAGCCGGTACAGCGGCAGGGGCAGCGCGCGCGACTGCAGGTGCTCCTGCAGGCGGGTCTTGGGATCCTTGAGGTCGGCGGGGTCCGGGAGCTGCGCGATCAGCGGTGTGAACAGCCGTTGCACCAGCGCCTGGGCGGCGGGCAACCCGGCGTCCAGGAACAGTGCGCCGCACAGCGCCTCGAAGGCATCGGCCAGGGTGGACTCGCGCCGAAACCCCCCGCTCTTCAGCTCCCCGGACCCCAGGCGCAGCACGCTCCCCACCGCAAGCGCGGCGGCGATCCGCGCCAGCGGCTCGCTGCTCACCAGCCGTGCCCGCAGGCGGCTCAGGTCCCCTTCGGTGGCCCCCGGGAAGCGGTGGTACAGCTCGCAGGCGACGGCGAGGTTCACCACCGCATCGCCCAGGAACTCCAGGCGCTCGTTGTGCACCCGGGCGGCGCTGCGGTGGGTCAGCGCGGCGGCGAACAGAGCGGGGTCGCGCACCTCATGCCCGAGCCGCTCCCGCACCCAGCCGCAAGGCCAATCCCCGGGCCGCCCGGATCCGTTCATGCGCGGCTCAGCTGGTGGTGGCCGCCTTGTCGAAGTCCAGCAGCAGCGAGATGTTGAAGAACAGCGGCACCACGTCCTGGTACCTGGCCTCGATCACCCATTGCTGGCCGTTGCGCTTGATGCTCACGTCCTTCGGATCGGGGAAGCTGATGCTCTCGATGTCGAAGTGCTTTTCCAGCGCGAAGCGCAGCTGCTGCTCGCTGCCGCCGTTGTCGCTCCGGTACTCGCTCGCCGTCTGCGTGACCGAGCGCGCGACGCTCATGTAGTTGAGGTAGACGGGCACCAGCTTGATGCCGGCGAAGCCGAGCACCGCGATGGGGATGAGCAGGATCACCCAGCCGATGAGGGTCACGCCACGTTGCCGCTTGTGCATATGCTTGCGTCCTCGTGTTACTCGATCTTCATGCCGATGCGCTTCCAGACCGGCCCCCCGGTGCGGTTCAGGTCCCAGTTGAACCAGATGCGCGTGGCCTTGCCGACCAGGTTGCGTTCGGGCACGAAACCCCACACGCGTCCGTCCGAGCTGTTGTCGCGGTTGTCGCCGATCATCAGGTACTCGCCCGGCGGTACCACCATCACGTCCGAGTCGCCCCGGTCGGGCACGCCCGGCACCTGCTGCGCCACGCACACGTAGCTGCGCGGGGGGTTGCGGTTGCAGGTCGGCAGCGGCTCGGCGCCGATGTCCCCGGGGGTGGGACAGAACAGGATCTCGTGCCGGTGCGTACCGAGCTCCTCCTGCGCCAGGCGCATGCCCTCGTAGCA
>Ga0335073_10007498_pt1 | contig 15299 bp, 10 predicted proteins | sample Lox_Sample_22_FD_207093 | JGI IMG/M metagenome (GOLD analysis project Ga0335073, IMG submission 207093) | Soil microbial communities from Loxahatchee National Wildlife Refuge, Florida, United States - Lox_Sample_2.2 | ecosystem: Environmental > Terrestrial > Soil > Wetlands | place: USA... | reverse complement strand
CGGATCCTCCACGATGATTCCGCAGCCTCTGGGGATCTTCGGAGGCGGGCTTACCCTGTTCGCCGTCACCGCCCAAAATCCCCTGTTCCAAGGGAACTTCAGCGTGAACGACTCCGATATCAAGAACCTGGAGCACGTCCAGTTGCGTGCCTCCAATAACGATCCTGCGGTGCTGAAGATCGGCGAGCGCTATCCCATCGTCAATGCCACGTTCGCTCCCATCTACAACTCCCCGCAGATCGCACAGGTCCTGGGCAACCAGAGCTACATCGCACCCTTCCCTTCGTTCAACTTCGAAGACCTGGGCGTAAACCTGAAGACCACGCCCTGGATTCATGGCAACTCGGACGTGACCCTGAAGATTGAACTGCAGATTCGCGCGCTGTCCGGTGACAACAACAACGGAATTCCCATCATCGCCAACCGCGAGTACTCGGGCACGATCACCACGAAGAACGGCGAATCCAGTGTGGTCACCGGCCTGGTCGACCTGAACAATTCGACCTCCCTTAACGGCGGCTTTCTGTCGCAGGTACCGAGTCTGGGAACTGTCGCTTCCATCCACAATAAGAACGTGGTACAGGATGAGTTGCTGGTGGTGATCACGCCGCACGTTCTGCGCTTGCCGGAACAGACATCCTTCGCGGTGGAACTACCGTCCTCGCACTGAAGTCATCGCTCACCCTCCTGCAACAACCGGGTTGACGGGCAAAGGTATAATCGTTGCGCTTTGTCTCGGGGCAGATATGCTGTTGAGCCGGCACCACCATTCGGAATGTGTCCTTAACAGCGCCTAGCGAACCGCACCGTGCTGAGGAAAAGCTGTAGCCATCTGCAAGGAGCGCCGGTCCCCTGGAGTGCCGCCGTCCTTCGCCCAGCCGTTCAAGGAGAAGACATGCCGTTCCTGCGAAAGTTCGCCGTCACAGCCTTCATCTTCGTGTGCACCACAGGCCTGGCTACGGCGCAGACCTGGACGCCGCTCAACAATCAGCCTAACTTCAACGCCGCGACTCTACACCTTCTGACCGATGGCACCGTAATTGTGCACCACGAGGATGGCAACAGCGGATACACGGACTGGTGGAAGCTCACACCCGATATCAACGGCAGTTATATCAACGGGACCTGGACGCAGGTGGCCTCGCTGCCGTCGAATTATGGTCCGGAATCCTTCGGCTCGGCCGTGCTGGCCGACGGCAAAATGATCATCGAAGGCGGTGAGCAGAATTTCGCCCAGTACGTGTGGACGAACATGGGCGCCATCTACGACCCCATCGCCAACACCTGGACGATGGTGGATCCGCCGAGCGGATGGAGCACCGTCGGCGACGCCTCCACCGTCATTCTCGCCAACAAGACGCTGATGCTGGCCAACTGTTGCACGGAACAGCAGGCGCTGCTGGACGAATCGACCTTGACCTGGACGCCAACGGGCACCGGGAAATTCGACAACAACGACGAAGAGGGCTGGGTACTGCTGCCCAACGGTAAGGTGCTCACCGTCGATTGTTATACCAACGACAACGATCCGAATGGTATGAACTCCGAGCTCTACGATCCGAGCTCCGGTTCGTGGTCCAGTGCCGGAAGCACGGTGGTGCAGCTCTGGGATTCGCACGGCTCGTACGAGACCGGTCCGTCCGTGTTGCGGCCGAATGGAACGGTTTGGGCCACCGGCGCGAACAGCGCGGGCCCGGGAAACACTTCCGTCTATAACGTCAGCGCGGGAACCTGGACGCCGGGACCGACGTTCCCCGGCATGCTCAACGTCGCCGATGGTCCCGCGGTGCTGCTGCCCGACGGCAATGTGTTGGTCGATACCAGTCCCGGAGTCTTCCAGCTCGGCGTGGAGTTCTTCGAGTTCGACGGCACCAACCTGATCTCGGTTCCGGGCACGCCCGACTCGATGACCGACTCGTCCTGGTACGGTCAGTTCCTGCTATTGCCGACCGGACAGGTCATGTACACCGACCTCAGCACCGACATTTATGTGTACACACCTTCCGGAAGTCCTCTTCCCGGACTGGCGCCTTCGGCGATTCTGACGACGGCCGTCATCGATCGCGGCAGCACCTTCCGCCTTGCGGGCTTCCGCTTCAACGGCGCATCCCAGGGCGCGATGTACGGCGACGACGCGCAGAACGCCACTAACTATCCCATCGTCCGTTTCACCAATCAGAGCACGGGACACGTCTTCTATGCCCGCACGCATGATCACAGCACCATGGCGGTCGGCTACAACGGGCCGGCTTACACCTATGTCGATGTTCCCAGCAACATGGAGACGGGCGCGAGCTACCTGGAAGTTGTGGTCAACGGAATCGCCTCGCCGCGATATCCCGTAGGCGTGCACTGACACAGTAGCCAGTAGCCAGTAGTCAGCAGCCAGTAAAGGACCAACGACCCAGGCGTTGTCGGGGTTGCATTTCCTGCTGCGCCCTTTTTGCGCCCAAGTGGTTGCTGATTGTTGGTTGCTGATTACTGACTACTGACTACTTGCTTAGCACTTGCCACCGGAACCTGCTCCACGATCTCGATGCCGAAGCCTTCCAGTCCGGCGACCTTGCGCGGATGGTTGGTCAGCAGGCGAATGCGCTTGAGGTTCAGGTCGGAGAGGATCTGCGCGCCGATGCCGATTTCGCGCTGCGTCTTGCGCTGGCTCTCGGGCAGCGTCGGCAGGCGCTGCTCGTGATGGAACTGGATGGTCAAGCGCTCTCCCAGGCGCTCGACGGAATATCCCTTCGACGTCGAGTGCAGATACACCAGCGCTCCGCGGCCTTCCTCCGCGATGCGCCGCATCGAGGCGTCGATCGTGCTACGGCATTGGCACCCGCTGGCGCCGAAGACATCGCCCACCAGGCAATGCGAATGCATGCGAACTAACACTGGTCCCTGGCTCGCATCTTCCACGTCGCCTTTCACCATGGCGATGTGCGAATCGCCGGTGATCTCCGACTCGTAGGCAATCATGCGAAACTCGCCGTAAGCGGTCGGCACCAGCGCCTCCGCCAATCGCCGCACGTATCGCTCATGCGCCATGCGATAGCGAATGACTTCGGCAACGGTCAGCATCTTCAAGTCGTGCTGCCGGCAAAACTCGCTGAGCTCGGGCACGCGCGCCATCGTGCCATCGTCATTCATGATCTCGCAGATGACGCCCGCAGGAACCAGCCCCGCCATGCGCGCCAGATCGACGGAAGCCTCGGTCTGTCCGGCGCGCACCAGAACGCCGCCTTTGCGGGCGCGCAGCGGGAAGATATGACCGGGTCGCGCGAGATCGTTGGGCCGGGTTGCCGGATCGATCGCCACCTGAATGGTGCGCGCGCGATCGTACGCCGAAATTCCGGTGCTTACCCCGTCTTTCGCGTCGATCGACTCGGTGAACGCGGTGCCAAAGTTCGAGGTGTTCTCCGCCGACATTTGTCCGAGCCGCAAATAGTCCAGGCGCTCTTCGGTCATCGCCAGGCAAACCAGGCCACGGCCATACTTCGCCATGAAGTTGATGGCTTCGGGCGTGATCTTCTCCGCGGCCATGGTGAGGTCGCCTTCGTTCTCGCGGTCTTCGTCGTCGATGACCACAATCATGCGGCCGGCGCGAATTTCCACCAGCGCAGTTTCGACATCGCAGAATGGAGGTTGCGTGGACATGGGATCACAGAAATTCTAGCAGGGTAGAAGGCTTTCCTAGGCGGCAGGGTTAAACGCCCGGATCGCCCAGAACGTCAGCATCGACACCACGGCCGCGGCCGGAATCGTCAAGATCCAGGCCCAGACGATGCGCCGGGCGACACCCCAGCGCACCGCCGACATGCGGCGGGTGGTTCCCACACCTATGATCGCGCCGGTGATGGTATGCGTGGTGCTGACGGGAATGCCCGCCAGGGCCGTACCCCACAATGTAAGAGCTCCCGCGGCCTCGGCGCAGAAGCCGCCCACCGGCTTGAGCTTGGTGATCTTCGAGCCCATGGTGTGCACGATGCGCCAGCCGCCGAAGTAGGTGCCCAGCGCAATCGCCGTGTGCGCGGCCAGAATGATGGGCCAATGCCAGTGGCCCCAGTTGGCTTCGAAGTCGCGCTTGCTGAGCACCCCCGCGGTATAGAGGGCACCGGCCACGATGCCCATGGTCTTCTGCGCGTCGTTGCCGCCGTGTCCCAGGCTGTAAGCGGCGGCGGAGAACAACTGAAGCTTGCGGAACAAGGTATCCACCTGGCGCGGCGAGCGGCGGCGGAAGATCCACGAGATCGCCACCATGAAGGCGAAGCCGAGCACGACTCCCATGGCGGGCGCGACCACAATGAAGATCAGGGTCTTGGTCCAGCCGCCGGGAATGATGACGCCTGGGGCAGCGCGCCAGCCGTGCAGCACAATCGCCCGCCCCATCGCGGCGCCGGCATAGCCGCCGATCAGGGCGTGCGACGACGATGTCGGCAGCCCGAGCAGCCAGGTGACCAGGTCCCACAGGATCGCGCCGACCAAGCCCGCCATCACCACGTACTGGGTGACGACGTCGAGTCGAACCATGCCCGTGCCGATGGTCTTGGCCACAGCGATGCCCAGAAAGAACGCGGCGAGAAAGTTGAAGATCGCGGCCCACAGAACGGCCAGCCGCGGCGACAGCACGCGGGTAGAGACGACGGTAGCGATGCTGTTGGCGGCATCATGAAAGCCGTTGAAAAAATCAAAGATGAGCGCGAGAACGACGGTCGAGATCAGCAGCAGAAGGCTGGTGCTCACGAGCGCCCATCCTGCTTCGCGATGGAATTGCGATACATTGCGGGAATCAAGCGCTCTTCAGCACGACGGTTTCCAGCACGTTGGCCACGTCCTCGGCCTTGTCACTGGCCTCTTCCAGGATCTCCAGCAGCTCTTTCAGCTTGATCAAGGTGATGGGATCGGGGCTGTGATCGAACAAGCGGCCGATGGCCTCGCGGCTGACCTGGTCGGCCTCGTTCTCCAGACGGTTCACTTCCACGCAATGGGCCAGCAGCTTTCCGTTCTTGTTAAGCAGGCTGACGGCTTTTTTCAGTTCCTCCGCCTGGTTCAGGACGATGCCGGCCAGCACCGGCGCCGAAGGTGAGGGCTGCGCGATTTTGTAATTCAGCAGGCGATCGCTGGCCGCGTAGATGAAGTCGAGAACGTCGTCGAGCGAGGAGGCGAGCAGGTGAATGTCCTCGCGGTCAAAGGGCGTGATGAAGGTCTGGTTGAGCTTCACCAGCAGCTGGTGGGTCATCTCGTCGCCGTGGTTCTCGATTTCTTTGATCTTTTCGACCGCTCGCGGCATGGTCTCGTAGTTGTAGTTGTGCAGCAGGTCGGAGAGCGCTTGCGCTCCCTCCACCAGGTTGGCGGCAATCTCCTCAAACATGTCGAAAAACTTGGTTTCCCGCGGGATCACGCGCATCGCGGGCTCCAGCGTGCGAGCAGGATTTTGGGAACGCACATAAGCAGTAAGGGCTGCTTTGTAACAGGACTGCAATCAAAGCATGGCATGGGGCTGCGCGCCGGTCAAACTGGGGGGCGTTTTGTCACAAACAGCTGTGATTGGCTCGTCGTAGGCCATCGTTCGGCCTTCGGTGCTGACCCTCCCAGGCTCGTGGAGGACCCGCGATTTGAGGAAGGCTCATCCCGCCCATGCGGTCCGTGCGCGCACAAACAAGCCGCGCAGCGCGCGAATGACCCAGCGCATCAGCAGCACGATCGCGATCAGCAGGGCGGCAACAATACCGGCGGCGATGTAGGGATGCTGGGTGGCAATCCACGTCAGGCCGATGGCCGTGGCGTCTTCGCCGAAGCTGAGCGCCATGTTGGAGAACGGTTCGGGCGAGGGCGTGACGGCGGCGCGAACCGCGGTCTTGCCACCGTGTGCGGCGAAGGCGATCAGCCCGCCGGCAGCGGCCGAGGCCAACTGCAATCCCGGCGACAGATGCGAGCTGGCAACGTAGGCCAGCAGCGCGGCCACAGGGATGCGAATGAAGGTGTGCAATGCGTTCCAGATGAGGTCGAAGGCGGGAACCTTGTCGGCGAAGAACTCCAGCACGAACATCGCCAGCGCAATGCCGATGATCCACCACGACCGCAGCACATCGAGGCTCGCGGGCAGCGCGATCACGCCTGCACGGGAGAGTAGTCCCAAGGTCGCAACCGTGGCGTACACGTTGAGGCCCGCGGCAAAGCTGGTCGCCGCCAACATCGCTGCCGTCTGGTCGGAGTTAAAGATCACAGCCGAAGCGGGGAACCAGGCGAGGATGGCGCGCGCCCACATCACTGAGCGCCCGCCCTAGACGCTCCGGTGAGCAGCGCTTTGCCGCGCGCTTCGGCGCGTTGCTGATCGGCGGTGCGGCCCTGTCGCTGATAGAGCTTCGCCAGCCGCGTCCAGGCATCGGGCGCGTCAGCATCGAGTTGTACTGCTTGCTCTTCAAACGACGTCGCCTGCTTCAAATCGCCCGATGCGGCCCAGGCGGCGGCGCGTCCTTGCGCGATGTCGAAGCTGAAGCTGCGCCCGGTTTTTTCCGCCAGCAGATCGGGCGGAGCGGCGCCGGCGGCTGCAGCGAGCGCCCGCAAAGCGTCGTCAGGACGGTGACTCATGAGATACAGCCGCGCCAGGTTGACTTGCGCGTGGGCCTTTACAGTCGCATCCGGCGAGAGCGGGATGGCCTGCTCGTAGGCGTGAATTGCCTGCGGCACGCGACCGTCCTTCTGGTACAGCTCGGCAAGGGAAAACCAGAGGACGCTCTCCTTGGGATCGAGCGCCGACGCCGCCAGCCATTGCTTTTCGGCGGCCGCATCTTGTCCCACAGTGTGGTAGAGCGCGCCGAGGCTGGTCATCGCCTGCAGTCGCATCGTCGGATCGGATGAGAGCCGGAGGACGGCTTCGCAGGCGTGGATCGCGTCGGGGATGCGCTCCTGGCGCTGGTAGAGTTCGGCAAGCGACGCCCACACGCCGGCCTGAAACGCGGGCAGCGATCCCCACGGAGTCACCTCCCGCGGCGCCAGCGCCCGCGCCCGCTTCCAGTCGTCTTCGGCCTCGGACTCGCGCTGATTGGCATACAGGATTTGCCCGCGATACCAGCGCGCGTGCGCGTTATCGGGAAAGATCGCCATTGCCTTGTCGGCGGCGGCAAGCGCTTCCGTATTGCGGCCCAGCGCGGTGAGGACGCGCGCGGCATTGACCCACTGGTCGAACGATGCAGCATTTAACGGCGGCGGCTGGCGGGGAATCGGCGCAGTGTGGCAATCGACTGCGAAGCGCTTGATGATGTCGGCGTTTGCGGGTGTGCGGCGAAGCAGCACGATTGCGTTCTCGTCGAGATAGACCGGGCGCCATTGCTCGCTGGCACAGTCGGACTTGAGGCGGTCGAGCGAGATCTCATCCAGCGTAAGCGGAAAGATGATGGTGTTGATGCCGTACTTGTCGGCCTCCTGCTGCCATGCTGCAGCGTCGAGCGGCGTGCTGAGCAGTTCGCCGCCGTGCTCGGCAAAGGCCTTGCCGAAAGGTACGCCGCGGCCGTCGATGTAATCGCGGCGCTCGAGCCCGAGCGTCCACAGAATGTAGCCGCCTTCGTTGAAGGTATTGAGCACCTCGCCGGGAAGATTTTGCGACTGGATAAATTCCGCACCGCCGCGCGGGAACCAGCCCGACAGTCCCGCGCCAAAGGTGGAGAGATTGCGTTCCGCCAAATAGTGATAGTTGGTGACCAGATCGACCGAGCGCACGACCGCGAGCGTTGCGAAGGCTACAGCTGCGGCGGTCGACAGAATGGATCGCGTGCGCGCATGAGTGATGCGTGACGCGATCCCCGGCATCGCGTTGTACAGAACCGAGCCCGCGACGACCACTACGATGCAGCTCGCCAGCGCGACCATGCGGACGTGCTGCGTCGCTTCATACATGGCGCCGATCAGCAGGATGGCCGCGCCCACCCGACGCTGCCCGACGGCGGCGACGATCGCCACCAGCGCGACGAGGAACAGCACGTGGAACAGGTCGCTGGTATTGCGCAGCGAGAAGCTGGTGAGGGGACTGATCCAGTTCCAATGCAGCGGTGCCCACTCATTGATGTACAGCGTCGAGACCACGCGCGTGTAGTCGAGGAGCGCGGGATAGTATCGCCAGCCCCAGGGATTCGCGAACGTCGCGATCGCCGTAGCCATGAACCACGGGATTTCGCGCTTCAGCCTGAGTAGCGCGTCGCGCTGGCGCTCGCCTGCAAACGGCAGCTCCAGCAGATCGACTGTCGCGAAGGCTCCGAGCAGGCCGAGGCCGGAGAAGAAACTGAAATGCACGTTGACCCAGACCAGCATCAGCAGCGGCAACAGCCAAAGCCGGGCGCGGCCGGTCTGGTGGTTTTCCCAGAGCAGCGAAACGTAAGCGGCGAAGAGAACGACCGCGAACAGCTCCGCCCGAGGAACGCTGCGGAAGGCGATGAATGGGATGGCAACGATCGCGACGGCCGCGGTGACGGCGGAGCCGCGGCGCAACAGCAGCGCGACGGTCGCCGCGCAGGCAGCGGCGCTCAGCCAGGAGAGCAGCGTGTAGCCGCCGAGTAGATAAACCCAGTACAGCAGCAATCCGCCGCCCGGGGGATAGATGGCGGGCTTGCCGGCGACGGTGTACGAGAAGACGTCGTTCGAGAAAACGCGATAATGTTGCGCAACCCAGCGTCCCGTGGCCAGGTGCCAGCCGAGATCGGGGTCGCCGACCGTCGCCAGTCCGGCAAGAAAGGCATACACCAGGGCAATGCCGGCGAGCACCCGGAACAGGCGCCGCTCCAGCGTACTTGAAGGCGATGTGCGCGGCTCTTCTGCATTCAGCAATCCGGCGGACGCGGCAGACGGATTAAGCGAGGTGGGCATTCCAGATCGGCTGGGCGTGAATCTACCGGCTCATATTGCACGCCAGTATACTCGATGCCCCGCCAACCGTAGCGTGGGCGAGGCGAAGACAAGAGCCAATCGCCAGAAAAGAAAAGGGCCGCGCGCGGCGGCCCTGATCGGAGGAGAAGGAGGGTTAGAGCGTGGACTCGATCTCGAAGCCCCAAGCTTCCAGGAGTGGCTCGGGGATGTACTTCGAGTTCTTGTTTTTCCGCGCCCATTCGCGCAGCCGGGTGGAGCGGATGTACTGATCCGGCTGCAGTTTGAACTCTTTCACCACCTGCTCGAACTCGGTGATGGTGGGGACCACCGGGCCGATGGGCTCGGGTTTGCCCCAGTTAGGATTGCCGCGTCGTTTTGCCATGTCTGTGCTTTCTTTCCTTGCGTTTGCGAGATAAACGTCGGATGACCGCCGTGCTGCAAGTGATGTCTTGCTAAAGCTGCCTAACTAATTGGATTGAGGCAGCTTTAACAACGATTCAGGGCGCGCTGCCGGGGTCTCCGTTTGAGACCGCCTAAACGGGTAGGGATCCGATTCTGGCCCGAAAACCGACTAAGCATAATCCCATTTTAACCTCAATTCAAGACAAATCCGTCCCTGCTACGGCCTAAGTTGCACGATTCGGTACGCTCTCCTAAGTTGTTGATGGACAGACGAGTTGAACGGCCAAAGGTAAGCCAAAACCAGTTCTCAGGTGTGCCTTTCGTGGCACCTTTGCGGTAATCAGCCGCTGTGGAAAAAGGGCTTGTAGGGTCCCGCTCACGCGCCGGAACGGTTCGCTGAGGCTTCCCGAGAGTCAATCGCAACGGGTCGCTGCGGCTCAAGGACCCGAAGATGATCGATGAGGAAGGCTACGGCGCACCAGTCGGTCGGGCCGCTCCAGCGAAGATCGCATCCACTTTCCTCTCAGCGGCTGGAAGGTCGGGCGATAGCCGCTGCGCATGGGAACGGGCTTCTTCAGCCTGGCTATTTTGCCCCGCCTGGTCGAAGGCTCGGGCCAGCAGCAGATAGCCGACGTCAGAGGGCCGAATCTGTACGGCGCGCGAGTACGCCTCTGCCGCAGCCTTCGGGTCGCCGGCCTGTGCGCTGACGATGCCCAAGGCAAGCCAGAGCTGCCCGTCACGCGGATCGATCGCGAGCGCCTTCTGAAAGCTGGTGCGCGCGGGCTCGAACTCAGCCAGTTGGCGGTAAGCCGAGCCCATGCGGGCAAACGTCGTCGAACGCAACCACAGGTTCTTCTGGACGGCATCGTCGGTGAGCGCGATGGTCTTCTGGTACTCTGCGATCGCCTGTTGCGCGTGGCCATGCTGCTGGTCGTAGGTGCCGATCGCCATGTAAGCCGAAGGGTCGGAAGGATTCATTTGCGTCGCCGCGACGAAGTGCGGCAGCGCTTCATCGCTGTGTCCCTGGTCCATCAGCGTCGATCCCACGATATTCTCGGCAAGGTAGTTGCCGCGCGTGACCTGCAAAGCATGCGTCCACAGCGTCAGGTTGTCGCCCCAATAGGAGATCTGGCGATAGCTGAGCGTGGCCAGCACGGCGAGGGCCGCAACGCCGGCAGTGCGAAGAATGACCGGCGGCAGATGGCGTCGCTCGGCGAGATCGGAAACTCCCCACGAAACCAGCAGGAACAGTCCGATGAACGGGAGATAGGCATAACGATCGGCCATGGCCTGGCGGTTGACCTGCGGCAGGCCAATCATGGGTACCAGCGTGCCCAGGAACCAGAGCCAGCCGACTAAGAAGTAACGCCGGCCAGCGAATGCGATTGCGAGCGCCGAGATGACGAGCAAAAGCAACAAAGCTGCCACGACCTGCCACGCCGGCAGGTGGGCTCCGGGATGCGGATAGAAGGGCGCCAGGCTCGCAGGCCAGAACGCCTTGGCCAGGTAGCGCGCATAAGAAACCACCGCGTTCTCGATACGCGCCGACAACGGGAAGCTCCGGTTGATGCCGCCGACAGCAACTTGGGACTTCAGGGTGATGACGCAACTGATCGCCGCCAGGGCAAACAAGGGCAACTTCTCCAGCAGTAGGCGGCGGAAGGGTTGCGGTTCGACGGAAGATCGCCATTCGCCATTCGCTGTTCGCTGTTCGCCAGAGCTGCCTGGAGTAGCGTTCTGGCGAAAGGCGAATCGCGAATGGCGAATGGCGAGCCTTTCCAGCGGCCAGTAATCCCACAGCAGCAGAACGAACGGAAAGGTAACGATTTGCGGCTTCGCCATCAAGCCCAGCGCAAATGCGCTGGCAACCGCCAGATAGCGAGCGGCTCGCGGCTTCTGCGCATACCAGTTATAGGCCGCTAAGGCGAGCAGAAAGAATGTCATGCTCAGCAGGTTTTTTCGCTCGGCAATCCACGCCACCGATTCGACATTGATGGGGTGCAAGGCGAAGAGGGCTGCGACCATGGCGCTGCGTTGAATAGAATGCGTCGCTCGCCGCAGGACCCAGAACAGCAGGACGGCATTCAAGGCGTGCAGGAGGAGATTTACGTCGTGCGGACCAGCCGGACCCTGGCCGAAAAGATCGCGGTCGAGAGCGTGCGAGAGCCACGCTAAAGGATGCCAATCGGGTACATCAGGAGTCACCGGCCCGATCGAGGTGAACGCCCACTTTATAGTTTCCCAGGTCATTCCGGCTTGCACGTGAGGATTGGAGTAGACGTACGACCCGTCGTCGAGCTCGGCAAAGGGATGGGCATGAATCGGCGAATACAGCGCTATGGTTACAACCGCCAGCACAAGCGCCAGCCAGAGCGCGGTGCGCCCGGCGGATTTGTTCCTGGCGGTTTCATCACGTCGCCGTGCGGCGCGCGAGCGAGGCTTTGCAGTTGGGGAAGACTTCAGCGGCAGGACTTTGATCCTCAGAGTCTCTCTCTGAGCGGAGACTTTGCCTATCTTACATCGCCGCCAGGAGCGAAGGCGTAACCACTGAAGCGGTTCGCAGTGGTCAGGTTAAGACGTCCCGGGTCGAGGAAACGTGGGTGCCCGGTTCTAGCCATCTTTTGGCTCGGGCGGGGCAGTCGTTCGAGTTCACGTCGAAGTGCCCACCCTGGCCAAAGGAAGGCTAGAATGGGGCACCCAAAATTTTCATTCCCGTTGGTGGGCCCAGGTTAGCGTCCAAACGATGGACGAGAACCTGGGGCACCATCCTCATTCGCAGCCCGCATCGGTGCAAGAAAATGCGCCACGTCAGTTTGCGTGACGTGGCGCGAGAAGCTTCGTTCTATCGGTCTACTGAACGATGACCGGATAGTTCTGTGAAGCGATACCGTTTACCACTACTTGCAGGTTGTACGTACCACCTGGGATAGTCGACGGGATGTCGACAAAAGTGTAAGCGGGACCATGGTAGCCGACCGCCATGGTGCTGTGATTATGGGTGTGGCCGTAGTAGACGTTCCCCGAGGATACGCTGGTGAACCGGATCAGCGGGTAGTTGGTCGCGTCCTGGAAGTCATCGCCGTAGGCGTTGTTCTGGGAAGCGCCGTTGAAGTTCATGCCGGCGATGCGGTAGGTCTGTCCGGGCGTGTACGAAGGAGCAGTGGTGAAGATCGCCTGCGGGGTCCAGCCGGTGTACTGGCTGCCGGCCGAGGTGAACAACTCGACGTCATTGCTGAAGTCGGTGAACATGATCTGCCCGTTAGGCAGCATCAGCAGGTGGCCATAGTAGGAGGAATCGCCCGAGCCTGCGGGCGGATTCGGGGCGTCGGTCAACGCGCTGCCATTCCACTCGAACATCTGGCCGCCGGTGTTGAAGATTCCCGGGCTGGCGAACATCAACACGTTGCCGTTGACTTCCAGGGCTGCCGGACCGTCAGCGATATCGAAGGTGCCGGGGAAATCCGGAGCTTCCGTCCAAGTATTGGCGGAGTAGTTGTAAACGCCGTTGTGGCCGGCTGCGCAGGAGTTGGCGCCGGTCTGGAACACCGTCATGTTGGGCATCAACACGGCAGGACCAAGCTCATAGGAAGCATCGTTCTCGCCGCCGCAGTTGGCCGCCGAATCCCAATACTGCTCCGGCGTGTTGCCCTGGCTGGTCCAGACGCCGGTTCCGGGATTGTAGAGTTCGTAATTCTTGCCGTTTTCCTGGTAGTTGAAGACGTAAGCGTCAACGTCGAGCACCTGGCCGCCGGGCAGCAGCGTCAGACCTTCCTCGTCGTAGATGTCAAACTTGCCGCTTCCGGTCTCGGTCCAGGCCAGGGTGGAGGCGTTCAGCAAAGCAGCCTGCGGGGGTTGGTCGCAGCAACTGCTCTGGAAGTAGGTTCCGTTGTTCAAAACGACGCTGGGGGAATCGCCGATGGAAGCCCAGCCGCTGGGAGGAGCGACGGAGGTCCAGGTGTTGGCGATGGGGTCATAGATGGCGCCCAGGTTCGTCCAGCGAGGGGAGCCGAAGTTGTATTCGCCGCCCTCGGCGATGTAGCGGCCGTCGGGAAGCACCGCCGAACCGAAATAGAGAGGTCCGTAGTTGGAAGGCATGGTGGCGACCTGCGTCCACGTGCCGGTTGTGTAGTTACCATGGATGTCAGGGCAGAGCGTCCACCAGTTGCCCCAGGTTCCGTTGTTGCCGCTTTCGTCGTGCACCATCGCACAGCCATTCGTCAGCAGGGCCATGGCGCCGGCGCCAATGTTAGGTACGTTTTGTACCGGGGTCCAGGTTTGCGCCGTAGCAGCAGCCGAGGCTGCGCACACGGCGAGCGTGGCGATTCCAAGCATCCGCAAAAGCTTCATGTCTCTCCTCAATTGTTCACGGTTTCACGAAGGGCGTTTGTCGCTGCAGTCCGTCGGCGTCCGGCAGGTAGGGGCCGCGGAAGTACATCTCTCGGCAACAGCCTACGCACTCTACTCCGAACACTCGTTCGAAGTCAATCGAGAACTCGCAAATACTATGCAATTCGTTGTAGCGAAAAGAGGTTCAGCGGAACGGAACACGGGAAGCCCCGCTTTCAATAAATAGTACCGTAGTGGTACTATATGAATCTAAGAGATTGAGACAATGATCCGCTTTGCCAAGCTCACCGATTACGGGCTGGTCCTGATGACCATCATGGCCCGCGACAGCGTTGCCACGGTTCATACGGCGCGCGACTTGGCCATCGCCTCGCACCTGCCGCTGCCAACCGTCAGCAAAGTCTTGAAGCAGCTTTTGCAGAGTGGGCTGCTGACCTCGCATCGCGGCTTGAAGGGCGGGTACGGTCTGGCCAAGGAGCCGGCCGAGATTTCCGTCGCCGAGATTGTGACGGCGCTCGAGGGGCCGATCGCGCTGACCGAATGCAGTACCCACGAGCCGGGCATGTGCGACCTCGAGCGGTCATGTCCGACCAAGGCGAACCAGCGGATCATCTCGCAGGTGATGCGCGGCGCGCTGGAGAAAGTCGCGCTGTCCGATCTGGCGCGGCCCATGCAGTTGACCGCCATTCGCGACGCCAAGGGCAGGCTGGTGCCGACGATTGTTCAAATATCCGGGAGAGTGCAATGAGTTCGAACGTAGATACCATTCAGGACCTGGCGAACCGCGAGTACAAGTGGGGGTTCGTCACCGACATTGAGGAAGAGCGCGTTCCCAAGGGTCTGAATGAAGACACGATCCGCCTGATCTCGGCCAAGAAGAATGAGCCGCAGTTCATGCTCGACTGGCGCTTGAAGGCGTATCGCTACTGGGCGTCGCTGGAGGCGAAGCAGGCGGAACCGAAGTGGGCCAACGTTCACTATCCGCCGATCGACTATCAGGCGATCACCTATTACTCCGCGCCCAAGCAGAAGCCACAGCTGGAGAGCCTGGACCAGCTCGATCCGGAGATTTTGCGCACCTACGAGAAGCTGGGCATTCCGCTGGCCGAGCAGAAGATGCTGGCGGGCGTGGCCGTCGATGCGGTGTTCGACAGCGTTTCGGTTGCGACGACCTTTAAGGGGAAGCTGGCCGAGGCCGGCGTCATCTTCTGCTCGTTCTCCGAGGCAGTGCAGAAGTATCCCGAGCTGGTGCAGAAGTGGCTGGGCTCGGTGGTTCCGTATACCGACAATTTTTTCGCGGCGCTGAACGCGGCGGTCTTCAGCGACGGGTCGTTTGTCTATGTGCCGAAGGGCGTGCGCTGCCCGATGGAGCTCTCGACCTACTTCCGCATCAACGCGGCCGAGACCGGCCAGTTCGAGCGCACGCTGATCGTTGCCGACGAGGGCGCCTACGTCAGCTATCTGGAAGGCTGCACCGCGCCAATTCGCGATGAGAACCAGTTGCACGCGGCGGTGGTTGAGCTGGTCGCGCTCGACAACGCGACCATTAAGTACTCGACGGTGCAGAACTGGTATCCCGGCGACAAGGAAGGCCGCGGCGGGATCTACAACTTCGTCACCAAGCGCGGCAAGTGCCAGGGCGTGAACTCGAAGATTTCGTGGACGCAGGTCGAGACCGGCTCCGCGATCACCTGGAAATA
>Ga0335073_10007497_pt1 | contig 15299 bp, 12 predicted proteins | sample Lox_Sample_22_FD_207093 | JGI IMG/M metagenome (GOLD analysis project Ga0335073, IMG submission 207093) | Soil microbial communities from Loxahatchee National Wildlife Refuge, Florida, United States - Lox_Sample_2.2 | ecosystem: Environmental > Terrestrial > Soil > Wetlands | place: USA... | reverse complement strand
GAACTTTATCTGGATCTCATAAAGAAGTGCCTGACGCGATCCATTTTCCCCGAGACTTACAAGCCGGTCCATCGTCCCCCGCTCACCATCAAGCATTGGCACTGGTTTGCTTATCCCTCCATCGCCGCATTTCTGGAAAAGCGGGGTTACTGGCTATTTCGCAAAGCGAACGTCGATCCCGGGCGCCGCGAAGAAGGCCGCGATTGGCCGGCCGAAGCCGAGACTATGATCGGGCTGAAGCGCTTGGATAATTTGCATTCCTGCATCCGCGAGGTCCTGCAGGAAAACGTCCCTGGCGATTTCATTGAGACCGGCGTATGGCGTGGGGGCGCTTGCATCTTCATGCGCGCCACCCTGCAGGCTTATCACGACAATGTCCGGCGCGTCTGGGCAGCGGATTCTTTTGCAGGCTTGCCCAAGCCCGACGGGCGCTATTTGCAGGACCAGGGCGACCGCCACTACAAGAAAAAAGACCAATTGGGCGTCTCACTGGACCAGGTAAAAGCCAATTTCGCGCGCTACGATTTATTGGATGAACGCGTCTGCTTCTTGCCAGGTTGGTTCAAGGATACGCTGCCCAGCGCGCCCATCGAACACCTGGCCATTCTGCGATTGGACGGCGACATGTACTCTTCCACGATGGATGCACTGCAATGCCTGTACCCGAAACTTTCGCCTGGCGGTTTCGTGATTGTCGATGATTACGGCGTTCTCGAGTCTTGCCGCACTGCGGTAGAGGATTTTCGAGTCAGTAATGGCATAACCACTCCGGTGACGGCCATCGATCAGAGCGGTGTGTATTGGAAAAAAGCGAGCTGACGGGTGTCGCGCGCTTACTTATCGATGTCGCGATGCAACGCGCGGGTCGCAAGGCCCTTTTTCGCTAGCGCGTGCTTCATCCACTCGGCCATCATCACCGAGCGGTGCTTACCCCCGGTGCAGCCGAATGCAATCGTCAGATAGCTCTTGCCCTCTTCGATGTAGTGAGGAATCAGGTAGGTCAGCAGACTCTGCATGCGGCGCAGGAATTCTCCGGTCTGAGGAAATGACTGGATGTAGCGCTTAACCTTGAGGTCCTTGCCCGTATACCGCCGCAGCTTCGGCACAAAATGCGGATTGGGCAGAAAACGCACGTCGAACATCAAATCCGCGTCCGTTGGCACGCCAAACTTATAGCCAAAACTGACCAGGGAAACCAACAACGGCCGTTTGCTCTCCGTTTTAAAACGCTCATTCACGAAGTGCCGCAATTCATGCACATTGAATTGCGTCGTATCGATCACCACGTCCGCCAGTTTGCGGATGGGCTGCATTAGTACTTCTTCCTGTCGCAAACTTTCTCGCACGGAATAATCTTTTCCCAAGGGATGCGGCCGCCGCGTCTCGCTGTAGCGCCGCAGCAACGCATCCTCGTGCGCTTCGATGTACACCAGCACAATCGGATGGTCGCGCCGCAGGTGCTTCAGTAGGCCGGGCAGATTCGCAAGCTGTAACCCTTCGCGCGCGTCCACTAACAACGCCGCACGCCGCATGTCCCCTTCGCTGGCCGCGTGCAGTTCCGCGAAAATCGGAATCAAATCCACGGGCAGATTATCGACGCAGTAGTAGCCCATGTCCTCGAACGCCTTGAGGACCGTGCTTTTGCCGGACCCGGAAAGTCCCGTAAGGATAACGAGTTGTCTGCCTGGATTTTGCGGTCTGCGTGAATTGCTCTTTGCGCGCTTCACGGTATTGGGCGAGCTCAATTCTTGACGCGGCGCTGGTGCGTACTCGGGATTCTCATATCTTCCCGATATTTCGCTACGGTGCGCCGGGTAACGTGGATCCCATTTTCTTCCAACTTCTTGGCAATCTGTTCATCGGTCAGCGGCTTCGCGGTATCTTCCTCGTCGATCATTTTCTTTACCAAGCGTTTCAGCGTCTGGAGCGACATTCCCCCGCCCTCTGGTCCATTGACGGCTTCGCTGAAGAACGAGCGCAATTCAATCACCCCTTGGGGTGTATGCGCGTACTTGCTGGCCACCGCGCGACTCACCGTGGACGGGTGCACCCCCACCTCTTCCGCCACTTCTTTAATCATCATGGGTTTCAGCGCGTCCGGCCCGTGATCCAGAAATTCACCTTGCCGCGCGATGATCGACTGGCACACCCGCAGAATCGTGTGCTTGCGCTGTTCAATATTCTTCATCAGCTGAATCGCCGCGGTGAAGCGTTCCTTCACGTAGTTGCGCACATCCTTATCGGCGGCGTCGCGCACCAATAACCGGCGGTAGGTGGGACTCAACCGCAATTGAGGCATATCGTCTTCGTTCAGGAAGACTTGCCACTGGTCATCCACCTTCCGGAAATAGACATCCGGCTCGACCAGCCGCGGCTCGGTCTTGTTGTAGCGCAGCCCCGGTCGCGGATCGAGCTTCTTGATCGCATCGATGGCATGCTTCACCACGTCCATTGGCCGGTTCAGCGCCCTTGCTATCTCTTTGAGCTGGTTGGCCTGCACTTGCTTCAGGTGATCGGAAACGACTTGCTGCGCCAAGGTGTTCTGCGGATCGAATGCTTTCAGTTGCAGTAATAGGCACTCGCGCAAGTCCCGCGCGCCCACTCCAATGGGGTCAAAATCCTGCACCACGGCTACGGCATCCTCAAGATCATCCTGAGAATACTTGCCTTCCTGCGCCAATTCTTCGATCGACGCGGTCAGATACCCGTTCTCATCCAGATTTCCGATGATGTTCTCCGCGATTTCCCGGACCGCGTCCGAACAGATCGTCACGCTCAATTGCCACGTGAGGTGATCGGTCAGCCCCGCGGGAGAGGACAAAAACTTCTCGAAGGAGGGCCGTTCGGAGATTTCGCGCTCTTGCGACTGCCCGCCGTCTCCACCCGTATCCAGATACTGATTGAAGAAAGTCCCCACATCGAATTCATCGAAGGGATTGGCCTCGGGCTTTTCGGGAACCTTTTCGGTTTCGTTCTTGAGGAAGGTCTCGTCGCTGTAATTGTCGGTGGCGGTGGGCTCTTCGCTGAGTTCTTCCAGGACCGGGTTCGCAATCATCTCCTGGTTGATCATTTCGCGCAGTTCCAGGCGGTTCAGCGCCAGCACGCTGACCATCTGTACCAACCCGGGCGTCAGAATCTGCTTCTGCGCCACACGGAGATTCAGTTTGAGTCCCTGCCAACCCATTCTCTGTATTCCTAGGTCTAAGAATAGACCTAATTCAGCCGGAAGTTATCCCCTAGATACACACGCCGCACTTCAGGATCACCACTCAATTCATCCGGCGTACCCTTCTTCATGATTTTCCCATGATTTACGATGTACGCGCGATCCGTCACGCTCAAAGTCTCTCTCACGTTGTGATCCGTGATCAATACTCCAATACCGGAGCGGCTGAGTTCTCGGATCAAATCCTGTAAGTCCTTCACCGTCAACGGATCGATACCCGAAAACGGTTCATCGAGCAGGATGAAGGAAGGCTGCAGCGTCAACGACCGCGCGATCTCGAGCCGTCTTCTTTCTCCACCGGACAGCATATATGCTTTGCTGTGCCTTACGGTTTCCAATCCCATTTGGGCCAGCAATTCTTCCAACCGGTCGCGTTGCTGCTCGGGCGTCAGCGGCAGCGTTTCTAGCACTGCCAATAAATTCTCTTCACTGGTAAGTTGCCGAAATACTGAGGGTTCCTGAGGGAGATAACTGATCCCATTGCGGGCCCGCAAGTACATTGGTAAATCCGTGATCTCTTCACCGTTCAGCATCACCCGGCCCGAGTCCGGCCTAGCCAGTCCCAATATCATGTAGAACGTGGTGGTCTTGCCGGCCCCGTTCGGACCCAACAGTCCTACAACTTCTCCTTGGGCAATTTCGAGTTCGACGTTATCGACTACCTTGCGTCCCCGGTAGGACTTACTGAGATCGACGCCTTGGAGTGTAGGCATTCCGCTGTCACGCGGGATCGCTGGGCGGTCCCTTGTTTACCTTTGAACTCGGTGACGGGTCAACGTGCGCGGACCATTCCCCGAATCCACGATGATCGTATCATCCGCAAAATTGAAGGTCAATTCACGCCCTGTGGTGATCCCACCGTCTGCATCATAAAGCGTCGGAGTTCCGCCACTCAGCACGAAGCGATCATCGTCTGCGGTGTACACACCCTTCTCCGCCGTGCCTCGCTTGTCGCCTTGCACCACTTCCACGCCGCCAGTGCCTACCGCCCGGCTGATCTTCGACGCACCTAACGTGCCATTATGCTCATCGCCACCCTCGCGCGTGAAGTACAGATCCAGGGCCGGCCCTTTCATCCGTTCATTTTCCGTTTGGACCAAGACATTCTTCTCCAGGCGCGCGCGGTTCTCCGTATCCCAATACGTCAGAGTATCCGAGGAAACGTGCCACACCACGACGTTGTCCTTGGTGGCGTCATCTTTACTCTTAGTGTCTTGTGTCGAACACGTCTTCGCGGGCGCGCTGCTGCTCGCATTCGGTTTTGCTGGGGTCTTCTTGCTCTTACCGGCGCCAGCGTTGGTACTACCGTCATTCTCCGCCTTCGGGAATACGCCCCGCACGTTGCCCTTCGCGTTCAAAACTCGGGTGTTTCTCAACAACTCAATCGAATCGGCCTCCAGCACCGACTGCCCCTGCCACAAACGTGCGTGACCGGTATACAGCGCCCGGCCCGTCTTCGAATTTCCCAACATATTTTCCGCGATCACGTGCGAGGGCTGCGGGCTCAAGTGAATACGGTCTTTGCTATTGCCGTAATCGGTTGAGCGCACTTTGCCTTCCGCCTGAATATCGCCGGTGTCCTGATTAAAGGTGATCTTTGCCGCGCGCGTCTCGCTGCTTTCGTCGCGCGCAATGGCCTGCCCGGTCAACACCGTGGTTTGCGGGTTGCGCGTAAACAACGCCTTCTGAGACTCCGCGCTGCGGTCACCGTCCTTCAAGTGAACATTTCCGTGCAAGTTAATAAGTGTCCACGACCCACCGGCATCCAGTTGCGCATCTCCATTTGTCGCGGTCGCGGTCTGCGTCGGCCGCCCTTCCAGTTTCCTCTCGGTTTGCACGTTTCCGGTTGCCACCATGTCCTTTGCTTTACCGGTTGCCGGAGCAAAATCGACCGCCAACTTGTCCGCAGCCAGCTTGGACTGCGAATTGTCCGTATCGGTCCACTCCATCGTGCCGCGTGAGAGCGTTTCCGCGTGCTGCATCGGGTTAGGCTCCCCCGCTTTGCCACCCGCAAAATTCATCTGGAGAACCGCAGTAGCCAGGTTTCGGGCGGTTTGCGTCTTGGGGTCGCGCTGCTTTACGTGTACATTACCGTTTAGAGTGACCGACTTCGTCTGATTCACCCGCGGATACATTTCGACGTGCGCGTTTTCGGCTTGCATTTCCCCAGTGTCCGACTTACCCCGCACATTGCCCTGAGCATCGATGGTGCGGACCCAGCCTTCCGGGGCCAAGTGCGCGGTGAGCAAGTCCGCCCAAAGCGTCCCAGAACCGGTCGGTCCTAACTTTCCGTGGGACACCACTTGCGGTGTCTGATTCAAAGGGCCCGGCTCGGCGATCATCGTCTGCGCGCGGTTCTGCGTGTCCAGCAGCATGGTCATTTGTCCGGCGGTCAATTCCTGTGTGTTGGTAGTTGCCGTGGCTGGCCCCGCAAGCACGACTTTCCGTGATTGCTTGCCCATCTCCATGCTGCTGCCGCGCAACACCACGTCGGAAGCTGCTGCGTTTTGATTCTTCCCTAGTGCCAGTGCCCCCATCTGATGCAGCGTTACGCTAACATCTTTTTCCAGCCGCAATACCCCGTCTTCCGACAGGTACGTGCCTCCTACACCTTCGCCAAATCCATTTGGCAGCGTAAACGTCACGGACTGGGCCGTCTCCGCGCGACCCAACCTTTCATTGAAGGTCACCCCGCTGGTTTCCACGTGAATTACGTTCGGCTTGAAGGTTTTGTCATTCTTCGCGCGTTCGGCATCCGCCGCAGTTTGTAGATCAAACACCACCTCGCCACTACATTCGATGGCCCCGCTCGCCTTGGCATACCGGCAACTGTGGGTGTGGATCACGTCGTGCCTGTCGCCCAGTTTGCCGAATACCGTTACGTTCACTTCTTCCAGCAAGCTGATGTCTTGGCCCCGTAGGTCGGTCGATTTCGATGCTTTCACAGTGAAGATGGTACGGTCGCCTTCATTTTTAGAAACCGTCAACCCGATGGACTGGCGTTCTTGATCGGCGGTCAGCGGAGGCGGCGCCTTGGTCCGCTCGACGTGCGCCACCCAATTCCGATGCAGGTAAATCCCGCCGGTCACGATTGCCAGCGCCAAGGCGGTCAATGCCGACCAGCGCGAATAACGGGCGGCTTCACTTCTTTTCATACCGCTAGTTTAATCGCAATCCTCAACCCCTGCACGTCAGGGGCTTAAGTGTGAACTTTCAGCAGATTGTTCGTCGTCTAGGTCGAGAACTGGGGGAGTTTAGCTTCCAGATCGCGGATCGCTGGTGCCGGATGACTTCCGTTTATCCACCCGCGGCTTCGACGCCGGGTTGCGCAGGCAAAATTCCAACATTGGCCGCAGCGACATTGTCGCGATTGGTGTTCTTCACCAAATACATCGCTTCGTCCGCCAAATGCAGCAAACCCTCTTTCGTCTTGGAATCCACAGGGTACGCTGCCAGTCCCACACTAGGCGTAATCTGAATATTCAGCCCTTCATTCTTCAACCAAACCGTTTCGCGAATCAACTTGTGCAATCGGCGCGCCACGTTGATGGCGTTTTCCTTCGAAGTTTGCGGCAGCAATATTACAAATTCATCGCCGCCGTAACGAAACGCAAAATCGATCAACCGGCAATTGGTCTTGAGCGCTTCGCCCATCTCGGCCAGTAGGCGCGAACCCACCAAATGTCCGTGTGTGTCATTCACCTGCTTGAAGTGGTCCAGGTCGATGAACACAATGGAGAATTCGTAGTTGTAGCGCTGCGAGCGGTAAATCTCCGTGTCCAGAATGAACCCCATGTGGCGCGCGTTGTAAAGCGAAGTACAATCGTCCTTGATGGTCAGTTCGTGGATGCGCTTCACGTGTCGCGCATTTTCCAGCGCGATCGCGGCAAAGTCTGACAGTGCTTCCAGCAGCTTCAAATCCCGCGGGTCAAATCCCTCGACACCAACACAATTGATCAACTCAATCACACCCAGGCAGTTTTCCCGGAATTTCACCGGCACGGCTACAATCGACCGCGTCTCCATCTTCGTTTTTTCGTCGACTTTTCCGAAGAACCGCGTGTCCTTCGTGGTGTCCGGCACGATTACCACTTCGCCGTGTTGCGCCACCCAGCCCGCTATACCCTGGCCCAGCTTGATGCGTACATCCTTCAACGCTTGCGAAGCTTTGCCCACCGCCAATTCGAAATACAATTCCTGCTTGGCCTCGTCCAGCAACAGCAACGACCAGTTATCCGGCCGCAGAAACTCGTCAATCTTCTCCATGATCGTTCGCAGTACTTGGTCGAGCTGCAACGACGAAGTCAGCGCCTTCCCCAACTCTTGGAAGACCGCGACTTCCCCAGCTTCTCGTCTTTCCCCGGGTAGGCCCGCCGGATTGCGTCGGCGTTCCACGGCGGGAAATTGCTTGATTTCGTCAAGGCTCACGAAAGCACATTGCTCCGCTTGATGGGAAAACCACTACCTTTACGAACTCTCATGCGCTCGAGCGTACACACCTTCCCCTACCAGTCCCGGTCAGTATATGCACCTCGCAAAATCCTACGCAACCGCCACGTAGTACAGGCGTAACCTTTTCGGCATCCCTCACCCGCAACTTGACCGTCGCGAGATGCCCATTCTAGTATCAGGTGCCTATGCCCTCGTCCGATGCTCTGCTTGGCCAAACTATTTCGCACTACAAGATCACTCGAAAGCTCGGCAGTGGCGGCATGGGGGTAGTCTATGAAGCCGAAGATTCCCGCCTGGGTCGCCGCGTCGCTCTGAAATTCCTCCCTGATCGCATGGCCCAGGACACGCAGTTGATCGAACGATTTCAACGCGAAGCGCGTGCCGCATCGTCACTGAATCATCCCAACATCTGCACGATCCATGCCATCGATCAACTCGATTCACAGCATTTCATCGTGATGGAGTTGCTGGAAGGTCAGACGCTCAGCCAAGTCATGACTCGTAATCCCTTTCCCATCGAAAAGCTTTTACCTTTCGCGATCCAGATTGCAGACGCGCTCGAATCGGCGCACGCCAAGGGCATCGTTCATCGCGATATCAAACCCGCCAACCTGTTTCTAACCGACCGTGGCCAAATTAAGATCCTGGACTTCGGGCTGGCGAAAATCGATCGATCGCAGATCCCTGACTCTGGTTCCTCGCCCTCGAGTATGGACGACACCATGATCGCCTCCGGCCTGACCTCGCCGGGGGCGGCCGTGGGCACGGTGACTTATATGTCGCCCGAACAGGCTCGTGGCCAGTTCGTAGATGCTCGCACCGACTTGTTTTCGTTGGGAACCGTCTTGTATCAAATGGCCACCGCTGTCCTTCCATTTCGTGGAGATACTTCCGCAATTATCTTCGATGCTATTCTGAATCGCGATCCCCAGGCAGTCGTGGAAGTGAATCCTGCGCTTCCCCAGGAGCTTGGCCGGATCCTTTCAAAGCTGTTGGAAAAAGATCGCAGCTTGCGGTGCCAATCTGCCACGGAACTGAAAACCGACCTCAATCGTCTCAAGCGCGATCTCGACTCCGGTAGCAAGCGCGCTGCGGAATTGCACGACACCCGGCCCGGCCCCGCCAAATCATCCACCAAATCGATCGCGGTGCTCTACTTCGAAAACCTGAGTGGCGTTCACGAAGACGAATATCTCCGGGACGGCATCACGGAAGACATCATCACCGAACTCTCCAAAATTCGCGGCCTCAATACCTTTTCTCGCCCCACGGTCCTCGCCTTTCGCGATAAGCAGGTCACTCCCGCCCAGATTGGCCAGCAGCTTGGTGCGGCTTACGTTTTGACCGGAACTTTGCGGCGTTCCGGCAATCGTTTGCGCATCACCACGCAACTGGTCGACACCGGCACGGATTTTCCGTTGTGGAGCGAACGCTACGACCGGGAAATGAAGGACGTCTTCGAAGTTCAGGATGAAATCGCCCGCAAAATCGCCGAGGCTTTACGCGTCACGCTATCCCCGCAGGAACTCGAAGCCCTCGCCGTCAAACCCACCGAAAATCTGCAGGCTTACGATCTCTATCTCCGCGGAAAGCGCTATGCCCGGCGCCAAACACGGCAGGATCTCGAATTTGCGCTGCAGATGTTCGAAAACGCTGTAGCCATGGATCCCAGTTTCGCTCTCGCCTATGCCGCGTGCGCCAACGCGTGCGCCATGTTTTACTGCAACTACAGCCGAGATGCCATTTGGGTCGAGCGTGCTCGCAATGCTTCCGGCAACGCCGTCGCGCTTCGCTGGGACCTGCCAGAAGTCCAAGTCAGCCAAGCATGGGTCTTGTATGCCACCGACCTTCACGACGAAGCCGTGCGTATGGTGCAAAAGGCCATTGAGCGTAAACGCGATTGCGAAGGCGCCTACTATCTCCTGTGCCGTGCGCTCTTCTCGGCTGGACGCTATCAAGAAGTGGCCGATGCTACGGAAACTGCCTTGGAAGTTAGCGGGGAAGATTACAACGTGTATATTCCGATTGCCAACGCCCTTGGAGCTCTCGGCAAGAGAGACGCTTATCGTAACCTGTTGATGCGCCGCATGGCCGCTCTGGAAAATCATCTCAAGCAGGTGCCGGAAGACGCGCGTGCTCGCATCCTGCTCGCCACCGACTATGCCGAACTGGGCCGCGTGGACGACTCCCTGAAGGAACTGCAGCTCGCCTTGACCTTGCGCGCTAACGAAGCTTCCATCCTCTATAACGCCGCATGTACTTATGCCATGCTCAATCGAAAGAAGGAAGCCATCGACACTTTGCGCTCAGCATGGGAAGCCGGCTTCAAGGATTCCACCTGGGCCCGCCGCGATCCGGATCTCGCTCTCCTTCACGACGATCCCGAATTTCAGAAAATGTATCCGGTTCAGAACGCTCCCAAATAGCACTCAGCTATTGCCGCCAACACATGCGATTCTGCCAACTGCTGTTACACTGGTTCACTACGAGCAGAGGGCATGGCCAGGGGCACTTTCGGAGAACGGCTGAAACGCGAACGGGAACTGCGCGAGGTGACGCTGGAAGAAATCACCTCCGCCACTCGCATCGGTCCTCGTTTTTTGGAAGCCCTGGAAAATGAAGAATGGGAGAAGCTTCCCGGCGGCGTTTTTAATCGAGGTTTTGTCCGTTCCATTGCCCGCTATCTCGGACTCGACGAGGAAGTGCTGCTCGGCGAGTACGACCTGGCGCACGGCGCGCAAGTTGCCTCCACTAATCCACCCGAACCGAAACAAAAAATGGAATCGCCCTCCAGGTGGAGATCTGTCGTCGGCATCCTGATCACTCTCCTCCTGTTAGCCGCGATTGTGGTCGGCGCGATTTTTGCTTGGAAACATTTTGCCGTGCACCGTGGAGCGAAAGCGCCGCCGGCCGCCAGTGCACCCGCTGCACCTCTGCCTGCGTCACCAGACTCCTCCGCGCCAATTCCACCGCCCGCACTCTTACAACCTGCCTCGTCCGTCGCTCCCTCGTCCTCCGCTTTGCCTTCCCCGCAGAAGAGCCAGGCTTCTGGCTCCTCATCCGGGCCTCTCGAGCTTCTCGTTTCCGCGAGTGCGGCGACCCACCTGCTCGTTCTTGCCGATGACCGCGTCGCCTTTTACGACGAGATCCAACCTGGAAAAAGCCTTCATTTTTTGGCCGACCAGGGCTTTGAAGTTACCGCTGCCGACTCTGGTGCGGTGTTGCTGGAATTGAACGGGCAAGCCATGCCTCCGCTTGGACTGCCCGGTTCGTCCGGTACAATAAAACTAAGTCGTAACGATTTGAGGCAGACATCCGGTGGAGACACTAAGCCCTGAAGTGCTGGAAGATTTGCGCCATGGCCGCGTGCCGCGCGAACGAAAGCTCGCCGTCTGCGGAGCCGGTGGTGCGCACATTCCCCCGTCGGAACGCGCCGAAATCCTCGCGGTTTTGAGCCACGATCCGGACGATATCATCGCCGAACGCGCCGGCGAATCTCTTCTTACCTTGCCAACCGAATATTTCGTCGATGCCATCAAGCGCGACAGTGCGCTCCCGGCCTTGTTTGCCTATGCCGGCAAAAATCTGAGCAAGCAGCCCACCGTAGTGGAAGCCATGCTCGCCAATCGCAATTGCGCGGGAGAACACCTGGTGCCGTTGATATCGGTGCTTACCTCGTCGCAGGTCCAAGATCTTATGGACGAACTGGACCGCGTCTCCGCTTCCCACGCCTTGGCTACCGCCCTGGAACGCTCGCCTCACCTTACTGCCGATCAAAAAAACACTTTGAAGGAATTGGCCAGCACCGAAGTTTCCGACGATCTGAAGCATCTCGCCGACGCGGCTGCGGAGGCTGAACCCGATCCACAACGCCGCCAGACCTTGCTGCAGCAAATCGGCCGGATGACCGTGGCCCAGCGTGTACAGTTCGCGATGAAAGGGGGTTCGGACGCGCGCCGCACACTCATCCGCGATGCCAACAAGGTAGTGCAGCGCGCCGTTTTGCAATCTCCGCGTCTCACCGACCAGGAAGTGGAAGCCTTCGCATCCATGGCCAGTCTTACGGACGAAATTCTCCGCCTGATGGCCGGCAACCGTACTTTCCGCAAAAACTATGTGGTCGTGCGCAACCTGATGAACAATGCCAAGTGCCCACTGGACGTAACCCTGCACATGTTGCCCATGCTCAACGCCGCTGACCTCAAGCGCCTCTCCATGAACAAGAACGTTCCCGAAACCCTGCGTACCTCCGCCGCCAAGCTCATCCGCACCCGCGCCGAAAAGAAGTAATTTCCCTGCAATCGGCAACAACTCCTCGAAGGAAAATCTGGAGAAGGCCGTTAGCGCTCGCCTTGAAGCAAACTCACGGCAGACCTATGCAGATTCAATTAACGATCTCGAAGTCGGACAACCCAAAGGTCTTGTCAAAAAATGGTTGCAACGGAGCGTAGAGGCGAAAATAGACGAACCAACCATCGGCATCGACCGTTTTCATGAAATTGCTCTCATATCCAGCTGGGGCTTTTGCGCCGACGTACAAGTCGACGCTCCCATCAGGATTTTTCTTTAGGTCGTGCATTCTGCTGTCCAAGCTTGCACTGCGTATCTCTGTGCCCCCATTGTCGTAGGCCCGCCGGGTGTTCTCACTATAGAGAGTGAGAGACCAGAACTGACCAACCGGGACATCTTTTGGAATGTGTAGTTTGTACGTCTTGTCGGCGCGCAGCAGATTCCCTTGGCCGTCACGCTTGGTCGTCATATAAACTTGTCCCGCTCCGGGCGTCGGGTTCACCATGCCTTTACTGCTGCCTACTGCTTCGTAGAACCACGTCGTTCGTTCGTCGAGCTGCAGCAGTCAGCACGACACGTTCCACAGAAACATCCGGCTCCGAGTTGTGTGCGGTGTCTTGCGTTCTACTCATGGGGGCGAGCCGAAAGCGTCCGGTCTCGTGACCAAATCCGTCTTCGGACAGCGGTAAATCAATCAATTCGACATAATCTCGCCGGAGAATCAACCGGCGAATAGGCGGATCATCACCCGCTTATAGCAAAACATCCCGCTTGGATGGCAGCAAAAAGAATTTGAGGTAGTGTCTCAGCTTGGATTTGAGACGCCGAAATAGCCTCCCTTAATTATGGCATACTGAGCGCATGGCGAAACGACCACGCGACCCGAACCAGTTAGCCAAGCTGATCGTGGATCTTGCGACAGGTGAAACAGAGGATTCTGTTAGCGAATCCAAACGGAAAAAGAAACCCAAGGGTCGGGCTGGTGGCATTAAGGGTGGAAAAGCTAGAGCCCGAACACTTACACCGCAAGAGCGCGAAGACATAGCTAGATTGGCTGCGCGAGCTCGCTGGAAAAAGACAGACTAAGCCACATCCTTTCGCCGGTTCTGCATTCTTTCAATTTCTTCCCGTTCCGCAATGTCATTCTCAAAGTTCAATCCTAGATCATATTGCTGGCGCTTCTCCTCCACCATGCCATTGAAAACATCTACATCTGTTTTCAGTTGAAACAGATCATCAACAACCATGTTGCGTCTCTGGCCATATGATTTGTGCATATGGGTAACTGGCGCGAATCCCAGTGTGCCCCAAAATGTATACTGAACTCCGCTTTTTGTTACCCGAACTGCATGGTTAACACGGTATCTGCGGCCTTGGGGGTCAGTCCGAGTTTCAGCCCTGACTGCGTTCGCCATTTGTTCCGCGCCTAGGTCGTAAGGATCGACTTCCGGCAGTTCTAATAAGCCATCGGCAACAGCCCATTCAAAAGCCTGACGCATAGTTGTCGGCTTGTGGTCATACCTAGCATCATATTTGTGCCAAGCTTTTTGCATCCGCTCAGTCCTACTGGCCGTTGCTAACCTCCCTTCACAAAGAAACTGGAACCGTCTGCCCCCACCCATCGGCGAGGGCTACTGGCAAGATGTGATGGCGAACCTTCACCAAGTATCGGCTTAAGTAGTCGTATCGGTTTAGTTTTCTCCTAATCTGGCCGATCACAATTCCTGGGTGTCTGTGCAATGTGCGCGAGAACGCCACTACATCTCGCTCATAGTAATAAGGTTGCTTCCGTCTTAGCCAGTCATCTACACGTTGCGATGGCGCACAGAAGTTAGAGGCTGCATCATTAGCAATTCTTTCCTCTTCCGAAATAGAGACCGCTGATGCATCTAGGTCAATATCGACCACCTCTTGTTGTTTTCCATGTTGATTCAGAACGTGCTCGCATTCATGGCGCAGAACGAACCAAAAATTGTCGATCCTGTCATGCTGCAAGGACATTCCGATCACCGGAACGTCGTCCAGCCAAAAACAAACTCCGTCTATTTTGGCGTTCGGCAGTTTTTCGACAAAAATTAGTTTGATTCCGCATTCCGAAAGAATGCCGGGGACTTGTCGGACTTCATCCGGCGCATAGAGTAACGATGGAAAATCATTGGCTATCGCAGCACGCAGAGCCTTCTCGGAATACTTTGGGACACTAATCGACTTCGCGATCTGACGTACTCGATACAGCCATGCAGTTTGCGCGGGTGAAACTTCTCCGCGCGCTTTCTTTGCTGCATATGCAAAGTTCTCATCCTCGAAAAACCGTGACAGTTGCATCTGAAGCATGTTTGTGTCGGTTTGCTCAATCCAACCGCGCTTTATCATCTCCCGTATAGGGAAAATGCTTTGTAGGTCTCGCCTTATGCTTACGCTTGCGTCTGGCTTACGAGCTAGAGCTAAATCGTATGCCTGCTGGAGATTTGCAAAAAACTCGGCGGGAACATCAAAAGCCTCGCCTAGTGCCTTCGCCATCTCCGGACTAATTCCCCTCTTCCCGTTCAGAATCGGATTAATAGCTTGTTCCGAAACACCCAAGATGAAAGCCAAATCACGCTGAGACCAGCCGCGCTCTTCCACCTCTTCCTTGATGTACTGGCCGGGATGCCTTACCCAACTTTGTGTCATAGCAGCCATTGTCATCTCCTAGTGGTAATCCTCGACTGACAGCACCCTGATTTGGTTTGGGTTGCATTCCGTATTGATCGTGAAAACAACTCGCCACTGCTTGTTCAGCCGAATTGACCTCCTCTCGTCTTTGAATCCTTCGAGTTTTTCGTAATGCAAACTTTTCCAGTTCCGTAAAGTTCGCTCGTCCGGCGCTGCTCGCATGACCACGAACTTGTCGCGAAACGAATTGATCACCGCAATCGGCAACTTTGTTTGGGCCGCGTCGTCGGTTTCTATCAGGGCTAGTTTCGGGTCGGCGAATTCGACCTTCATTGAGCATGTCCGTTACACCGAAAATCATCCTAAGTTACTGATATCCTGTTGTCAAGACCTAATTAGCGCAAGTAGTTAAACTGAACTATATGCTTGACACATTAAGTCAAAGTTCAGTATCTTGATCCCATGAATCGCCTGCCACTTGAGAAGCGCACGCAAATATTGAGGCTTTTAGTCGTAGGAAATAGCGTTCGGGCTACGAGTCGCCTCGCCGATTTTTCCATTAATACCGTCACAAAATTGCTGGTTGATCTTGGCTCCGGCTGCGCCGAGTATCATCATCAAAAGGTGCGTAACGTGCGGGTGTGCCGTCTGCAATGCGATGAAATATGGGCGTTCG
>Ga0335073_10007492_pt1 | contig 15302 bp, 9 predicted proteins | sample Lox_Sample_22_FD_207093 | JGI IMG/M metagenome (GOLD analysis project Ga0335073, IMG submission 207093) | Soil microbial communities from Loxahatchee National Wildlife Refuge, Florida, United States - Lox_Sample_2.2 | ecosystem: Environmental > Terrestrial > Soil > Wetlands | place: USA: Florida... | reverse complement strand
GCACCCGCTGCTTACTAGCCGACACCACCACCGGCACACCCCCGGCCCGCACCACCAGCGGACCGAGCAGGCCGAACTCCACCCAACCTCCCTCGACCAAGCTGACCCTGCGACGCCCATGCTAACCGGGCCAGCACGATCCGCCCGTTAATCGCCTCAGACCTAACCCGGCGTTACCTGACCCGATCATCACTGAGCTCGGCGCGGACGTGGTCGGCGTCCGGGTGGTGCAGGTCATCGAGGATGGCCAGCGCCTGTTGCCAGGCATGCCGGGCCCCGGTCAGGTCACCAGAAGACTTGCAGGTGTCGGCCAGGTGCTGCAGAGTGTCCGCCTGCTGATAGCGGTCGCCGAGCTCCCGGAACAGCATGAGCGCCTGCTGGTAGCAGTCGGCGGCCCGGCTGAAGCAGCGGAGCTGGTGCTCGGCATAGCCCAGGCTGTCCCAGGCGTTTGCTTCCCCGTGCCGGTCACCCAGTTCTCGGTGCAGGGCCAGGCTTTCCTGACAGGACAGACGGCCCTGCTTCGGGTCGCCGAGCAGAACGTAGCTCCACCCGATGCTGTTGAGGGCGGAGGCCTGCCCGGAGCGGTGGCCGATGGCCCGGAACAGGCGCAGCGCTTGCTTGTCGTGACCGAGCGCGTCGGCGAGGTGGCCCTCGCGGTCGCTGATGATGCTGAGTGACTGGTAGATGCGGGCCTCGCCGAGCCGGTCGCCAAGCTGCTGGTACAGGCTGAGAGCCGCCATCAGGTGCACGCGGGCCTGCTGGTATTCGGCCAGCCGGTGATAGGCGGCGGCGGACAGGCGGTGGGCTACGGCCTGCCCGGCCGCATCACCGAGGCGCGCCGCTGCGTCGAGCGCGGTGCGCCCGACGGCGGCCCAGTCGTCCCAGTGCCCGCGCCGGTCCAGGAAATCCTGCATAGCCCAGGCAAGCTGCCAGGCCAGGCGGTCCAGCCGCTCCTGGGCCGCCCGCCGGACCGAGGCGAGCAAGACCCGGTGTTCGGCCTCAAACCAGGCCAGCGCCTGCTCGTAGCTGGTGAGCTGCTCGGGATTGACGCGCGGGGCCAGCGGCTCCGGGATGATCGGGTCACGCCGCGGATTGAGCAGCAGCGCTGCGGCGTGCGCGGCATGCAGGTAATGCAGCAGAACCCGGCTGACCGCGGCGTCCCGCTCGGCCTGGCTATCCCAGATCCTGGCCTGTTCGGCAGCGTAGGCGCGGAGCAGGTCATGGAAGGTGTACCGGCCTGGCCGCAGCTCGGTGAGCAGGTGGGCGCGGCTCAGCTCGCGCAGTGCCGCTCGGGTCTCGGACAGGCTGATCGCGGCCAGGCTGGCCGCCGCCGGGGCGGCGATCTCCGGGCCAGGATGCAGGCCCAGCATCCGGAACATCCGCGCCGCTGCCGGGCTGAGCTGGTGATAGGACCAGGAGAACACCGCGCGGACATCGGTAAGGTCTTCCCCGCTGCCGAGAGCGTCGAGCCGGCTCCGGGCATCACGCAGCTCGGCGGCCTGCGTTGCGAGCGGGAAGCCGGGGCGGCCGGTGGCGCGGGCGGCGACGATGGCCAGGGCCAGCGGCAGCCGGGCGCACAGGCTGATCAGCTCGGCGGCGGCGCCCGGCTCGGCGGCGACTCGTTCCGGCCCCAGGCACCGGATCAGGAGCTGCCGGGCCGCGCCCGCGGGGAGCACGTCCAGGGTGATCGTCTGGGCGCCTTCGGCCGCGATCAGGCCGGTGAGCTCGTTGCGGCTGGTGACGACGACCATGCAGCCGGGCAAGTCAGGCAGCAGCGGACGGACCTGATCTGGATCGCGCGCGTTGTCCAGCAAGATCAGGGTCCTGGTGCCGGCCAGCCGGCTGCGGTACAAGGCCACAAGCCCATCGAGCGTGGCTGCCGTCCCGGCGAACGGTACGGCCAGGGCGCCGAGGAAAATGCGCAGCGCTTCGCTGGGCGACAGGGGGTCGGCGGGCCCGAAGCCGCGCAGGTTGACGTAAAGCTGCCCGCCGGGGAAGTCGCCAGCATGCTCGCGGGCCCACTGCACGGCCAGCGCGGTCTTGCCAACCCCGGCGGTTCCGCCGACCGCGGTGATGAGCACCGGGCCGGACGCTGCGCCTGGCAGCATCGCCGACAGCGCGCGCAGTTCGGCGTCCCGGCCGGTGAACGCGGCCACGCCGGCTGGCAGCATCGAGGGGCCCGGTTTGCTCTCGCTGTCCTCGGGTGTGCTGCCGTCTTGGCCTGCGCCATCGCCTGACCGCGACGGGATCGGCAGAGACGGATCGGATTGCAGGATGCGCTGGTTGAGCTCACGCAGAGCGGGGCCGGGCTCGATGCCGAGCTGGTCGACGAGCTGGCGGCGGGCGTGCCGGTAGACGGCGAGCGCGGCGGCCTGCTGCCCGGAACGGTACAAGGCCAGCATCAGCAGTTCGTGTACCCGCTCACGTAATGGCTCCGCCGTGGCCAGGGCGGCCAGCTCCGGGATCATCTCGCGATGGCGGCCAAGGTGAAGGTCGGCGTCGATGCGGGTTTCCAGGGCCACGAGCCGCATTTCGGCCAGCCGTGGCACCTGCGCCGCCAGAAGCGGGGATGGCACATCGGCCAGGGGCTTGCCTCGCCATAGCCTCAGCGCCGCGGCAAGCTGGCCCGATGCGCCCTCCCAGGCCCCGGCCCGGGCCGCGGCCAGCCCCGCGCCCTGCAGCTCAGCGAACTGGGCCACGTCCAGTTCCCCGCGGTGAACCTCGATCAGGTACCCGGCCGGGCGGCTGACGATCCGCTCGTACCCGGCCGGCCCCAGCGTATGCCGCAGCCGCATGACGTAGTTCTGCATCGTCACCCGCGCGGTCTTGGGCGGGTTGTCCTGCCATATCGCCGAGGCCAGGTCGTCGGCGGCGACAACTTGGTTGGCATGCAGCAGCAACAGCGCCAGCAGCACCCGCTGCTTGCCGGCCGACACCTGAATCGGTGTGTCTGTCGACCGCACCAGCAACGGGCCTAGCAGGCCGAATTCCACCGATCCTCCTAGGCCACGGCGGGCTCGGGGCCGGGGCGGCCGCCCGCGCTGGTGATCCTGGCCCGGACCTGGCCGGCGTCGGGGTGGTGCAGGTCGTCGAGGATGGCGAGCGCTTGACGCCAGGCTTCCTGTGCCGCTGGCTGGTCGTCCGCGGCCTGGCGGGTGTCGCCGAGGTGGGCGAGGATCTCGGCCTCGCCGAAGCGGTCGCCGACTTCCCGGAAGAGGCCGAGGGCGTGCTGATAGCAGTCGGCCGCCTCGGCCAGGCGGCCGAGCTGGTGCTCGGCATAGCCGAGGCTGTCCCAGATGTGTGCCTCGCAGTAGCGGTTGCCTAGCTCGCGGTAGAGGCTGAGGGCCTGCTGGCAGAAGGGCCGGGCCTGCCGGGGGTTGCCGAGCTGGGCGTGGCACCAGCCGATGGAATTGAGGGCATTAGCCTCCCCGGCCCGATCGGCAGTGGCCCGGAACAACACCAGGGCGTGCTCGGCGTGACCGAGCGCGTCAGCGTAGCGGCCCTGCTGCTCGGCCTCTCCCGAGAGGTCCTGGTGGACGCGGGCTTCACCGGCGCGGTCGCCGAGCTGCCGGTACAGGTCGAGACATTCCGCCAGATGGACGCGGGCCTGATCGTGATCGCCGATCCTGGCGCAAACGGCCGCGGTGCCGCGGCGGGCCATGGCCTCCGCGGTCTTGTCGCCGAGGCGGATGGCGGCGGCCAGGGCCGTGCGCTCGATGGCGGCCCATTCATGCCAGTGGCCGCGCCAGTCGAGGAAGCTGGTCATGGCCCAGGGCAGCTGCCAGGCGCAGGTGTCGAACCCGGTCTCGGCGGCCAGGCTGACGGCGGAGAGCAGCACCCGGTGCTCGGCTTCGAACCAGGCCAGTGCCTGCTGATGATCCGTGAGGTGCTCAGGAGTGACGCCGGGGCGGATCGGATCGAGCGCCGGCAAGCCACGATGTGGCTGCATCAGCAGGGCGGCGGTGTGGGCGGTGTGGAGGTAGTGGTCGAGGATGCGGTTGGTGGCTTGGTGGCGGGTTTGGTGGTTGTCGGTGGTGTGGGTTTGTTCGGTGGCGTAGGTGCGGAGCAGGTCGTGCAGGGTGTAGCGGCCGGGGGTGTGTTCGGTGAGCAGGCAGCCGCGGGTGAGTTCGCGGAGCAGGCGGGTGGCTTGGGGTGGGTCGGTGGCGGTGAGGCTGGCGGCGGCGGGGGCGGTGATGTCGGGGCCGGGGTGCAGGGCGAGCAGGCGGAACATGCGGGCGGTGGCGGGGGCGAGTTGCTGGTAGGACCAGGACAGGACGGCGCGGGCGTCGGTGGCGTCGTCGCCGGGGGCGCGGGTGGTGTCTTTGGTGGCCAGGGCGTCCAGGCGGGTGGTGGTGTCGCGTAGTTCGGTGGCCAGGGCGGCCAGGGGCAGGCTGGGGTGGGCGGCGGCGCGGGCGGTGGTGATGGCCAGGGCCAGGGGCAGGCGGGCGCACAGGTTGATCAGGTCGGCGGCGGCGGCGGGTTCGGCGGTGATGCGCTGTGGTCCCAGGCGGTGGGTGAGCATCTGGTGTGCTTCGGCGTCGGTGAGGACGTCGAGGGTGATGGGGTGGGCGCCGTCGGCGACGATGAGGCTGGCCAGGTCGTTGCGGCTGGTGATCACGACCGTGGCGGTGGGGGAGGCGGGCAGCAGGGGCCGGACTTGGGCTGGGTCGCGGGCGTTGTCGAGCAGGATCAGGATTTTCTTGCCGGCCAGGCGGCTGCGGTACAGGGCGCGGCGGCCGTCGAGGCTGGCGGGGATCTGGGTGGCGGGGACGCCCACGGCGTCGAGGAAGGCGCGCAGCGCTTCGGCGGGCGGCAGCGGGTCGGCGGGGCCGAAGCCGCGCAGGTTGGCGTATAGCTGGCCGTCGGGGAACCGGGCGGTGTGCTGGCGGGCCCAGTGCACGGCCAGGGCGGTTTTGCCGACTCCGGCGGTCCCGCCGATCGCGGTGATCAGCACCGGGGTGCCGCCGCGGCCTGGTATCGCCGACAGCGCCGCCAGCTCGGCTGAGCGGCCCGCGAACCCCGCCACCGCGGCTGGCAGCATGGCCGGGGCCGCGCCGCCTGCCCGGCTCTTACTGCCGCTGCCGGTGGTGGCGGGGCGGGGGGGCGGCTGGCGGCGCTGGCCGGTGGTGGCCGGTGGCGGTGCGGGCAGCAGGGCCCGGTCCGAGCGCAGGATCTTCTGGTTCAGCTCGCGCAGCCCGGGGCCGGGTTCGATACCGAGGTGGTCGGTGAGCTGGCGGCGGGCCTGGCGGTAGGCGGCCAGCGCGTCGGCTTGCTGCCCGCAGCGGTACAACGCCAGCATCAGCAGCTCGTGCAGCCGCTCGCGCAGCGGCTCGGCCGCGGTCAGGGCCTGCAGCTCGGCGATCACCTCGCGGTGCCGGCCCAGGTGCAGCTCGGCCTCGATCCGGGCCTCGGCGGTTTCCAGCCGCATCCCGGCCAGCCGCGGCACCTCAGCCACCGCCAGCACCTGGGAGGGCACATCAGCCAGCGGCTGGCCCCGCCACAACCCCAGCGCGCCGCCCAGCTGGGTCACCGCGTTCTCCCACGCCCCGGCCCGCGCCGCGGCCAGCCCGGCGGCCCGCAACTCGGCGAACCGGGCCACATCCAGTTCCCCGGGCCCGACCTCGATCACATATCCCGCCGGGCGGGTCACGATCCGCTCATAACCAGCCGGGCCCAGCACCTGCCGCAACCGCTTCACATAATTCTGCAGCGTCACCCGCGCGGTCTCCGGCGGGCTGCCCTCCCACACCGCCTCAGCCAGCTCACCAGCGCCCACCACCTGATTAGCCCGCAACAACAACGCCGCCAGCAGCACCCGCTGCTTACTAGCCGACACCACCACCGGCACACCCCCGGCCCGCACCACCAGCGGACCGAGCAGGCCGAACTCCACCCAACCTCCCTCGACCAAGCTGACCCTGCGACGCCCATGCTAACCACGACCGGCGCCACCGAGCCGCCGGTTTCGGCCCCCAAGGACCACGCGCTACGTGCGTGCTACACGCGTGCTACTGGCGCACGGGAGACTCGCGTGTCTGGATGCGACGTGCTGACAGGAGGAGCCATGGCGGTCCAACGAGTACCCGAGAACGAGACCTCTGACTTCCAGCACCGGTGGCGCAGCGGCGAATACCGGTCGACCCCATGCCTCACGGTGCAGCCGGACGGGACCCTGGTGCTGCGCCCGGAACGGCTCCGGGCCAGGGGCTGGCGGCGCGGCACGGCGGGTGCTCTCCCGTTTGCGCTGATCATGATCGCGCGCACGTTTGTGAGCACAGGGTGGGTCGGCCTGCTCGCGGTGGCCGCCGGCGTTGCCCTGATCCTGCTGGTGCTGCTGGGCCTGTATGAGATGAGGATCCGCCACGGCGCCGCCGTGCTGACCGCCACCAAGGTGATCATCCCAACGTGGTACGGCCGCCGCCGCGCCGTGCCTCGGCGCATGGTCGCGCGCGTGGCGCTGGTCCGGAAGCGGGCGGCACGGCAGGCAAGCGACACATCGCAGTTGCTGCTGATCGGCGGCGGCGGGAACTGTCTGCTGCGCCTGGTCACGGCCAGCATTCCCCGCCAGGACGTGATGGCGTTCGCGGCTGCGCTGCTGGTTCCCGTGGACGTGCGGGAGGAGCGGCTGGACCCGCAGCAGTTGAGCCATGACTACCCGGGATCAGCGCCCTGGTGGTCTAGGCATCCCGCTGCCTTCGGCCTCCTGATCGCGCTGGTGATCGTCGTGATCGTGGTCGGCGTGGTGGTCGGGCTGGCCGCAGCCGGGGTCATCCAGGCGTCATCTGGCTGAGGGCGGAGACGCTGGTGAGGGACAGCCAGATCAGCCGGGCGCCGGGCCCGGGATGGCGGCCAGGCCGTGCATGAGCGCGGCGAACTGGCCGAAGGTCAGGCTCTGGTCGGCATCGGACAGGGCCTGGTCGGGATCGGGGTGGACCTCGATGAGCAGGCCGTGGGCGCCCGCGGCGCGGGCCGCCCAGGCCATCGGCGCGACGTAGCGGCGCTGCCCGGTGCCGTGGCTGGGATCCACGATGACCGGCAGGTGGGAGCGTTCGCGGACGACCGCCACCGCGGACAGGTCGAGGGTGTTGCGGGTGGCGCTCTCGAAGGTCCGGATGCCCCGCTCGCACAGGATCACCTGCTGGTTGCCCTGGGCCACCACGTACTCGGCGGCCGCGAGCCATTCCTCGATGGTGCTGGATAGGCCGCGCTTGAGCAGCACCGGCCGGTCCACCTTGCCGAGCTCGCGCAGCAGGTCGAAGTTCTGCATGTTGCGCGCGCCGACCTGCAGGATGTCGGCTTCCTTGGCCATCCGCTGCACCTGGTCCACCGCCATCACCTCGGTGACGACCGGAAGACCGGCCTCGCGCCCGGCTGCGACCAGCAGGTCAAGCCCGTCCCAGCCCAGTCCCTGGAAGGAATACGGTGAGGTCCGCGGCTTGAACACGCCCCCGCGCAGCACGTGCGCGCCGTGCTCCCGGACAAACCTGGCCGTGGCCTCGATCTGCTCGCGGCTCTCGACCGAGCACGGCCCGGCCATGACCACGAAGCCGCCGCCGCCGACCAGGACGTCGCCGACCCGGATGACCGTGTCGGCCTGCCGGGCCTCCCGGTCGACCAGCTTGTAGTGGCGGGACCGTGGCGCGGCGGGCCTGGCGGCCACGGCTTCCAGCATTTCCGCTGGGTCGCCCCCGGACGGCGCGGCTTCGGGCCGGGCGGCTGCGTCCCCGGCGCGCGGCTGGGCCGACAGGTCGCCCGGCCTGGCCGGGGCCCGCAGTGCCTTGGCCGGGTAGCTGCCGAGCACCTTGACGAATAGCGCCGCCGACCGCAGCTCGTCCAGCGCCGCCGCGGTCCGCGGATCGGACGCGTTGCCCTCGAAGTCGATGAAGAACATGTACTCCCAGGGCCGCCCGGGCCGTGGCCGCGACTCCAGCTTGGTCATCGAGTGGCCGCTGCCGGACAGCACCTCCAGGCACCGCAGCAGGTCGCCCTCTTCGTGCCCGGTCACCAGGATCAGGCTCGTCTTGCAGGGAACCCGCAGGTCCACCGGGGCCGACGTGGCCGACAGCGCCACGAACCTGGTGAAGTTGTCGTCGAGGTCGTTGATCCCCCGGCGCAACACGACCAGCCCGTACGCGGCGGCGGCCTCGGGGGAGGCGATCGCCGCGACGGTGGGATCGCCCGATTCCGCCACGGCCTGCATCGCCCCCGCGGTGTCGAAGTATGTGGTCGGCACGGCGCTCGGCAGCGACCGCAGGAACTGCGAGCACTGCTCGAGTCCCTGGGGATGCGACAGGATCCGGGACAGAGAGGACAGCGGGACCTCGGCGGTGGCGGCCAGGCAGTGGTCGACCTTCCAGGTCTCCTCGCCCACGATGAACAGCTCGTGTGAGCGCAGTACCGCGTAGACCTCGTTGATGCTCCCGGCGGTCGTGTTCTCGATCGGCAGCACCGCGAGATCGACGTCACCGGCCAGCAACGCGTCGGCCGCCTCGCGGAACGTGCGGTAGCCGGTCAGGTCGCCGGCCAGGCCGCGGCCGGCCAGGTACTTCTGCGCGGCGGCGTCGCTGTAGGAGTGCGCGGCACCCTGGAACGCGACCCGGACCCGCCCGCCACCGCCGGAGTTCAGGTGGCGGGCCTGCTGCGCTACCGAGTCGCTGATCAGCTCCCGGAAGATCGTGCGTACCAGGCTGGCCGAAACGCCCAGCTCGGTGGCCGCGGCCACGACGCCGTCCAGGACCCGCTGTTCCCGCTCCGGGTCCTGGATCCCCGCCGCCGAGTGCTCCTTCGCCTTCGCGATCGTGGCGATCAGGTCGCGGCGCTTGGCGATCAGGCGGACGATCGCGCTGTCCACCTCGTCGAGCCCGTTTCGCAGGCCCGAGATGTCTGGCTGCTCGTTGCTCACTGTTTCCCCCTCACTCGGCAAAGGTAGCGTCTTTGGGTGCGCCACTCAGACACGTCAGGCATGGCCGATGTCCCGCCGGAGGCTGACCCGCGACCAGCGGCCAGGCCACAGGCCAGGCGGGGCATGGCGTTGCTCATGGCCGGCATCATGGTGCTGGCGGTCAATCTCCGGGCCTCGATCACCAGCCTGCCCCCGGTTTTCCCCGAGCTAGCCTCCGCGCTGCACCTGTCCACCGCCACGGTCTCGGTGCTGGCCGCGGCCCCGGTCGTGTGCTTCGGGCTGTTCTCCGGCCTGGGCGCCCCGCTGAGCCGCAGGTTCGGCGAGGAACGGGTCCTGCTGGCCGCGCTGCTGCTCGTGGCCGGCGGGCTGCTGCTGCGCGCCGCCGTGCCAGCAGCCATGCTGTTTCCCGGCACCGTGCTGGCCGGCGGCGCGATCGCGCTGATGAACGTGCTGCTGCCCAGCCTGATCAAGCGCCGCCACCCAGAACGCGCGGGCCTGCTGATCGGCGCCTACCTGCTCACGCTGGGCGCGGGATCCGTGGTCGCCTCGCTGATCGCCGTGCCGGTGTTCAAGGCGGCCGGCAACGGGCCGGGCTGGCCGGTGGCGCTCACCCTCGGCGTGTGGGCGCTCCCTGCGCTGGTGGCGGCCGTGGTGTGGCTGCCGCAGATCCGCTACCGCACCAGGCCGGCCCGGGCCGGGCGCCTGGCCCGGGCGGCCGTGCACCGGCACGTGCTGGCCTGGCAGGTCGCCGCGTTCATGGGACTGCAGAGCCTGACCTACTACGCCGCGCTGTCCTGGCTGCCCACCCTGTTCCGGGACCGCGGCGTGAGCGCCGCGGCTGCGGGCGGGCTGCTGGCCCTGATGAACCTCGGCAACGCGATCGCCGCGCTGCTCGCGCCCACGCTCGCGCACCGCGCCCGCGACCAGCGCCTGCTCATCACCGTGGCGGTGCTGGCCACCGGGATCGGCCTGGCCGGGTCGCTGTTCGCCCCGACGGCCAGCGCCGCCGCCTGCACTCTGCTGCTCGGCCTGGGCCAGGGCGGGACACTGGGCCTGGCCATCTTCTTCACCATGGCCCGGGCTCCGGATCCGGCGGCCTCCGCCTCGCTGTCCGGGTTCGCGCAGAGCACCGGCTACCTGATCGCGGCGGCGGGGCCGCTGGCGGTCGGGTTCCTGCACTCCGCGACGGGCGGATGGACGGTCCCGGTGCTGGCCCTGCTCGGGGTGGTCGGCCTCGAGCTGTGGTCCGGGCTGCTGGCCGGACGCGCCCGGACCCTCCCCGGTGACGGGCCGTCCCCGGGTGAAAGACCGCGCCCCGGCGAGAATCAGCCCGTATCCGGGTGAACTGCTGCCACCCCAGAAACGTGTGGTTAATCGTTGAGCGCGGGAGATGGGGGAGGTAGCTGGGGTGTGGGCGTTAAGCGTGCAGCAGCCGTGGGCGTGGGCAATCGCCCGCGGGCACAAGGAAATCCTGAACCAGGCCTCGGATACCGGCCACCGCGGGCCGGTCGCCATCTACGCCTCGTTCAGTGTCGATCTTGAATCGTTCGAGAACCACGCTCTCCGCGAGACCTGCTGGGATTCCGCCGATCCGGTGGCGGCAATCGGCGGCATCGTGGCCGTGGTCACCCTGGCCGACGTGTGCTCGGCGGCAGCGTCAGGCGGCCCGTGCGACTGCGGCCGGTGGGCGACCAGGGGCAGCTACCACTGGCGGCTGACCCAGCCGAGGCCGCTTTGGTGGCCGGTCCTGGCCCTGGGCGAGCCAGGGCTCTGGGAGCTCTCGCCCGGCGTCGCGGCGAGCGTGGCCAGGCTGCTACCTGACGAGGCCGTCAGGGCCCGGCCATGACGCGCGGTACGGTCGCTACAACGGCGGAACTAAACTCAGTGAATTCCTGACCGGCAGCCCGCCGTCACCACACCAGCCGGTCGGCTAACCGTTCAGGCTTGACGACCAGACAGGAGTGGGGCCAGTGACGCTGCTGGAGACCATCTCAAGTCCGCGGGACCTCAAGGCGCTCAGCGCAGACCAGCTTCCCCACCTGGCCACCGAGATTCGTGATGTCCTGATCGAGACGGTATCCAGGACCAGCGGCCACCTGGGCCCCAACCTGGGCGTGGTCGAGCTGACCATCGCCCTGCACCGGGTCTTCGACTCGCCGGTCGACCCCATCGTGTTCGACGTCGGCCACCAGGCCTACGTGCACAAGCTGCTCACCGGACGGCAGGCGGCATTCGGGACGCTGCGGCAGCGCGGCGGCGTGTCCGGCTACCCGAGCCGGGCCGAGTCCGAGCATGACCTGGTCGAGAACTCGCACGCTTCCACCGGCCTGTGCTACGCGGACGGCCTGGCCAAGGCGTACCGGCTGCGTGGCGAGACGCACCGCACCGTGGTCGCGGTGATCGGCGACGGTGCCCTGACCGGCGGCATGGCCTGGGAGGCCCTGAACAACATCGCGGTAGCCAAGGACAGCCGGATTGTCATCGTCGTCAACGACAACGGCCGCTCCTACCAGCCGACGATCGGCGGTCTGGCCGACCACCTCGCGACCGTGCGCATATCCCAGCGCTACGAGCAGGTGCTGGACTACATCAAGACCACGCTGTCGCACACGCCGCTGGTCGGCCCGCCGCTGTACGAGACGCTGCACGGGATCAAAAAGGGCATCAAGGACGTGCTGCAGCCGCAGGTGCTCTTCGAGGACCTCGGCCTGAAGTACCTGGGGCCGATCGACGGCCACGACGAGCAGATCCTCGAGCACGCCCTGCGCCGGGCCAGCGACTTCGGCGGCCCGGTGATCGTGCACGCGATCACCAGGAAGGGGTTCGGCTACCCCCTCGCCGAGCAGAACGAGGAGGACTGCCTGCACCAGGTGCCCGCCGCGCCGCCGATTCTGGCTGCCCCGCCGCCCGGCCCGGTGGTGCCAAGCCGCACGTGGTCCCAGGTGTTCGGCGAGGAACTGGCCGCGATCGGCGCGCGGCGCCCAGACGTGGTCGCGATCACCGCGGCGATGCTGCATCCGACCGGGCTCGGGCCGTTCGCGCGGGCCTTCCCGGACCGGGTGTTCGACGTGGGCATCGCCGAGCAGCACGCGATGACCAGCGCGGCCGGCCTGGCCATGGGCGGCATGCACCCGGTGGTCGCGCTCTACGCGACGTTCCTGAACCGGGCCTTTGACCAGCTCCTGATGGACGTGGCGCTGCACCGGCTGCCGGTGACCGTCGCGCTCGACCGGGCCGGGGTGACCGGCCCGGATGGCGCCAGTCATCACGGCATGTGGGACGGCTCGATCCTGCAGGTGGTGCCCGGGCTGCGGATCGCCGCGCCGCGCGACGCGACCCGGATCGGCGAGCTGCTCAACGAGGCCGTGGCGGTCAGCGACGGCCCGACCGTGCTGCGCTACCCGCGGGGCACGGTCGGTGCCGAGGTCGACGCGGTCGGCAAGCTGGGCGGCATGGACGTGCTGGCCCGGCCGGCCGACGGGGCAGCGCAGGACGTGCTGCTGATCGGGGCGGGGACGATGGCCGGTGTCGGCGTGGCGGCCGCCGAACGCCTGACCGACCAGGGCATCGGCGTCACGGTCATCGACCCGCGCTGGGTCAAGCCGCTGGACGAGGCCCTGGTGGAGGCGGCGCGCGGGCACCGGCTGGTGGTCACCGTGGAGGACAACGGGCGCGCGGGCGGCTTCGGCGACGCGGTATGCCGGCTGCTGCGAGACCACGACGTGGACACCCCGGCGCGGACGTTCGGCCTGCCGCAGGAATTTCTTGAGCACGGCGAGCGCTCCCAGATTTTGCAGGACATGGGCCTGGCCCCGCAGCACCTCGCCAGGGCGATCACCGAGGCCGTAGCTCAGAGAAACCTGGATTTCGCGCCCGAGCAGCACGCGTAATAGCAGAATCGCGAGTCATGAGAACCCTTCAGGTCGCTGTGGTCGGCTCCGGCCCGGCCGGCCTCTACACCGCCGAGGCACTGATCAAGCAGGCCGCCGCGCTCGACCCTCCGCATCAGGTGAAGGTCGACGTCCTGGACCGGCTGCCCACCCCATACGGGCTGGTCAGGTACGGTGTCGCGCCCGACCACAAGTCGATCAAGTCGATCGCCGAGGTCCTGCGCAAGGTACTCGAGCACGACAGCGTGAGCTTCGTCGGCGGGGTGCACCTCGGCGACGACGTGACCAGAGAAGACCTGCTGGCCAGCTACGACGCGGTGGTCTACGCGACCGGCGCGATGCGTGACCGGCGGATGGGCATTCCCGGTGAGGACCTGCCCGGCAGCGTCGCCGCCACCGACTTCGTCAACTGGTATTCCGGCCACCCCGACATCGACCCGGGCAAGTACACCCTGGATGCCGAGTCGGTCGCGGTCATCGGCGTCGGCAACGTGGCCGTGGACGTGGCCAGGATCCTGATCAGGGACCCCGACGAGCTCCGCGAGACCGACATCTCGCAGCCGGTGCTGGAGACCCTGATGTCCAGCAAGGTCCGCGAGGTGCACATGATCGGCCGCCGCGGGCCGGCCCAGGCCAAGTTCACCACCAAGGAGCTGCGCGAACTCGGTGAGCTGGCCGGCGTTGACGTGCTCGTTTACGGCGGCGAGGCCGATCTGGACGCGTTCGACCCGACCGGGGAGAGCGCGCGGCTGGCCACGGAAAACCGGCACGTGCGCGGCAATTACGCGGTGATCAGGGACTGGGCCGACCGGCGGCCGACCGGCAACCGCCGCCGGCTGTTCATCCGGTTCTGGCTGCGGCCGACCGAGCTGCACGGGCCCAGCCAGGTGTCGGGCCTCACGGTGGAGCGCACCCGGCTCGACGAGAACGGCCGGTTCGTCGGGACCGGCAGCTACGACACGCTCGACGCGCAGCTGGTCCTGCGCAGCGTGGGGTACCAGAGCGTGCCGCTGGCCGGCGTGCCGTTCGATGACCGCTCCTCGACCGTGCCGAACGCCGGCGGCCGCGTGCTGGGCCCCGGCGGCGGGCCGCTGCCCGGCGAGTACGTGAGCGGCTGGCTCAAGCGCGGGCCAACCGGCGTGATCGGGACCAACAAGTCCGACGCCGCGGAAACGGTCCGCGCGCTGCTGGCCGACCTGGCCGGCGGCCCGGGCCCGGACGAGGTCCAGGTGCCCAGGGCCGGGCTGCTGCGCTACCCCGAGAGCGCCCCTGGCGTCGCGGCCGCAACGGGCTCGCGGTTCGGTGAACTGCTCACGGCGCGCGGGATCCGGCCGGTCAGCTACGCCGACTGGCTGCAGATCGAGGCCGCGGAGAAGGAACTGGCGGCCTCGCTCGGCCGCGGCGCGCGGGTCAAGCTGCCCAGCCGCGAGGAACTGCACAAAGCCTGCGGGCTGGCCAGCCGGTCGTAGGCCACCGGCCGAGGCTGGTTTCCCAGAGCCCGCAGGCAGTCAGGCGCCGGCCCTGCCGCCCTCGGCGGCCGTCGGCTCTGCCGCCCCGGCCCGGGCGGCGGCCACCGCGGCCAGGCCCCCGATGAACAGGTCAACGCCGAACCGGTAGTGCTCTTCCGGGTTGTCGCACGCGGTCATCGGCGCCGCGCACTCGACCAGCCGGGGGAACCTGGCCGGGGACTGGGTCGCCAGCGCGACCTGCTTCTTCCGCTGCAGCTCGGCGCGCTCGGCGTCGTCTAGCGACTCGATACCCGGCTCGCTCATGACCAGCGCGATGCCGGTCCACAGCGCCGCGCGGGCCGCAAAGCTCGCGTCTTCCGGACTGAACCCGGCCGTCCGCAGGATGTCCAGGGCCAGCTCGGTGACGTCAAGCTGGGCACCGCCCTGCTTCTTGGAGTGCTGAAGCAACTCCGGCGCGGCGGGATGCGCGCGCAGCACCTTGAGCAGGGACTCGAACAGCCCGCGTATCTGCTCCGTCCACGGCGCATCGCGGTCGACGGTCGCGTCCACCTCGCCCCACAGACGGTCGACCAGCCCGTCAAGCAGCTCATCCTTGCCGTGAAAGTGCCAGTACAGCGCCATCGGGGTGACCCCGAGCTCGGTCGCGAGCTTGCGGATCGTCAGCGCATCAAGCCCTGACTTGTCGGCCAGCGCCAGCGCCTGGTCGACCACGGCTGCCCTGGTCAGGCGGGCCCGCTCGCCGGCCCCGCCGGCCTCGGGGAGCGAGGAAGAGGTCACTTGACAACTATACGGCGTACAAGGCAGGATCGGCAATGACGCGATTGTACGTTGTATAGGAACGTCATACAGGTACGGCCTACAGGTACGTCGTACATGAACCCTCGAGGGAAGGTGCGCCGATCATGGCGGAACGGAGCCGGACACGGTGGTGGGCGCTGACCGCGGTCAGCCTGGCCACCCTGATGGCCTATCTCGACAACAACGTGACCAACGTCGCGCTCCCGACCATCGAGCGCAGCCTGCACCTGTCGGTCAGCGGGC